>Ga0131853_10015586_pt1 | contig 13892 bp, 7 predicted proteins | sample TergutLab28metaG_FD_92764 | JGI IMG/M metagenome (GOLD analysis project Ga0131853, IMG submission 92764) | Labiotermes labralis P1 segment gut microbial communities from Petit-Saut dam, French Guiana - Lab288 P1 (version 2) (version 2) | ecosystem: Host-associated > Arthropoda: Insects >... | reverse complement strand
TTTTTTTTTTTTTTTTGTGTCCCTTGTTGTTTTTTTTTTTATTTTTTAGTTTGCAGTTGATAATTTGTGGGTTGGTTTTTTTGGGGTTGTTTTTTTTGTGTGTGGGGGGGGGGGGGGGGGGGGGGGGGGTGAGCATGAAATGAATGCATAGTGAGGATACTGTGTTTCTCATCCAGAACTTCCTGTTGGGTTGGATTTAAATTTTATTAACAGGTACACACTCGTAGTATAATTTTGGATGCTACCAATAAATTTTAGCCCACATTACATGAAGCCAAAATTTAATTTGGTCAGTGTGGATCATCATACAGTAGTAGTGACACAAAATATCGCCTTTAAAGCTCTTATTCGATTGACTTCATGATGAAAATACTTCAGAAAACACAATTAAAAATGATTTCCAGCTGCATCAACATACCAGAAGTGCACAGAGCTTTGCAACAGCAAATCTGTATCTGCAATAAATGAACGTTAAGGCCAGTGCAGTATACAGAATATGTGTACATCTTCCAAGTTTCATGTAGTTTGCATCATACTTGTTGAATTGAGATACAGTTCCCTTTCTAATGCAGTCTCTGGATTGACATCATTTTAGTCATTTGTTAGAGGAATGAATGAATTTCAGGAAGAGGCAAACACCTGCCAGTTCACTCTCACTGTGATAGCCCAGGCACTAGTAAAATCACAAGTTTTTTTGTACTACATGCAGCAGTAATTGGATTGCAGTTGGTTTTCATGCTTCCTTCCTTCCTGAGCCCACATAATGTATGTTGAATATGCTGCTGCAGAGTCTGTCCATACAGATCATTTGCAAATATTTATGCTGCAGACAACCACATTAAGACATGATGTTGAACATCAGTTAATGTTTTATGGTGCCATTGCCAGGAACACTTGTACCATTTCTGACTGTGATACTTTGTGGAAAGTTATGGGTGCTGAAGTAATCTGTATATACCGTTGTAACGTTGTACAAAAATACTGATGTGTTTATCATGGCAGACCATTTTATATGTTTAATATACTTACATGTATATTGAAGCAGAAGAAGTATGTGATATGGAATTCAGTTCTTAGTGTAAATTCCTAATGATGGATAACAAATGGAAATAACTTCAGTTGATACCTGTTAATGATCTTCCCAGTATTTCTTTTTATGGCAGAGTTATTTTAGTATATATTATATTCTTGTTGTTATTTTCATTCCACAATTCTGTTACATGGATGTATGTTGTGTTGGACCTTTGCGCAGTGTATTTGTTGTGATGTCTTACTGTTTCATGTACATTTTTTGCCTGTAAGATCTCATATGCATTGCCACTTGTCTTCACGGACCATTTATCACTTCTGATATTGTCTCTGACTCAGGACAGTCATTGTTCCTCTTTGAATATATTGCCGCATTCAGCAGTTGGCCCATCACTGTGTGAGTGTCTTGCGGGCCACGCTATTTTAATTTTTCCAATAAAATTTCTTTTTAAAAGCATGGTCTAGTTGTTGTACTCCTACACATGTTGCAATTAATAGTGTACTTTTTTTTTACATTAAGTACATAAAATTAATGTATGTGGAGAAATTGAAGTACTGCATCTTTTTTTCATGGATGGCTGAGAGTCTTACACAAAAATTTATTTGATGAATTTGATTTTAATGTGTACTGTTTAATTATAGTCCTGCAGTAGTAAACTAATTACTTGGAGCGGAGACTTCTTGAGAAGCTAATAGTTGCTTGTGTAGTATGAAAATCCCTCTTGCTGACCAAACTGTTGGCTCACCATTCTGTTCACAAGGGCCTACTGCTTATCTCCATCCTTACCCACACAAATCCAGCCCATACCCTGCCACCCTGTTGAACATTCATTGTAATATTTTATTCCCATTTTTGCATAGCTGTCTGTGTCTTTCTTTTCTAATCATCAGTCCTTGCGTGTTACATGTCCCACCCATTTTATCCTTGGTTTGTACCGATGATGCTGGGAGAAGAGAACAAATTAAGAGGCACATCGTTATGCATGCTTCTCCAGCCTGCTGCTGCTGTTTCTCCCCATTGTCTTTGAATAAAGAGGAGTCCTGGTTTCACTTCTAGGCCAGTCAATATGAAATTTGTGGTAGACAAACTAGCACTGGCCCTGGTATGGGGTAAACTTTGAGTACATTTTTCTCCTGTCAGTAATCGTGCTGTAAAATACTCCATATATTTTCTTCCTGGATTAGTGCAGTAGTCCCATTAGCCAATGGATTACCAAGAGACTGGGCCCCTTCTCATTTCCACAGGAGTGTTGATGGGGGGGGTAAAGAGGTAAAGCTATTCCTGTCTGGAGAATGAAGGCATGTAAAGGGAGTAGAGATATAGTCTCACTCATCTGAAACCTCGTTGCTACTGAGTGAAATTTGTAATAAAAGATGTAACATGTACAACCCTTTTACAATACTGGAATGAATAACCCACCCACACTGCAGAGAAAATTTGCTAGTTTGGTTTTGTGTTGTTGCATAGACACACCATATATACAGAACTGAAGATACTGATAGGGCACATTTTACACATTTTTATCTTGCTTGGCTCATTCGGTGTTTCAGTCAATCATTGTTGAATAGTTCTGGATTTTTTATGGCGTGTAATTATTGCTGTTCACTCTCAGTGCTAGGAGGTCCCAGGTGATTATCCCATCTGTGTTGTCCTCAATCTGCCAGAGAAAGTGACGAATGCTAATGTAAGGGGAGAAAAAATTATGTATGAGAAATGAAGGCATGCGGTTGTCTGCTGGTGAGCAGTTCGCTGCATGCTATATGATGTCTGCCAGTTACAAGAGATTTACAAGGGTAGTGCTGAATGGTATGTTTGGTAAGAATAACAAGAAATGAAGTGGTTATGTTTTACTTTATTGTGATGTGCACAGTACATTAGCTTAGGAACACTGGAGGAAAATGGTTAACAATAGATTTGTGATAGCCAGGTCTTGACACCATGTCCTCCCATCTGTGTTGCAGGAATTACAACTTCACTGTAAGATTCTCTGAAGTATCACGTGTGTTAACAGTGCCGCCGAGAAGGGGGGGGGGGCGGTGCAAATTGCCGGGGCCTGACTATATTGCGTATGTTTTTTTGTCTTCGGTATTGTTAGATGTAATTAAGCAGTGATGTGTCGTATTGAAGGCACTTGCGGCTAGATGCTGTGTGCTTTGTTTCCTTTTCTCCTTGCTGGGGGGGGGGGGGGTTACGAAAAAATTTTTCACCGGGGCCCGAACCCGCTGTCGGCGGCCCTGTGTGTTACCATTTGAGATACCATGTTCTCACAGCATTGCTACTGAAGATCGAAGCCTTCTGAGTTGTGATGTTGCATCGCTGGGTGTTTCTCAGCGTTGCAAAGGATCGTAACGCCTTCATGTTTCGAGGACACTACTCGCCCAATAATCAGAGTCGCATCCCACAAGACATAAATCTCTATTTGCTATTTTACTTCCAATATGATAAACGTAGCAGTAATTGGAGTGGGAAGATTGTAAATTTAAATGGAATGTAACAAAGATACATGAAAATATTTCATGAAAAATGCTTGTTTCATTTCACATGCATATAAATATTTTTAAAAAAACTACAAGTGACATTTCCATGACGCAGTACAGTGGCTTTATCAAGGCGTTCTTTTAAAATATACAATTCTACGGTACACGCGTAGATGTAATTGTTACGTCAGTAACACAGTACTGTCTTCCTCGCGCCGATTTTCACGACTCGGACAAACGCTCGAGAACATTATGTTAATATCATTTTTCACCAAAATCTGATAATAAATGTGGGGGTTGCGGATATAAATTCATTTACGCCTTAAGTAGCAGATGGCTTTCACGAAGCAATGGCTCAGTACAATTTTACGGACATCTCAAGTGCCGAATGTTGCCCACGTCAGGCAAAAATGTATAAAATACAGGCAGCTTTTTATTGACTCCTCTCAGGAATGCATGGCTTTTACTGCTTCGATTTTCACGAAACTCAACTGTTCAACAGTACTACGTGAAAACCTATAACTGATTCCCTCTAATCGGTCAAGAAATGTGAAATGTGTGGGCAGAAATTCATTCGAGCCTGTAACTGAAGTGTGGCTGTCACTGGGCAGATTTTGACGAAACTCATACGTGATTGACAGTCGTTTGTAAAGAACGCCTACATAGAATTTCGTGGAAGTCGAACTGACAGTTAAGTTGCTGATATCAGGCCAGAGGGAGACGAACGGTTCTTTATACAAGGTGTCCTTTTTTACTTCTTAAAGAACGCCTAATGATTTGGCAAATCATGTGGCACAATTTCATCGGGTAAAAAAAATTAATTTCGCTCGAAAATCAAGATGTGAACAGTAAGGGCCAATTAGCTGGAAGTGAGAAAAAATATGCGGTATAAACCACAAAGTTGTTCTCGTGTGGTCTTCTATTAAAAACATAAACAGTGGTGACAGCGTCATGAAATAAAAAAAAAACATTTTGGCAACAGTTTATTGGGCTTCATAATGTTTATCGATTTCTATATGGCACCTTGCTTTCGGCAACTTCATGGTGGAGCCACACGAGCATAAAATGTAAATTCCACAGGCTGTACGTTATATTGTGCCTTGTAAGGCCATTCCCGGATAATAAAATGTTGCTGCCGGTTTCAAATAAGGTCGATAACCTCTTCATAGCGGAAGATTTAAAACGACTAATGCAGGGCTATGGTGCTGTTATCGGTACGTTTCTGTATATGGCACTGAATATACAGACCGGACATGAACATAATAACCTTCCCAAAGTTACGTTATTACGGGACTGACTGTGTATGATGTGGTAGCAACAATTCAGCCCTGCTCTACATATAGTCATTGTTCTTTAAATAATATTTCGCAGTATCTTCCTGTATATACTGTATATGAGTCATACCGGTTGTCATGGTTACTATTGTCAGTGTGTTCTATGTGAGGTACGCGCTGGAAGCGGTTTGGAGTGAAAACAATTTTTATTTACTTATGTACTGACTTCCTATTTGCGGCTGTGAGACATATCTTGGGACATTAGTTATTCTGTTAATTAATTTGTTTATAAGAATGAGGGAAGTAGTATGGCTTCGTGACAGCTGGGAAGTCTGTGAACTGAAAGGCTACAGAAAGGGAGATAGAATTGTTTTGTTGTGTTACAGTTCGTAATTAATATCTAATTTAAAATTCAGTACGTAGCTTAACTATCATGAAAATATATTAGGTACGTTACTGGTTGTAAATCCGTAGATAATTAGATATTAAAGTCTGAGAAAAACTGGAGAAATATACATGCTACGGAACTAGCCGTTATAAGGGAGAGTACTGAGGAATACCGAGTAGCGTAGAATGATTAATGTATGAAATCTGTTGTGGGACACAAACCACAGCAGCTGGGGCTGTATAGGCCCTCGTATTACGTGTCAAGCGCTGAGCCCGACGTCAATCATAGTGGTTCATAACCACTTACAAATACAGACTAAAGAAGTAATCAGTGAAAAGAAATGCAACAGGGACTAGCGGGTGTGGAGAAAGGAGTCGCTCTAGTTTCGATTTAGTCTCCGAGCAGTGAGGATATAATGCCCGAGTAGAGCCATGCAGTGAGCAGCAGGTGCTCGGAACAGACAACGCACAAGGTTAGTACTCCGATTACTGACATGCACACAGCGCGAATAGGTACACGTATACCCATTTGACGATTTCCTGAAGCTTGTGGTTTCGAGTGCATATGATACTCTTCTAACCATGCCATTCTCCAGACACAAAGTTGTCGCCTACAGAATTTTTTAATGCATAACGATCTACATGATCCGGTTATGCATATATGATTACGCAATTCTGTAACTTGTGCTTCGTAAAAGGCCTTCACGATTTTGAGTCATCAACAGAATTGTAGAACACAAATGAGGGAAGCGAAATTATTTGCATCTAAACGACAATGAGGAGGAAGAGTGAATAATTATATAACATTCTTCGTATTGTGTGATGTTCATTTGTTACTGTTAAGGTGATTAAATCAAAAAGTGCGAGACAAGCAGGCGCCTAACACTCATAAGCGAAATAAAACACAAAACTTGAGTTGCCTGTTGTGATACCTGTGGACAACATAAATGTGTAAAATTAATGGTGGGCTTTTATTATCGCGGCATTGAAATTTGTGGTTCATAAAAGGGGAGGAATCAGTGGCCAGGTTACGTGAAAATTTTCGAGGATGCCTCATTTGGTTACACAATTCCTTGCCTGTTTAACAATTCTCTATCAAATACATAGTTTTATGAAAGGCTTTCAAACAACGAAATCTGCACTGATTGAGTTGACATACTGACTGTACCGGTTGAGTCACTGAGGTGATATACTGACTGTACTTGTTAAGTGAATTGATATTACTGACGGGATTGATTGTTGGAGATTTTGCCCAAAAAGTAATCCTAAAATGGAGGCTTCACCATACAAACTCGGTATTACCTTCTCTAATATGGCATTCCAACCAGGCTTCGTCCTTCGTCTGATAAAACACACTCTAAAAGCGTGATTTTTGGACACTGTCCCTGTCTCCGTCCTCTAGTAAAGGAGGGAAGAAACACTTAAGACTGCAGGGCCCATTAGATGAAACTAATCTTGGCCACTGGGTGAAGGAACCATCCAAATGGATGTAGAAATGCTAAATATATGCACGTGTGAACTGCAGGCTCTACTCCAGAATAATGGGCCACTTTTACCCTTCTTGTAGGCTACTGTATACTTTTTTAATGCGTATACACTTTTAACCCTTTAAAGACGAAGCGCAGACCGCTTTATTTAAAGACCCCAGTTCGTACCGCGCAGGAAACACTTTTCATTTCGGTTATAAAAACCAATCAGTTCATGGCGTAAGTGGCACAAGTCGCTGTTTTTTCTCAGATAAATACAAAATACATAAATACAGTGTGGGCAGAGGGCACAGTTGTTGAATGTTAAACTGTTGGTGCATCACGTGACCAGTAGGCTTGGAAACGTTCAGGAATGCATTTAGCGTATGTTGTGAAGTTCCTGTTGCAAGAAAGGTTCGCCTATGAAAATAGCAGGGTTGCCAGGGGCGTAATGTGATGCATTGCCACCACCTTGGTACTTTATAATAGTTTTTACTTTTTGTAGTCAAATAATTTGTTTAAAATTCTACAAAAACGAAACGGAAAATTTCTTACATTTTCTACGGTCTTACTCAAAGGATTAATTAAGAAATTCATTTAAATGACAACTATGTTATTGTCTTGCCCAGTGTTGATCATTAAAAAGCCTGACCACGTGGCTAAAATGCACCACCTTACAAACAAATCCTGACGGCGCTGAGCGGGTTGCCAACATTGATAGGCGTACTGCAACATACGTGGCAGGTGCGATGGTGCGTATGAAAGAAGGCCAATTAGATTGAGTCATGGATCAAACATTTTCTAGTCGGATAACTTTATAAACATGCTGAAGGATCACTAAAACCGCACAATAGTACAGCAGGCTACATGTTCTTCACATGATGAGGGAAGCAGAGTCATTCTCCGACACGTCAGCTTTTTAGAATATTATGCTAGTACTTTATCCGGCAATGTGCAAAGTCTAATAGAAGAGCCGTAGTAGTAGTAGTAGTAGTAGTAGTAGTAGTTGTTGTTTTAGTAGCAGTAATAGTAGCAGTAGTAGTAGTAGCATTAGCAGTAGTAGTAATAGTAGTAGCAGCAGCAGTAGTAGTAGCAGTAGTAGTAGTAGCAGCAGCAGTAGTAGTAGTAGTAGAAGTAGTAGTAGCAGTAGCGGTAGTAGTAGCAGTAGCAGCACCAGCACCAGTAGCACTAGCACACACTATTATTATTACATTTTAGAACCATGCTAATCATCCTCTAGTCACATTCCACGCTTTCCTGTATTTGTAGCTGAGTCTGGATTGTTAAATCACTCTTCGTGTATTGACTGTTTACTCCATTTATTCCCGAGAACATATCGAGCACTATTTACTGACCGATTTGTTGGAACACCGACATCACGTGACTTTATCAGTTCGAGCTATTGCAACTGGTCCCATCTGCAATTCCGACCGTCGTGGCATTGTATTCCTTGCTGGAAAGCACATTCACATATTTTTATGCTTTCACGCACTTTGCGCCATAAATATCTCCAGCGAAAGGACATCCATTTCGTAACAACGTTGAGTTTCTTCATCCTGAGGATTCCGTTCTTCTGGGATACGAAGCTGAGTCAATTTGCGATCGGCTCATGGCATTTCGAGGTGAAGTGTTATCCTCAAATTCAAGGGTCGGTAGGTCCTATTATGAGGTCACTATTTGGTCCCGAAACGTCGGGATCCGAATGCGCACTGACGTAGCGTCGTCTCTGAAGAACATAATCCCCAGCAACGCCGCTGCAAAACCTCAGAACTTCTTCGCCCTTTCGGCCGGTTTTATTAAAGCGTCCTTACCGAATGTTTCGAACTTCAGTTCAGCTGAAACTGTCCCTATAGGGTAATGTGATGATACCAGAGGCTGTGTAATGCAATTTTGACCTCCTGATGATGGGAACATGTGCTCGAAACATGTAGAGGCATGAAATAAAACTTATTGTGAAACAAATTTTGTGCATCAAGTTGGTTAAATACTGAGATAAACTTCTTCTATGTGTTTCGGGCCATGAAGTTCCATCATCAGGAAGTCAGTTGTAGAACACAAGCATTATGGTATACTGTTTGTATTCTACAGCTGACTTCCTGATGATAGACCTTCATGGCCCGAAACATGTAGCAGAGCGTCTGTAAAATTAAATAATATCGAGTGCATTTAGTTGGCTACAACTGTAATAAAGTGTGTGTGTGTGTGACTGTCTGCTGTCTGTGTGATTTTGAGGGCAGGTCATGTGCAATAATATTAGTGTTGTGAATTCTGTGCATTTTTTACAGTCATAGGTACAAAAATGACATTTTGTTTCTTACGAAGATGATCATGGGAAGTGCAGGAAGACATTTGTGTACATTAGTAAGATGGCCGTCGTGGCCAGTTTCAAAATACATTTTGAACAAAATCCTGGAGGAATGCTACCGCCCTCTCAGGGTTTCTTGACCGATTTGCGGGGCTGCCAAAATGAACTTAAGTTTTTTGTATTGTTCTTCAGTTTCTCTTGTGTGCGGGAAAGATATCTAACAAAAATAGCATGACCCCCCCCCCTCTCAATTTTGTACTAATAATCGCGTTCCCATTCTGATTAACCCAGCAGAAAAGTACTAAAGCTACAACAAACGAGGACGATACGGTGCACCCTGAGAGTATCCTATGGACCCTATGTGACACTCATGGATTTAACTCCACTCCGATGGTTGTGTGGCGAATATTTAGGTGGGAACTAATAGGCCTAGTGATCAGAGGAAAGCGCATTTTCTGGTGAAACAGAGATGGCAAAGCCGCACGTAGGATAAGAATTGTTAGGTCTGGCCAGCCACGTCTTTTCTTGCGCGTCTCGCAGGCTGCTGATTACAAGCTTCAAAAGGAGAAAGCGATCTGTGTGAAGTGCAGTACGAACTGTCTGTCTCCGGCCGGCCAACCGCCAAGGTACTCGACTGTTCCAATTGAACTCTTAAGTACTCTCTTTATCATTTCTCATTCTCTTTCTTTCTCTCATTCTTTCTTCCTTTACGGCTTGCTTTCACTTCCTCTCCTTTGAAATATACAAATTATGAGGCTCTGACGTTCCCCTTTACTCAATTCATCTTTTTTTACGTACTTCCTTCTAATGTCTAATTGTGCTGTCAGTAATCTTATTGTCAGATGCACTCAATCAACAATCAATGTCCTCTGAGTGTGAAAGACCAAGATTCACACCTGCAACGAATTACATACAAAACTACGATTTCTTATTAGACTCTTTATAATGGTGTTTTTTAATGTTTTGGAGCGTGCGTTGGCGCAGTTGTTTCAGGAGCTTCGCTACAAGCCGTGAAGTCGAGGGTTCTATTTCTAAAGGGGTCATTGGGATTTTTCAGTGGCTTAATCCTTCCGGCAGTACTATGGCCCAGAAGCTGACTCAGCCTCGAATAGAAATGAGTCTCAAATCCAGCCGCACCAAATCTCCAACACACAACGAACCGAGAACAAAACGACCGATGTGGTAATTCAACGGCACAGTCGCAGGCTCCTGATGATGGATATATTAATGTCCGAAACATGTTGAGTACATAAGAAGTGAAATAAAATAGCAAGTGACATCAAGTTGGTCTTTTATTCTTCAAATATCACAACGATGCACGGTCCAATAAACATAAACATAAAAAACTGTGCTTATTTCTTTCTGCGTTCATATGTGTACAGCCACGGAACTCATTACTAGCCAGTGGTACAGTTTGTGTGCTTTTGTCATGAAATTATATTTATATATTTAGCCCAGTAATTACGTTGATAATGAGACATCTTAATCGTCTATTCTCAAGCAAAGTTGAAACGCGAAGACAATAAAGCACCTTTTTCCTTCAGACTGCTCAAAATAGGAAACTGTCATGCAGTTTTCACATATGTGGTATACATTTTAGGTTTCATTTGAACACAACTGCAAGAACCCAACTGCTTTCAGTGGTACTCCGAATTCTGTGACAGTATTTTACAAACCCTTTTTCCGAAAAGAATATTAGGCTGACGAATCCAGAACATGTCACAATTTTTTTATTTATTTCATCAAAATTCACGCCAATAGTCCCCATTAATTTCGACTACGCATGGAGTTAAACTTGGCAGAAGAATATGAAGTAATTTTTGTATGTAGTTGATAACAAAGAAACGCCTGGATAACTTCTGCAGTCAGTTTTACTGCTGTGTTTATAGACAGGTACATAAATATACTCCTTTCTTGCTGTGACACTTTCCAATACTGAAAGTAGAATTAGTTAGTTGCGGGTCTTAGAGCTTAATATTTTACTTCCTGCTTCGATTTGTGTACTCACGTTTAAAAAGCACATTATCCCACTAATAACATTACTTCCTACTTATAGATGAAGTTCACCCTAGAACAGACCATGAAGGCCCAGAGGGGAATAGACGTATAGCTGTACTCTTTCCGCCAGGGAAGAACCGATGCCCATCGTACAGGAGACTGGATGGACCCCAGGACCGGTCTGGACAGGCTTCGAACACCGGGCCGTCCAGCCCGTAGCTAGTCGTTGTACCTACTGCACTTTCCCCTTACTTCCTAGTATAAAATATAAATATGAATCGGCATTATATCACTTACATATTGTACGCTCATAAACGCCAAGGATTTTTTCCTAAATAACTCAGTGTAATAAAATTCTTCTAGGGTAGCTAATATTTGTTCAACTAGTCAAGAAATCTTCCAAAAGCTTTGACACCAAAGTAATCACTAACAATGTTAACAAAAGCCCTCCAATAGTCTCTATTCTGAGCGAAATTAATTCAGTTCATATCCTTCCACTGTAACTCTTTAGGATACATTTTAATATTATCCTTCCATCTGCATTTAAGTATTCCAAGTATTTTCCTTGAAGGTTTTCCGACCGAAGCTTTACTTGTCTTCTCTATTTCCCGCCATGTATGGCTGTAATGACTTTATATGTGAACGAAGCCTGTCCACACTTTATAATTGAAGTCTCCATTTCCACGGAAAATATTCTATGGGTTCTTTCCTTTGTTCCGCACCACGACAGTTCCAAGTGATATTCTGCACTTGCGTTAAGTCTAAAGTGCTTTATTAATATCCTTGATAATAAAGTTCATAAGCCACACTTCCTGACATTCCAAGTTCCAAATCTCAAGCCTGCATTCCGTTGGATTTGGCAACTCCAAAGCGCCCGTCCGAGACCAGTCATTTCGTAACATGATTCATTAATGTCAGTTACTGGCTCTCGGCCGAGTCGTTGGTCTAGGGCCACGCCTTGTCGGCATTCAGGTACACTACATACTTGGAGGCCGTCTTCTCCATTTGCATCCTAAGGGCCCGCCATGTTGTCACGGTGCGGGACACGCTTGTACTTCCTCAGCGTGTCCTGCAGTAATGTGCATTGCATTGTACGTAGAGATCCCGCTGACAGCGTTCTCTGCCCTTGAAAACCGTCTCCTTACAGGAATATTTTAAAATTGTGCTCAGTGTCTTAAAGTTCAGGGCCACTCTTCTCGATCACATAGGGATGTGAAACTCTCTGCGCGATGTGAACTTCGTGTCTTTCCGACCTTTTTTTTTTTGTCTCCAAAATTACTCGCATAATTTTGATGGGATTTGGCATTTGGGATGAGCATTAATTTTGAGGAATTAATTTTATTGTAATCCGTACTAGTCATTTATAATTCTAACTTCACTTGAAAAACAAATACATAGATTTCTAAAAACCAGCTCTTCGTGCAAATAATCGATACATCGCGTGAAGTGTGTATCTTATTATAACCGACAATTACTCTTTGAAATATTTTTGAGCGCAGCATTCAGTTAAATACAAGGACAAACAATATATTTATTTACATACATAAAGGGCCGGAATAGCTCAGTCAGTATAGCGACACGCTACGGGGTGGAAGGTCCGGCGATCGAATCCCGGTGGGAGCGAGATTTTCCGCACCCGTCCAGATCAGCCCTGGGGCCCACCCAACTTCCTATACAATGGGTACCGGATCTTTCTCGGCGGTAAAGCGGCCGGGTCGTTACGTTGACCACCCACCCACATCTAGCACCGAGGTTAAAGAAAGAGTAAGGCTATACCTCTACTCCCCCTCTGGGCCTTCGTGGCCTGTTCTAGGGTGAACTTTACCTTTACTTTACCTTTACCTACATACATACTGGTACGTTTGCAGTTAGTGGGAGTCAGTAAGCTCTTTTTTGTAGAATTCATCCCGTTACATTTCACCATATTAAACACTGACATACGTATTGTTGACAGGACTAATAACATTTTTGTGTTTGACGGCAATACGTACGTCAGTTTTTAACCCCATAAACCTGTTACTGAAGTCAGTAAGCACCACTGAGCTGTATAAACCGCACAAGACGTCAAAGCGTGTTTACTAATATTTAGGCATGCTCGCCCTAAATTATCACAAAAAAGTCAGTTCCTAAAAAAATATGTTATACAAAAACGAGACCCTATTTAGTATCCGGCATTCAATGGTTCACCAAAAAAAAACACAAAAATATCGAGAACAGGGGATGAGGAAAGTAAGTATCCTTTCTTCCTTCAGCTTTGCTTCATATGTGTAAAACAGAACACTGCAGTGCGAAATTTATCCTGTCCATTTTATAACATTTACAGTCACGTCACGAACACCGAAAGATTGGGGGGATTAAACCAGCTACATAATCGTTATGTTGACACGCGCATTGAACATTCTAATTTAACTACAACTACAACGACAGAGAAAGGACGCCTGAAACTTTAATATCGAGTGGGTTTTACCAAGAGCCGGATAATTCGACAGGAAGAAATCAAGACTTCACCGGGGAAGAAATGCCGAGGTGTTGGCAGTCTGTCACAAAAGTGCAACTTGCGTCTCCACAGTTCGTTTACAGCAGTATTTTTTATGTCCTAAAGCACAAAACTGCCGGTCCCAGTGGCCACGCGGTCTAAGACGTAGGTCTGCGGCTGCTCGCCTGCTGAGATTTTGGGTTCGAATCCCACCGGGGGCATGAATGTTTGTCTGTTGTGAGTGTTGTGTTTTATCACGTTGAGTTCTTTGCGACAGGCTGATCAATCGTTCGGAGGAGTCCTGCCGACTGTGGTTCGTCGTTGCGTGTGATTAAAAATCATCTCGTGAATGAGGAGGCCCTGGCCCACTGAGGGGGGGGGGGGGGCTGTTGCACAAAAAACCCCATCTGAAATTTTTTTTTTTAATTTTTTTTCTAAACTCCCCCAAAACCACCATTTTTCCTCAAGAACCCAAAAAA
>Ga0131853_10015585_pt1 | contig 13894 bp, 4 predicted proteins | sample TergutLab28metaG_FD_92764 | JGI IMG/M metagenome (GOLD analysis project Ga0131853, IMG submission 92764) | Labiotermes labralis P1 segment gut microbial communities from Petit-Saut dam, French Guiana - Lab288 P1 (version 2) (version 2) | ecosystem: Host-associated > Arthropoda: Insects >... | reverse complement strand
TTTTTTGTTGGGGGGATGTTGTTTGGTCGATGTTTTTTGCTTTTTGGTGGGGGGGGGGGGGGGGGGGGGGGGGGGGGGGGGGGGGGGGGGGGGGGGGGTGGAAGGGGAAAATTGTAATTTTTTTTCTCGGGATTCGTAGCAAATAGTGTTATGGGTTTGTTTAGAGATTTCGGAGGAACATATAACCACCGTTTTTTGGTTAAATTCGAAGAATCATGCAACACGCTCCCTGAAACGTCGGTCTGAAACTACACAGGTGCTTGATGTGTAAACTTCAAAGACCTTAATCTGAACGGTCCCCACCTGAAATCTTAAACGCGTATAGCAATGATGATGCTTTGTTGCGAGCAAATATAGGCACAGAACAAGAGGAAGCTGCGAGTAAAAAATCAGAAGTAAACAATTGTTACTTTCCTGCATTTCTCGCTTCCACGCTTAACTTAAAATGTCAACAGACTTTTGTATAAGGATGTATTCCTATATTTGAACCCATTTTGGGGGACGGCATATTGTAACAGCCAAATTTACTGACGTTTCGGACGTACTATTGTAATATTTTGTCAACGTCATCCCGAAACTTGATTCTTTCCACAAAACGACGGGAAACCACCTCACAAGGAGGCCTTAGCTCTCAGGACGAGGAATAATATAGCGTACAAACCTTAAGACTTGTAGAGGTTTCTGGTTTTCTGCTCTTAATCTTAGTACGAGTAGCCGGGATTGCTAAGTCCATGTGGTAAAGGACTAGGTGCCTACTTATGTGCTATCACGTTTGATTTTTGCAAGAGGAAAGAGATCTTTCTCCCCTCCAAAACGTCCAGAGACGCTCTCTTGTCCCTTCCTTCTCCTTTACAATGGTTACCAGACGATTTAGCCTTGGAATAAGGCGGAAGGGGCGTGAAGCTAATCTCTTATTCCCGTCTGGTGTCGAGGTTATGTGTTATTACAACTGTATCTCCACATCCCACTTGTCTTCAAGGTGTGCTCAGCGGCGGTTTTACCCTTACTTTGCTGTTACTGGGCTGTAACACCTCTTCTCGGATAAATACCGTACTTCATCTATAGATGTTGTGTTATTGACTGACGTACAGTATTTATTTGTATGTTGTAACACTTCGGAATGGAAAACTTCAAACCTCTTCTCGGCATTAACATAAATCTTACAGTCAAGAATTTATTATATTCAACAATGCCACATGTTTCGGTCTTGACTATCATATTGAGGCATGAGTGTACGTTGTTTAAAATTAAATGAAACGCATTAAAATATATTATTAATATGTGTAATCCCTTAAATTTTACAATCAACGTTACACTGAAATTTACCTATTATGTATTCTGTCTTGTATATGCCAGCTTCGTTCTGTGGAAACAGAAGATTTAGAGCTGTAGTTGCTTCCACCTCAAACCGTTAAGCTGAAGGCAGTAGGCTGTATCCTTCATACGCACTGCTACCTTGCGTATAATTCTACACACACTGACGTCCCAGAAGACGACAGCTAGAACTTCCGTAGTGTTACATTACTCTGTTGAATTATCTGTCGGCCTTTCACACCTCACCACACGAAATCTCTCGAAGCTGGTAACAGCTGGTGACGTGAGCGTCATTGTAGCGTTCAGTATCGGGTTAATACAGCCTATTAATATTTTAGAGGGGAGAACACACAGTCTGCCTACATGTATATTAACGTTCAGAAAGATTGGTTTTCAGTAACATTCCTATAAGATTAAATAGCAACGTCGTATACATTATAGCATCAATATATTAAGGTATTCTTATAAAATGTGTACCCGTAATAACAGAAGGCTGTGTAAAAATTAAATTCCTTCTATAAATAGACATGTAATATTATCATGGAAGTCATTGTAGAGGCATACTACTAAAATTTCGTGACGTACGGCTAAGCAAGTAAAGAAATTTTAATATAAGTTGCTCTGTAATATCTTGTGTAATACAATTATGTATTTGACAAAAATGTATACTGTTATGTATATGTGTTACTGACAATCTTACGTTGTGATTGGGTTGACAGGACTCCTGACTACAATTTTGGAGATAAGGTTTTGTGTTTTTATGGCAAACTTCAGTGAGTGAGAATTGTTGGTAAATGCCGGCATAGTTCCTTCAAATAAAACAAAAACGCATTTTTTTGCACACATTTCCAGTCTATAAGGCATAAGTCTGCTGTCGCTCGGTTGATGGGATTTAGGGTTCGAAATCTACCATAAATATTGAAGTTTTTCTCTTGTTAATGTTGTGATGTATCAGTTATACGTCTCTGCGACGGGACGATCCCTCGTCCAGAAGAATCCTACCGAGTGTGTGAGTGTCCTTGTGTGTGATAAGGTGCAACAGTAACACTCTACACCAACAATGAACAGGAAGACTACTCCTGACTAACGCAATTCCAGTGTATTTTTTTCTTTTCACAATACTACTCAAAGCTACGTGATGCTGAGTCGCTAACTGCTGCGTGAAAGTTACTTGCCATTTCCGTCTTGCCCTTCGCAAAATTTTGTAGATTATTACATGAATTCTACTGCGAAAGTGAAGTTGTTTTCGCGCCTAATTAGGCACCACAACTTTAAAGGAGTGGAAATAGTAATTAATCCACACAGTCTTGAAGAAGCACGAGGTATCAGGCGCTTATGAAACAAGAGCTGATTGTGAGACTGCCAAGAATACAACCCCAATCAGCGGTCAGCCAGCCCACAGTCGACTCTGATAAGTCAGTAAAAAGGCTAAGCTACGGGTTGGACGATCGAGGAACCGTGGTTCTATTTCTCTCCGAGACAAGAGATTTCAGCGTTGTGTCCAGGCCTGGGTCCCCCCAGCTTCCTGTTAAATGGTTGCCACCTGATGTTCTTCATGGACGAAGAGCGTCTGTTCTGTGAGCTCACCATTCAAAACCCCACCCATCTAGTGTCAATTTTAAGAACGAGTAGAGCTATATATTCACTCTTTAGTACGCTTTGATGCTGATCTCAGTGCCCATGTTCTAAGGCGTGAGTCTGCGGCCGCTCGCTTTTTGGAATTGCGGGTTCGAATCCCGCAGAGGGCATAGATGTCTGTCTCTTAATTCTTACCACGTGTTTTCAGGTAGAGGTCTCAATATTGGGCTGATCATTCATCCAGAGGAGTCCTAGAGGGTGTGTTGTGTCTGAGTGTGATCGTGAAGCCTCGATAATAAGCAGCATCTGGCCCACAAAGGGCTGTCTTCTCATGAAAAAACGAAATGCCTTCGTGGCTTTCGCAGAAACAACTTTTTTCGCATTTAGCAGCCCGTGTCTGTCCTGTATCATATCTATGACGTGTCTTCTCTTTTGGTAGAAGGTAAAGTTTACAATATTACCTGCCATAAAGACACAGAGAGGGAGTAGAGGTTTAGTTTTAATTTTTACTTAACCTCGGTGCTAGATGAGTATGGGTGGTTAACGCCACGTTCCGGCCGCTTTAACTCCAGGAATAATCATGTAACCATTGTATAACAGGTTTGTTGAGTACCAGGGCCGGTCTGGACGGGTTCGATAATCTCTTCCCCACCGGGGACGAACTACAGACCGTCCAGCCCGCAGCGAGTCGCTTTATCGTCTACCATACTTCGGCCCACGCCTTCTCACTTGGAATATACGAAAATAATATAAAATTAAAGCAAAATTTGTTGATTTTTGAAATAATACTCTCAACGGTATATTCGTTTATTCGCGTTTATTCTGCAGTCTGCTGTTCCTGGGTCGAAGTCATTAAGTAAAATTTGACGCTGAAGTGATTAGTGTGAAAATTTTGTAGCAAGAAATGTGGCCAATTAGAATTGCCTATGTAAGAGTCACATTCTCCTATCTGAATGTCGGTGAGTGGACAGAATCACGCCCCGTCCGCTTTACCTCCTGTGAAAGATCCCCTAGTACCCATTGAATGGTAGGTTGGTTGGACCCCAGAACCGGTTTGAGCGTCTGGGAGAAGAGAAAGATCATTTTATCTGCCGGAAAGTGGACAATACTTCTGTTCCCTGTCCATGGCCTAGTCACTACAAGAGCTGAGCTGTTCTGGGCTCCGAAACTTCGTGTCAGTATAAAAAATTATTTAGTGTCAGAACCCAGCAGACTGCAATCTGAACAGTCCTTAACATGAAAGTCTGAAAAATTGTGTGACACTTCTTGTTTTAGATATTTCACCATTGCCTCCGTACTATGTTCTAATTACCTTTCCTTTTCTTGGCATTCTGTCATGCCACGTGTTTATCCGTACTACATAAAAATTTTAATAAGAAGGACAAGGAATATCTTGTAATGGGAGGTGCATTAATTTTCCATTTTCTGCCCTAATTGCAAAGGACATTTCTAAGAAGCCATATTTGTTGTCATGCAAACTTCATTATAATGTACAAGAATAAAGTCGCTTTGTATAAAGAACTAGGGACTTTGATCTTGAAAAATTTCCATCTTTATTTCGCAGCATTTACTTGTAGTTTCATTGAAATTCCTTTATAAATAATTACCCAGAAATATACATTCCTGGAATAGCAATCTCAAATACCTTTTTGAAAGGTTTTCTTTCCTTCGAAATGAAAGTAGTATATTACAGTTTTCATAAACAGTGGGCTTTACTTTCCAGTAGGCTACACTGCAGGAGATTGACACTGTCATTACTATATTCACAAGCCAATCGTGTTCAGAACTATACCCTAGACCACTTTCTAGAGTCTCTGATATAATAGAAAGTTCAATGGAAAACCGAAACCAGAAGTACGCCAACGGCCTTACGTATCCACAACCAGGCATGTATATGTAATATATACATTTTGACTTACATCATATTAGATTAGGTGTTGGAGATGACCTTCTTCGGCTCTTAGATATGCTTCGTTTCGAAATGAATGAAATACTGGGAAACTCTATTTTAAATATCTTTTTCTTGCGATATTTTCCTTATATACTCGTAGATACGTACAATGACAATTCTCTGTATGAAACTGCATTGCATAATCACGAGCAAACGAAATGTATGTTACACTGTGTTGCACGTGTGTGTTACCCACAACATATTGAAATGAACTCTATGGTTGAGCTGATGCAATGTATCGAACACGCTCCGATAAGACTGGCTGTATGTGAATCTTGCAGCTGCTCTTCAAACTGCCGTGCCGTAACGGTAAATTCCAGACAAGAACTTAAAACAGTACTGACTACGATTACGTTGTTCACCAGGTGTTGTTTGGTGTCTGGAATATAAAGGAAATAATTTCCGACACCTAATTTAACACGCGGTAAATTATGTGTACACGTATATAGAAAAAAGGTAAAGCAGTCCCATTAGAGGCCTGAAGTGGCCCAAAGGCTTCCAGGAAGTTAAAGTTCCCAGATTTCATGACAACGGAACAGGATAGCGGTAAGGTTGTCAGCCTTACGCACCGGCCTCCTTTACCCCCAGGAAATGCTCCTGGTACTCATTTCTGTTGCAGGCTAAGTCGACTCTAGGGCCATAGTGCGATCGGAAGGATTATGTCAATGAAAAATTCCAATGACAACAGCTGGGATCGAACCAACGACCTTCCGATTAGTAGCACAGCACCTTAACCACTGTGCTACCGCGGTCCCCCGTGTACACACACACACACACACACACACACATATATATATATATATATAGCACATGAAATTATAAGGCCGCTACCCTTGCCGTGCTTCTGGCTACGGCTTTCGATTTAACTCCCTGCACTCAAAAAACTTTATCACTGTTTCCTACCTGACACATGTATATGAGTGTGAAATGTGGTCTCTCCCCCCTAGGGAAGCCCGTACGTGAAGTTTGAGGGTCGTTCCAAAGGTGACAATAAAGATTATCTTCCGGGATTTGACGCCATACAGTTTGGCATTTGTTTACCAACGTTGTGCAGGGATGTACCACCCATATTTTCAGTTCACTTCTACAGAGAGATGCTACAATTTATTACCTACTACAATGTTTCACATTGTGGGGTGCCATGCACTTCATGAACTAAGTTATCTGATAACAAAGTGCTGAGAACATTTAGCCTGAAGCGAAGGGAACTGGGGGAGAATGCAGAAAAAATTATAAGTAGGATCTTCATAATATTCATGCTTCAGCATAGTTAAACACATTACGTTGAATTCCGTAGGCGATACGTGTAGCATGAGTCAAGAGACATATACTATGAAGGCGTAGATTAGATTTATCTAGATCAGAACGGGAAGCAGAGACTGTCTTCTATGAATGCGGTTAGGCTCCTTCAGGTTCAGAAAAGGCAGTAAATTTCTTAAACGTATGAATTACTCTTGTCCAATTCCAGGTAGATGAAACCTGCTGGGAAAGTGACAGATGCGGATGCGCAAAATTTCCTGACGAATAACGAGTTGCTACTACCCATCCTAAAAGCAATCACTCAGAGCACTCGCTCACAACGCACTGCTCGAATTACTTTGTTTTTTCTCGTTATGTGAATTAGTAGAACTGTCTTCACTCCTACTAACATCAGACCTCTAGTTACCCCTACCGTCAACCTTCCCGTGTGGCCGCAGACACATCCACCCCTTTCATCTTGAAGGTATCATCTTCTAGTCTACAGCCAAAACGGGCTCCTGAAGACGACTGTTCTTCTGTACAGCTATTTATTTGCTTTATTTTTATAAATTAATGTGTGAGAACCAGATAACTGATGGCACAACAATTGGCATTTGTCTTGTATCTGACGACAGATTCACTGCTCTTACTGCCTCAGATGAAAGAATTAAGTGAATGTTAATGTGCTGCCGAGTACTTGAATACGGCTTGCCTTCGAAAGCTCATCTTTTAAAATGTAATGGAACTACGAATTTCTGGTTGGAGAGTGAACTGTGTTCAAAGGAAGGAAACAATTTCGGATTACGGTAAAGATATCCTGCACATTTTAATTTTCTTGTAGAGACATAGAGAGCTGAGCTAAAAAGAAAGTGTTTTAAGGGAAGTAATCGTGATCCAGCACGAGGCTATATTACTCTAATTACATACGTTGCCTGGGGAAAACACGAAAAATTTATATGAAAGATTCTGGAGAAAAATAAGTAGTTAGAAGAGAAGAAACAGAATATAAATAAAGAGAACGGAATAAAGGGAGATGCAGTAAAAAAGGGGAAGGGTAACTTAGAGGAGAAGAAATTGTAAGGAAAAATAGGGAAATAAAAAAGGGAAGAGGGAATGGAGAAGACGAGGAGCAGGCTTGTGCTGTTGAGAAAAGGAGTAAAGAAAAGCAATGGAAAAATAAGAGAATGAGAATAACATGAATTAAAATTTAAGCGATAAAAACATAAATCAAAGGAAGTATGTATCTGTGTAAGATGAATAAGATAAAGTAAATGAAGGATGGAACTCAAAAAGGGACAAGGCTAGGAAAGATGTTGGACAGAATGTCTTAGTCTGCGTGACATTTGTGCGGATTAACATTCTTAAATGCAGGTGGATAGGATACCATACCTGATTCTGGTATAATGTTGTGTTGACCAAAGAAACACGGTATAGAACTGTCTTGCGATTCTGAGACTAGGCAGTTAAATTATCCAACGATACCGACGCTGTGTCGTCCACAGTGTCTGTACCTGTCAAGAAGTTTTTCCTATGTCTTGTCACTTTTATTTAAAGAAATAGGAGAGGGTCTATACATACATAAGCGCATGCAACACGTACAGCGGCATTTCTTAAAAACACTTGTTGCCCTTAGTATATGAGATGCACTAATACTTTAAGCAGAATTGTTACCTGTACACAGCAATTTCTGTAACTTGGCATTAACGATTACGCCATTCTATTAATTATATCTCCCAAGCAGCAAAAAAATTAGGCAACTTTTAACTTAATAGAACACAAACCGATGTGCTACAAAGTCACTGAAGAAAAAAGATGCACTGCGTTTCGACTGATGATTTTTCTTTTTTCTTTTCATTAGGCATCTTTTATTAAGATCTGCATCAAAAGTATCGGGGTGCTGATAAGTCCTTAGCCCGACTAGGAAGGAAAGAATCTCGGAAGCATGTCAGAGACGCGCGTGATTTCAGCAACATTGAGATGCGAATTGTCATCAAATTTTCTTCCTCCAAGGAAAGGCATTGAAGAAAATTCACTCCATTCTGACAGACACATTAGCTTGTTTCCTTCCTGATCGGGCTAAGGACATATCAGCACCCCTGTAAAATTGAAGATTACCTATACCGTTTTAAAACCATTACAAGATCAGTTAGTGACATATTATTCATTAAAACAGTTTTATACGTTGAAAAGTATCATTTCCTACTTATGCAAAGATATCTTGTACTTACAACATGTAACGAATGGTATTTATACACTTCAGTCGTGTTTGGTTTGGAAATTAACAACAAGGTAATTGACAACCTAAAGCGGAAATAAACCCGATTCAAGCGTAAAAATATTGAGCCAAGCGTTAAGTGCTCTAACCCGTGTTGTCTGCGCAATACATAAGGAAGATACTGTGAATTTATACAGACATTTTCATGACAAACATGTCACTGGATTAAACTTCATGTTTTCAGTGATTTTAACCCTGTAAGTGTTAATAGCAGTACAAGAGTCATATTTTTCACGCGCAGTTTATCCGTTTGCTAATATCGTTCTAAGATAAATATCAGTTGCTTCTGTGAACAATACAAACCAGCTTGTCACTGCGAAGCAACAACTGAAGAAATTTGTGTGTTATTCTGATGAAATGTGTTCTACAATGGGTTATAATTATAAACGAACTACGGCTTACACTTAATTCTACTAAGCTCTTGCGTATGACATTTTATAAGCATAATTTAGATCTTTCATCCGTTAATATTATAATGGACTAAGGAAATTTAATATTTTTAGACCAGTTCTTTATATAGAGAGTTTGCCTAGAAAATAAATTTTCTCTCTTTCTCTACCTATATTTCCCGTTCTCTCTAATTTTATAAGAATCCAAGGAGTAACAAATTATACCCCGCTCCAAGCTCCCCTTTCCAGCATTCGTTCAGGTTAGGGGAATTTACCGTCAAAACGGTCACTTATGTGAAGATGTGAGATTGGATTCTTCTTCTAAAGGAAAATTTGAAAATTAATATCTAGATATATTCGGTGCAATGCAGGTTTCTGGTGATGAAAGACCGAAAAAATATATGAAATTGGTAGAGGAAACGTTAAGTCATTTTTCGCTTTTATAGTGTGGTTCGTATCACGTTTAGAAGATTTTCAGTTTTCCTGGCAGGTTCTGTGGAATAAAAAGGTAAAGCAGTCCCATTACAGGCCTGGAGTGGCCCAGAGGGTTCCAGGAAGTTAAGGCTCCCAGATTTCATGACAACGGCGCAGGATGGTGGTAGTTTGTCAGCCTTACGCACCGGCTGCCTTTACCTCCAGGAAATGCTCCTGGTACTCATTTCTGTTAGAGGCTGAGTCGACCCCAGGGCCATGGTGCGATCGGAAGGATTTTATGTCAATAAAAAATCCACTGACACCAGCTGGAATCGAACCAGCGACCTTCCGATTTGTAGCACTGCGCTACCGCGGTCCCCTCTGTGGAATAACCGCAGCTATATTAAGAAAGCTTCGTTCTAGTTGCCTTCTGTTACATTTCTCATTACTTATCCTACCACTGGAGACCGTGTAGTGTCCAATATTGACAGCGATCTCAAACAAACAAAATATGGGAAGGGAATTTTCTCTTCTCCAAAGCGCCCGGACCTGCCCATTGCCCCCAAATTCTGCTCTTCAGTGCGTAGCTGGGCTCTTGCTCCGGTGTTAAAGCCGCTGGACCTGGACCGTGAAATTGCATGCATGCCGAAGTTACAATGAGTGGGTCTGTACCTCCACAATAGCCTGTATTGTTACGGTGTAAAGAGGGAAAATTTTACATCTTTGTAGTTGAAGACGCGTACGTTGTTAAGACTGTATTATATAGATAGATTAATTAAATCTACAAATATATTTGTTATTTTCCACTGGGTCTTTTTTTAAACACAATGGTCCTTTACAAAGAGCTGTGTCTAATGGATAGGGCACAACACAGCCAATATAGTTGTCTTATGTCAGAGACCGAATCGGTTTCCGAAACGAGCCGATGTCATTTGTTTAATATGTGTACTTTGGTAATTTAATGACATTTCATAAGAAATATTAGATGGAATGGACAGTTAATTTTAAACAATAAAAAATGACTATAGTAACGCGGTGCATAGGATATGGAAAGTCACATTCAAGAGCTGCATTGGGAGGGTATTAGATTTATTAATTAGCGAGGAAATAGCTGAACTGATAAGGCAGTAGCAAGAACTGAGGCGCAGGTGCAGAAAATACATTTTCCTCTGTGGTTTCATGGTGGACGGAGAGGGACAAAGATGTGAGATTGTTCAGAAATGTATCTGGAAAAAAGCTTCATTTACGATGTTTCACCAAAGAATATAGTTGTTTAAGGTGTAAATTTAGTCTGAGAAGGAGACACCATGGGCATGGCTAAGGATTTTGTTACCTGAGCAAGCAGCTACACAACTGCCTCTTCATGGAGCTATCGTTTTCAGTTTATTGTTCTACAGACCGACTAAATTAAGTCGGAAGTTCACTTGTCGCACTTTCTGGTGATTTTTAATGTTTTGTTGACTGTGCATCGTGATATATCGTTACAATAAGAACCAACAAGATGCAGTATTTACTTTCAATTTATTTCAATAATTAACCTCTACATGTTTGGAGGAGGCTTACTGCTCATCATCAGGAGGCACTACTCGCTATACATACCAACTCCTGTATATACCGAATAGTACCTCCTGATGATGGGCATTAAGCCTCCTCGAAACGTGTAGAGGTTAATTATTGAAATAAATTGAATATAAATAGTGCATCCTGTTGGTTATTATTCCTGGTGATTATTTTGGACATTGAGAGGTAACTTTTTTGCTTAAAACTTGGTATGTTAACTGGAAACACTAACAATGAAGGTACAGTGAGGGAGGTACCGAGGAGGAGGAGGGACAGACTGCTCGTTTTTGTGAGAATAAAAAGATTAGGTTGTTTAGAAACGTCTGAAATTATTGAGCAGTCGACACAGCTTAACATCCCAGATTATATACTAACATATTATTTCGTTAAAAATATCAAAGATTATGATAGAGTGGTAATTGGAGTTATAGCCGAGAACTTTTGATTTTTTTAAAATCTAAGCTGTCGATGGTTATGAAAGGCAGGTAGGTTATACCTTTATAGTCAGTAGTTAAGCTCATATCGTTAGTAAAATTTAACGTTTTTAAAAAGAAGCAATTATCGGCTGAAATTTGTGTTGCTTTACAAATCAATTCATGGTCTTGTGAATTGCAGAGTATCAGACATGTTCTGCTTTAAACGGTTCGCTTCATTCTCTAACCACAAAACAGAAAATTGAATTACTTGAACTTCCATTCGTCTGTGATGCAGGAACAGAAAAAAAGCTCTGCACGCGATAGTCTCTTACGTCTGATACAGCGTGGTGTTGATAGCTGAAGACACGCATAGGAGGCTGCATTGTGGCCCTTTGGCCCTTTCACACTCCACGCCTTTGTAAACTAGCAAACAATTTCTACACAACAGATAATGCGATCAAATTATCTGTGATGAAAAATACAGTACGAACCTACCATTTAGTGTATTCTTTCTTTATTTTCTTTTTTCGTTTTTATTTGTTTATTTCTATCTTCATTAGTATCCCTTTAAATATTCGTAACTTATAAAGTGTGACGTCGTGTAATCTGGTAACTCGCCTCAACGTTCAGAGTGGAGTTTGTACTTGCATTTCCTAGAGGAAAACACACTCTAAAGACAGAGTCATAATTTTACTTCGAAAATTGTAAACGAGCCAACACACTGCAATTCTTTACGTAAGAGAAGACCTAATTTTCATTGTCATCTCTGTGATAAACTCATATCTGTGGTATATTTAGCGACGCTGTCAGTAGTATAGTCTACCTGCAACAATTAAATGTCGCAGGGGAGAACCGATTCTAAAGTAAGGAAGAAGGGACCATGGTGTTAATCGCGTGCTAACCTAACATTTTCCAGAAGGAATGATTTGAAACCAAAAAACACCTTACGTTACTGGATGTACTGTCCAAGTGCCAACCTCTCATCTTCCGAATACTCTTCGAACCAACTCTTTCAGTCCGTCCTCTATTTTTTCCTCTTCCGAGGTTAATAACGCCGGGACGTTTAAATCCTTTCCCCTAATAAGCTTCGTCAAGCACAGAAGATTATTCTTATCTGTAATTATTTATTATTCCCTTTTTCCAGAATTTTCTTGAAGAAATTGACGAAAATTGTCGAAATTTCAGGTTAGGATGTAACCTTACAGAGACACGAAGCCAATTACCGTCACATGAAAGAGTTGGATTTTGAATCTGTGTAATATCCGAAAGCCTTTTAATATCGTTCAACTGACGAAGAAACTTGTTTGAAGCCGGTAAAACATGCTTGCTTATGCTGTATTTCGAAGAAAGTGAAAGCGGTTGTCAGGCTAGGCGTATTTGTGTCCTATGTAATCCCATTTTTTGCGTTACTCTTTTTCTTTACTTAACAAAGTTACACATAAATTTTCTTATAATGGTATCATCTATGTTATTTTACTCCACTCTCCACATTCATATATTCTGTGTGTTTCACCTTGACCTTTCTCCTTTCTTGCCCTCTTTCTTATTTCTAGAAATTACATCAGAATAAATGTGGCCACGATGGGTGTCTTCACCTTCTATTCCACTTTACAAATGGATGGGAGTAATTTAGGTTACAACTTTATCAGCCTTTTCCCGCAATGCTCACGGAATTCTAACTGTGAAGTTTGGGGATAAAATATGGGGGGGGGAATAAAAATAATGTAAGGGCTGTGTCTGGTGCCAGGTCAGGGTTGGTGACGTCACTGTGAAAGCTGGCTAGCCTGTTTGGCGTCACACTGCAACCAGTAGAAAGGAAATGTGGACGTCATAAGTTCCAGTTTCAAAGTACAAAGAAGTGCTGGGTGTGGGAGGGTGAAATTTTCGGAAGGAAATTTCAGTCATTTCTTACATTTAATAGTGTCGTTTACCAAATAGACACTTCAAGGTTGTAATTAGCTCTCTCTCTCTCTCTCTCACCGCAAAAAATATGACAAGGTAAGACTTAGAAATACGTCGTCTGTCTTAAATATCAAACATACGTAATGCATTTCACCAGATATTGTAAGATACGCAGAGTAAGCCCAGCAGAGGGATCAGCAAAACATTCTTAAAAACACGGTAATGAACTTTTCCGTCCCATAAAATTCGGCGAATATTTTTACCTAGATGGGCCGCTGTTGGGTTATCGATAAGACCTTGATTCATGTAATTACTTGTAAGTAGAATATAACACAACTTAACAGAGCATAACCTTATTAAAATGGTGTAGTGTAATACGCGACTAATAATATAATATAATATAATATAATATAATATAATGTGATATGATATATGGTATATGATATATGATATGATGTAACACATCACAATATAGCCGAGCATAGCATAACACAGCACAACATAACATAATATAATATGATGCGATGTGATGTGATGTGACGTGATGTGATGATATATGATATACGTGGTCTGTAAATACAGTAATGAGACTGATTCAATATAACTCTGTATTGATTTTTAAACTACAAATCGAGTTTGTCCCCTTCAAAATAGTTCCCTTGGAAGGCTACACACCTCCGGAGACTTTGTTCTCACTCTTCGTAGCTGCGCTGGAAGTCTCTAACCGGAATCACTTTTAGTTGGTCGGTTACAGCTTTTTGGATGTTTTCCACCGTCCCAAAATGGCGTCCTTTAAGGTGAAACTTTAGTTTTGGGAACAAAAAGAAGTCGCACGGACTCAGATCAGGGGAGTATG
>Ga0131853_10015583_pt1 | contig 13894 bp, 9 predicted proteins | sample TergutLab28metaG_FD_92764 | JGI IMG/M metagenome (GOLD analysis project Ga0131853, IMG submission 92764) | Labiotermes labralis P1 segment gut microbial communities from Petit-Saut dam, French Guiana - Lab288 P1 (version 2) (version 2) | ecosystem: Host-associated > Arthropoda: Insects >... | reverse complement strand
CCCTTAAGGTCCCTAGACAACCTGATGATGGCCAACACAGGCCGAAACATGTAGTTGTTTCCATCACAGTCATTAAATACACCTCAGTGATTAAGTTGTGTTTGACTACATACCTTCTCCTAAGTACAAGCATGCCCCGTTAATCGAGCACTCCAGTTGCTAGCATTAGGTTAACTGAAATGAGCGATACATACACATGCCTGTTTTTGTTAATGCCCCCATACACTCTAAAGTTAAACTGTGCAGTTTAACTGTATGAAAAACCTGCACGAAAAATTGGCCTGAATGTTTATGGGATTCCCTGAGTGAACTGCTCAGTTCTCTGCATGAAAGAGGACTGAAAAGGACATTTCTGAGGCCTGCGCTATTGCCTCTTAAAACTGCGCAGTTTACTCATTTTTTCCGTCAGCTATGACGTCACACAGTAAAATCGCTCAGTTTAACTGAGAGTGTGTAACGCCTTTTAGACGAGTGAATTCCCCTCGATGATACGAGCTACAAGACAGTACCATGTTTCTCTCGTAATGTCTTCCTGTCACATGATTTTCAGTACATCGGCATGGGTCTTGTATTCGTAGTGTTTGTGTGGGCATGTAATTGCCCCTGCTTTGATCTTTTTCATCTTTATCCATCAGCATCGTTTTGTGACACATGAGTCCAAAAGCAATTCAAGTGGTTGATAGGATAATGAAGCCATTAAGTTTAACCCAGAAGAGTGAACTGAATGTGGCGAACGTACAAGTGGCATCTGAGCAGCTATGAGTTTATCTTCGTCGAATGTAGGCGTAACTCCTTATAACAAAAGAACTAAAACGAATTTGTATACTGTATTGTATTCCGTCAATACACAGCTATATATCAATACAGTGATATTATATATACACTCAGGTCACACTGTGGCAACATGTTTCGACCGTCAATAGACAAAATTTTTAAGGTACAATAAAGTAAGCGATCAATGGGATCCCATTTCGTTTACAGTAAAAGTTAAAATAACGTTGATGAAATACTTATTTGTAACTAAAACATTAAAATAGACGGTAATCAAGTAAATTAATAATCTTCAAGTTACTATACTTGTATACTGATATTTACTTCATTACGACCTTTTTTAATATTTTAGTTATAAATAAGAATTTCATCATACGTTATTTTAACTTTTACTGTAAACGAAATGGGATCCCATTGAGTGCTCACTTTATTGTACCTTAAAAATGTTCTCTATTGGCATGTAGATGACCGTTTACGGTTGAAACATGTTGCCATAATGTGACCTGAGTGTATGTATAATATCACTGTACTGATATATAGTTGTGTGTTGACGGAATATAATACATTATACAAATTTGTTTCTATACGACGGGATGGCCTCTGTCAAAAAAAATCTAAAACACATTGCTGAATTGTCTGTTGGCTGTACCAAGTTCTAGCTTATAAAGCGAACCAGAGCTGTTATTACGCAAAAATGGGAAGGTTATTAGTGACGGGATTGACATCCACAACCAATGCAACGTGAATTTGTGCTGTCTTATCGGCCAAGACAAATACGTCTTTTTGTTTGAAGATTTAAAGGTACAGTCTCGAGAATGCGGATGATCTTGAATTTAAAACAAGTCATTGTAAGTTTTAGAGATTTAAGACTCGAGCCAATCTGCACGACCGTCGTACATCTGGCGCAAAGGTAAGCGCTGACGTAGCAGCTGCAACGAAGTTTCCCGACGAACACGTGATTATCACATGTGGATTTTATTTACCTAAGCAGACCTTCAGTGCTGATAACACAGCTGGTTTGTAGGAGAATACCTGCTCATACGAGTACATGGAAATTTATGGTGCCAAATCATTAAACTGCGTCACAACAGTCCTTAAACTGATCCACATTATGCCCAGATACGAGCACATGGAACGAATGTGAGACTGCACACGTATTTTAATGGGAATTTGGCGTCGCTTTTATGAGTTTTCGCCTACGAGGAGAAATTTTGAAAGCACTTATTTTCGTATAATGGGGGATTACTACAGTAACATCACGCATGGAAAAACGTTTCTATTCCTTACGATGTGGCTACTAAAACTTGTTTTTCGGCACAGAATTTGCCATTAAATGCATTGCAGTCTGGGTTATTTTGTCACTGTGGTACTTGGTTGCAATTTAACACAAATGCTGATAAGCCGATGTTTTGACATTTTATGAGAGACCTTTATGGGTGTATAACTGGCACGCCTGTGCAGTTCTCCAGCGGCTGGACGTGCGACGAGTGTATTCAATAATTTGTTATTATGTGTGTAGAGCAGGATGCCATTAAAGTGGCTTCCCATGGTGGTATACCTTAAAAAGACCTACATCAAAAATTGCAATTCGGTACATGCTTTAAGCCACGGGATGCTGAATGTATGAAATCGTACAAGTGATTTAGGTTTGTATTCACACTGTCGTAACGTGTTATCACTGACTGTAAACCCTAGATTCATATCCCACTGAGGTCCCTTGTAACCAGTTCATCAGGTTTATTAGCACCAACCCCCTTTCTTCTGTGTGACACCTGTCAAATGAGGTGGTAGATTAGTGTATAGTTCCTCGTATGGTCTGTAGATGTACATACGTTGTAATTCGTATCTATTTGTGTCAAACCAATTTTCCACTACATTTGCTCGGGTGAAACCTGTCATTTCGAAGCCACCCTTCTCAGTGACGAACCCTGTGCTGTCTGCCATATATACGTTTACGAATGTTATCAGCAGAAACGTGGTCACCAGTGTCGCCAACGTACAGGAATAGGATACGGCGTGTGATATTCGTATTATCAGTTGGAATATATGCTGTTTGTGTGTGTATACGCGTGTCACTTCATCAGCAAGTGCTTATTTCTTGAACACCATAAAATATAGACCTCTTCATTACAGAACTGTTAATATTACGCATTAGAGTGCAGAGAGAGACGGAGGGAAATTTCGGATCGAAAGGGATGAAATGATAAATGCAAAGACGTCATAACTCCTTGACGTCATAGTACAATATCTTTGTTTACTGGTCGAGTGCCTCAGAGAGAGAATTACGACGTGAGCCGTAAGAGATCGAAACATGTATGTGGTTTTGTTACGCTGTAAGAATGATGTATTTTTGAACTGGGGAACCGCGTGTGGTGTGGCACGTTTTCTGTGTAGTGCTATTAATTACCACGTCACGTCTCCACATAATGTCCATTATAGCTTTGTACAGTACGGTATCAGCTAATAGGTAGCATTGTAACGCGTAAGTTTCTTGATTTTGCTAAGTAGTTCTCTAGTCTGTTAATTTGGCACCTGCAACGTTTTGAAAGAGTGGATTTTGCCTTCGGCTTGTTTTGGAGCTGAATCTTACCTTGGTCGTGTGTCTTATCACCTAGAACTAAACGCATCTAAATCGTGAGGTTAGAAATGTATGCTGCCTCTCCGAGGTAGTCATGTTTCCTGCTTGTGTACTAGATCGATTCTGTAACCTGTCCAGTTGCCCGTACTCCGCGTCGCGTTATTCGCAGCGCGTGAAGACACAGCCTACGGCGAAATCAAATAACTTTGCTTTTTGTAATAAATCTGCTAGAAGTAAAAGAAGAGAAAGTGAGTGTGTTCTGGTAATAGCATCTGTAGGTTTACTCACTTTTTATCTCTGAAAACTTCGCCGTGATTTATAATTAATTCAATGAATATGTACGTATGTGTAAACAGGGATATATTACTGTCTCCATATCTTGCTACGATGTCCACAGATAGACTGACACTTCCACTGATACGTTATTACAAAATAGGGACAATTTGAAGTCACAGTTCCACTGAACGTGCACATTGTGAACATAAAAATGTGTAGAAAAACAACCGATTGAATGAGGAGTGTTGTTGTCTAGAGGTAAATTTAATCGTCAGAGATCGAGATTTCAGTAGTAAATGAAGCGTTCTTACCAAAGTCTGCTTGAATTTTAACTAGAGAGTTTGATAATTTTCTGCAGTTTCTATATATACATATATATGTTCGTCCCACTGGTGCTCTCTTATACGTGTATTATAGACCTTAAAAGTATATACTGAAATAACTTCACTAGTACTAAGGCACGTCTTGAATTTGCAAGGACCTGACAGACAGCATGGTAGAATACGCTGTGGTTTCTTTTTCAGCAAAGGTCGTGACTCCAATACCGCCGAAAACATAGGCAGCGATCAGTGCCGTTTATTGCTTATCGTGGCTTCTTTTGTAACTGCTGATGAGACTGACAGCTACGTAACGACGGCAGAGCACGCGTAGCATTTAGTGTATAAGGATTCGGATGTTTTAAATTGAAGAGTCTGTCCTGTTTGGCGAATAACTCCCATTTTTATTTTTTGACAATATGTTTTATGAGGCTTTCGCATTCCAGATTCGTCGAATTCTAAAGGAATCGTGTGATTTGTACGTCGTAAGAAACGCGGTCGGATTCAAGGTTTGATGGACAGAAATATGGTTAAATTAGAAAGGACGGTATAAGATGGCACGTGCTTAGCTCCTCTCGGCTCTTTTGCTGCGTGTATTGTGACGTTTCCTTGCACAGGTTTTGCACGCGCAGCCACCCACCGTGACTGTTGCGGGCTCAGTTAGATGTGATGCAGTAATCGAGTACGTAACATAAAATCACTTCTGTATACTGGTAACGGGGAAATTTTAGTTAAAGATGGGATATCGTAACGTAATAATTGTTACAGAGGATGGTACTGTTATAGCCGGACAGCCTGTTAAATCGCAATCCAAAATTTGCGTGTGGACAGTGGTTTATTGAGTTATATCACTTTCGGTGAAAGATATTTTAAATATTTGATCTGGTTTACATGCTACCGTAATCGTGGTTATCGTTTCAGTTTTAGTCATCCGTTTCAGTACATTTATAATTGGGTGTCCGTACGTGTCTGTGTATAACTGAAATCGTACCATAAAGTAAATGTTTGTATTTCTAACATTGCTAATCTTTGCTAATTACATCAATCTAGTCACACTAATAAATGCATGATGCTAAATGACATAGTTGGAGGAGTTGGGTGGAAATACATAGTTAAAATTAATTGGTATTAATGTTTCGATACTGCTTTGAAGTTCATGTGTTGGGAAGGTGCATGAAGGTTCAGAGTAACTAGTATGCCAACATTACAATGAATTCAGTGGTGGTTGTGGTGGTGGCGTAACATAATAATAACAACATTAACAAAAATGACAATGAGAACACGAGAATGATACAAAAATAAAATAACAGCGTGGAAGAGCAGAACTCTGCATGGGAAGACACTTCTGTGACCTTGAAAAGACAGTCGCCGTTAAAACAGCATCGACCGCATGGCTGAAAGCTGGCAAACTCTTTCCAGAAACTACTGGATTTATGGTAGTCATGATGGACCAGATTATTAATACCAGTAATTGTAAGAAATACATTTTGCATGACCCGAATAGTGTTAGCTGCACTTGCAGAAAAGGTCTAGGGAAATCAGAAACCATTCAACACACAACTGATACATGCCGTTAATTGACTTACATATATCGCAACAGTCAAGTAGTCAATATCGGCCGTCAAGAATTGGCTATCAAATACGAACTGTTAAAGGGAAAACCAATATCGTATTATAGATATGACCAACACATGCATTACAGAACTCATAAAGTATATTATGACAGGTTCATAACAATTGATCGAACTCTCCCTGACAACTGACCAGACGTACCTATATTGACAGAATCATCAGAGAAACATATTAAATAGATGCTGCGTTTCCTAGCAGCCACATCTTCTACAGCTCCAGAAATATACAGGTATAAACGAAGAGCTAGAAAACATATGACAACTGAACGCGGTCTTATAATATTGGTATTATCTACAATAGGGATTGTTTCAAGAAATTTAGACGTCAGCTTGGAACTGCTTAGTGTTTGCCGTGGCCTATACGTGTATACTGTCTTGTTGAAAGCAGCTATTCTTAACACATGACGTACGGTTCGAAAGTTTTTAGCAGAATAATGAATAAGAAATGCTTGCTCAGTTACCCGTACTTTTTATAAACCAGCTAAACCGCTGTGTCGTAAAACTAATAATAACGATCGTTTTCGTCGTCAGTCTGACGGGTCACTTTACTGGACACGGCTTAACAGCGTGTACCGGCCGCGATCTTATCGTCATCACCATTACTGCAGTATCTCGTCACTCCGTCTTACGAGATCTTGAGAATGAAGACATATTGTGATATGATAACCAAGTCGACTTGTTAAAGTTTCCGACGTTTCGGAGAAGCGTGGTGTTTCCTTCTTCAGGGTTAGAGAGTCCAAGAAGAGATTATGTTCTTACAGCGGTGACTGTGAAGAGCGACTCTCTGCTTGTGATGTGTGACACATGATGCCGTATGGTCTGGCGGATACTGACTGCCGTTTTGAACGGACGCACTTAATTAATTTTCATGCTAGTAGATTGTGAAAATTTATCTCTTCTACCCAGAAGAATAAGGTAGATTGTTCTTCCGAACTGTCAGTTAATGTACGTGAACAACAGTTTACGAATCCGAAGACGGTAATTATAATGACTTTTCTTGGTTTTTAGTATATCTCGGAGTTACAAGAGTACCAGAGACGTATACCGTCTGTCATCTATGTGATGTGATGGTTGGAATATCTGCTTTGAAACTTACTGAGTAGACTGACTCATTGAACATGCTTATAAATTGTGTCAGTCAATGTCCTGACGATGTACCTACTGCTGCCTTTGTGAAGGGTGAGTTTGGAAATGATGACAAAGTACGTTTTAAAATCTTCTCCTGGGTTTCGGTGGGCATACAGAAGAAAACTTGCATGTGAAGGAAATAGGTGGGTTGTTGATACGGAAACAAAGTGGAGTATGCCAACTTGAAACCAGAGACGTGTGGCATATGTGGTAAGTACGAGGCTGGGCTTGTAGGCTCATGGACGCTGTGTTACAGGGTATTGTTAACGGTTAATTATAGTTGACATAATAGTTCGATGACGTCATAGATATTGTGTTTGTTAAACTGATACTGGTCTGTCGTAATATTACATGCATGCTACACTTGTCCCTGTAATTGATTGTTTCCTCGTTTCATGACTAATTTACAGCTAATTAAATCAAGCATTTGATGTGCATGCAGGTTATCTGTACTTGTACAGCACGAAAGGGGTGTTCGCTTATTTACAGATTTTTCCTTCAAATCAGAACTAGCAGTTGCATGCTTAGTCATTCAGCGTTGTATTTGGGATTTACCGCGTCCGAACATCGAGCGTGAAAGTCGCCTATCTCTACTGAGTTTTGTTTCAGTAGTTCCTGGAATAATATCACGACATACATCACGGGAGTTTCTCGACGTGTCTTTCAATCTATCACTCACAGCCATGCTAACATCTGAAGCTACAAACATATGAAACTTGAAAGTAATGAATGTACATGGCAAGAATCGAAGTTTCTTCAACATCGTAATATGCTATACAGCGGTAATTGTGTAAAGTGATTACTCTCCTGGTCTGAGTTTTTCGAAGAGTTTTTACTTTTACATTTCACTAGATATCCGTCTTACTTCTACTTACGAAGTTGAAACCGGAGTTTTGTTGTGTCCGTTCATGCCATTAAGAGATACAGGGGTCGTGTTTGTACACATTACAACAGCGGCACAGAAGCGTAATTCTGCCGGTCAGCATCCCAAGATACCAGGCTGACTGATTCACTGAGTCGTTCTGGATTTGAAGGCGAAGATACAAGTTCCAATCCCACATCAGACATCGAACCATGCTCGAGGAGATGGGAGTTTTTCTCTTCTGTGTTGTTTGTGAGGACGCATGGTAGTTTTCCCATCCAAGGTACGGATAAGGATAGCGAGTTTTAATTTAGTTTTATAGTAACTAAAAATATCCGTTCTTGTCCAGCACTTCTTTTTATTTAATATTACACTTTTAGGTTCATTTATCGATATTATCATAACTGACATTGTATAGCGTCGAGGGTAGGATTATTGATTACTACTGGATTCGGAATAGTGTGAAAGAAAATGGTCTTGCCCTGATTTTTAGTACTGTTTCGGCATTTCCTGCATATACTGAAGAAATCCGTGAACATTAGGTCAGCATCACTGATTTTGCTTGGGGAATTGCGCCCATCGACCTTCAATGGGGGGTTTATCAAGATGTTCTCTGCTGAAATGTTTGGCTTATTTGCTGCTTGTTTCACATATCGTTAATGAACTATTAATGCGAAGGAATAGCGTATGTGTTTTTATGTACGTTGTACTAGACCGTTTGCTGCTATGTACGTCCGTGTTTTATCGCTCTCACACAGTAGTAGCTTCCTTGTACTTTGACGGATTGCAACTATGTTATCTGAAGGATAAAGACGCATTGGATTTTACTTTTTCAAAGAGGGAAATTGTGGAAGGGATAAAGGAAAGGAAGCAGTAGGTGAAGAATGAACCTAGAAAATAAATGATGCCCCTCCTCTGTGTGAGTCTTATAACCTTTATGGAAATACGGACTGAGGCTAGACACTTATTCTTCTACTGACTCATGGTGCACTGGAAGAAAGACACATTGATCTGTTCGTACGCAGGATTGAATTTTGTCCTTAAGTGGGAAGATGTTATGTTTTTCTACCATTGCGGTACTGCATAGTTGTGAGTAAATGCCAAATGAACTGTTTTATACTTGAGAAGTTGCGTATGGTTGCCTAGCCCTGCAACAGTGGACGTATGAATAGTTTTATGCAGTAACTTAAAGCGATTTCGTAGCGTCTTTGGGACAAGAAACTGACAAAAATAGGGAGAAGGAAGGATTGTGTATTACAAGCTTCGGTATTTGAAAGTGTGTAAGGTATTTAATGGAATTGTATCATCTGCTTATTAGTCAAATAGTTCAGATTCCTTGTAGTTTGAATTTGCTGTAGATATAAGATTTATTATTTACATAGTTTTTCCTTCTGTAGGTTTTTGTTCTGATACTGAACGTCCTTGTAAATACGTGAGGAGATTAAATGTCCTCCAAGATTAGAATTACATAGGTCTGGATATGACAGGTGACTTAGTTATTTCGTTCATTTTCCCTTCAACCCTTTAAATCGTACGAAATTCTAGAACATTCCAAGTTCCTTATTCTACTGTGTGGGCATAATGAATTTTAACTACGATTTGATACGTCGCCGTCGGATGTTTGTGATTTACATATGTGTTGGCGTGTCAGTGATGATAATACGAAATAAATCACGCATATTGGGTGCTTTAGGTCTGTTTTTGAAGGGTTAAAATGATTCTAACTCGTAAATAATCGATGTCAGTTATGAGTGACGGGACATGGGAGCGGATGAATCGATCGGACAGCTGCGGCGCCGCGGTAGGGATGGGTCGCGACGGAAAGGGCTTGCTGACGGACATAGAACGCCACGTAACGTGAAAGCTTGACACAGGAGTAACTCGTGAATGTTGGTTGTGAAAACACAGAAAAAGAATGGTTTTTCATAATACAATAGTCCCTTGTCCGCCGCTCCTTTTATTTTCCTGTTAGACGCATTGTGTATTTCTACAGAATAATATACATAAAACGAGGCCTACTTCTTGGTGTGTTGTGGGAGAAATAAATTAATTTTAATTGTTTGTCCGGTTTCGAATATACGTTTTGGTCTAATGCTTTTTTTTTCTGGGGGTAATGTTTTGTTTGTAATTTTAAATCGCGCCAAGGTTGAAGAACATTAAAAGTCCTGTTAGTAGGTTTCCTTTTATAGTTTGGCAAATAAAATGACAATTCATTCTATTTACGAGTGTGTTGAGGATTACGGGTAGATTAATTTATTGTTTCGGGTTGTTTTGAAACAGTTTAAGCAATAATTTAATGAGGAATTGCATTTCATGTCACAATTTAAGTAAATATTTAAGGCGGTGTAGGCAATGGCGTGGCGTAATAGGTCAGGGACTCTATAGCCGTTTGCACCACTGCGTTTTTCCCCAAGCTTTTCTTGCGTCTTAACTATCTGTACGGAATATGCAAACATACATTTGAAAGCAGCAGCATTCATAAGATCAACCATCCAACCAAAGGTCCGATATAACAACTGCTTTAGTTCTCCAATATTTCTTGCTTTATCATCTTCAGGGAAATATTAAAGTACTGATTGCATGTATGAAAACATGGAGTAATTTGTTGTAAAAATGTGACGGTATTTATATTTTACTAATGTGCAGTTTGTATAAAATTATACATATGTAATTCATGTGTCTTATTTCCGGTATTAAAGTCTGTCTGTGCTGGTTCCAGTGGCCGCGAGGTCTAAGGCTTAAGTTTGCGGCCTCTCGTCTGCTGATATTGTGGCTTGGAATCCAGCCGAGGGCATGAATGTCTGTCTGTTATGAGTATTGTGTGCTGTCAGACAGAAGTCTGTGCTCCTGGCTGTCACTTGTCCATAGGAGTCCTAGCGACTATGGTGCGTCGTTGTGCGTGATCTATAAACCTCATGAATAAGGAGGCCAGAGCCCGCGTTGGGCCGTTGCGCCACAAAAAAATGTTCGTCTGTGCACTAATTACAATTCTAAAAAGGTACTGTCACTGAATAGTTGCATGTTAGTGTCTCTGAACATTACAGTTGTTCATGGATTCAATTACGTATGTCGCATCTCATGTGAACCACCTTTGAAACATTGCGTGGCGCTGTAGATTCGGGGTTGAATTAAACTTCAGTCAAATTTGTCAGACGCGGGTTCGGAGTGTTAACATGTATGTGACGTCAGTCGGATAAACGTATTGGTGATCAGTGTCGAGTTTTCTGCCAAAGCATTGGAAGACGTGTGGTAAGTCGTTAATCATGCGCGACAGAACATGAAGGATACCTTGTACCAAAAATTTATTGACTTTTGTATAAACAGATTTATATTTTGTAACTACCCATAAATTTCTCTTCGGAATGTAGTTTATGATTTTAAACGTGAATAAATGTTGTCTTTCAACATCGAAGGTATGGGGTTCCATATTTTCTGTGCCTGCAGACGTACCGCTCTGATAGTTGTGTGTGTACATCAGATCTCTAGAAGCAAGGCATTTCCGTTGACGATTTTAGCTTTCAGGATAAATGATGAAGTGTCTAGTTTTTATAATGTTTGGAAGACTTCACGATTGAGGTATATTATGTGCTGAACATGTAGGAAAGCTTGAGGACGTTTTAACTTGTTTCAGCAGCTGTGTTTCTGGATTGCCGTCTGAAAACACACCGCTGTAATATTATTATTTTTTTTTTCATGGCTGGACAACCCCAAATGGACCAGGGCCTCCTGACTGTTGACGCTGTACGATCACACTTTGCTTACTACACTCAGTGGGAATCCTCTGTGCGCATGATCGGCCTGTCGCAGAGACTCCTACCTGACAATACACAACTCTCACAAAAGATATACATGTCCTCGGCGGAATTTGAACCCACAATCCCAGGAAGCGAATGGCCGCAGACCCACGCCTTAGACCGCGCCCCCACCGGGATCGTCATTGTCGTATTATAGAGCAGACATTGTCAAAGCGTAGGTACATTTACGTTCAGACTCGATCAGTGTTATACAGTAGTTTTTTCCAGTTAGGGACTTTTATGATGGAACGCAACTATGATATGCAGAAGGTACAGGTGGTTCTTAATTTTACAAATGTACATATTGGAAGGAAGGGCCAGGTAGCTCAGTCGGTATAGCGACTGACTACGGGCTGGACGGTCCGGGATCGAATCCCGGTTGGGACGAGATTTTCCGCCCGTCCAGACCGGCCCTGGGGCCCACCCAGACTCCTGTACAATGGGTACCGGGTCTTTCCCCGGGGGTAGAGGCAGCCGGACCGTGGGGCTGACCCTCACCCCCATCTAAGTGCCGAAGGTCCTAGAAAAGAGTAGAGCTATACTTCAACTCACCCTAAGGGCCTGCGTGGCCTATGCAAAGTATGAAAACCTACCTACATGTTGGAAGACCAATGAAAGAATGGTCTAATCGAAGAGAAAGTGGAGCCCTAATGGAACTGTACTCGTATGATCCAAATCGTAAGTTAAACGTGATCAATTTTTGTGTCGGCGCGTCTTGAATGCTCTCTGTGCCCTAATGGCTGCAATTTGTACACATCACTTGCAGTTCCTATGACGTTACAAAATGTAGCAGTTCTGTAAGGCAAGGCCTGTGGTGGGCAGATCCACCAGCCCTCATCAGTAGCATTTCTGCCGTCAGGCACAGTTGGTAGTGCAGTCAGAGCGTAACGAATGCTTGCATGTGATCAATTCTGCCTTGAGGTGGAGCCAGCAGATTTCTCAGAAATGTTGATAACTGCCTCTGAGACTTGTGTTGTTATAACACAAAAGTGTTCATCGGAATGAAAACCTAAAATGTAACTTTGTATTCTTAAAAATTTCTACGCGACATCACGTTTGAAGGTGATCAGTGTTCTTTATGTAAAGATCATTAACTACGTAACTTCCTACCTACTTACCCATCCACCCACCCACCTACCTACCTACCAACCTACCTACCTACATACAAACGCACCCGCCCACTTACCTACCTACACCTACCTTCCTACCTGCCCACCCACCATACCTACCTACCTAACCAACCAACCAACCTACCAACCAGCCAACTAACTAACCAACAACAAACAAATCAGCTAACAAACAAACCAATCGGCCAACCGACTAACCAACCAACTAACTGACTACGTCCACGAAGCCGATAGTCAGGTATTTGGCCAAGAAATTTGTCATCTCTTTTGGAACCCAAAGTAACATTACCATATCAAGGATTTTAATCTGCTCGTAACATCTTCGTGAGTGTGATTTTTGATACGTTATAATTTGGAAGACCGATACACTCGCCATGCTTTGAATCAGACACTATCGATTTACGATACGCGGCAATCACCATTGTTAGCAGACTGCGCCGATGCCATTTAATACATGTTATGAAATTTCTAGATAAATGTTCTCCATGTGATTTTGCTGTTGTGCATAAGTCTGATAAAGTAAGCGTTATATTATTGGTTATTCTTGTTCTGGCACCCAAATCTGTGTGATGAGAGTTATATGATGGAGAATAATGAGAGGAAGAGGATGTGGCTCACAGCTGCACCAATTGTCTGAAATATGTTCAGGAAACACGTATTTTTTGTGCATTGTATGTTGCATTTGCGTGGCTTTTGTGCTTCCAAACCGCCGTAAAGCATGTGACGTGTTCTTTCTTTATACAGGGCGGTGAGTCTGACGAGAACGTAAAACACTTAAAGATACCCTGATGTCATTTTAAATGTGTCTGAAGTTATAAATTGAGCTTGACACAGCGGATTTTGGCGAAGGAAACAAACTTTCATTTAAACAACCACCGTCATGACGAAATTGGATCGCTGACTTTATCTGAATCAGAGCGGTGTATATTTCAAAATGACACAACACTGACACAAGATTTCAGTCATGCATGTCAACTAAATGTTTGATTTATTACGATACGTGATCCCGGATATAATATTGGGAACCTCATGGCGAGATTATTACAGATTGATTTTGCATACAGTTTCATGAGGTACATAAATGTATGACGGATTGTATATCATAAAGTATAATGTATGAAATGATGTGGAATGGAATAAGGTAATACAATTGTATACCGCCTCGTGCATACGATTGGAACGGTACAGATGAAAGTTATATACAAGTGTTTGTCAGGAATAGAATGAGATGCATAATGTGACTGATGTGAGGATAAGGCGCCTTGTCGATTGGTGAATATTTTAGTGCCCTTTCGGAGGAGCTTCTACGTTTCTGAAATGTGATTGGGGGGGGGGGGGGGGGGGTCAACTTGGCGGGTTTTGAGAGGGGCAAAAAAAAAAAATGGACAAAAATTTTTTTTTTCGAGGTTT
>Ga0131853_10015582_pt1 | contig 13894 bp, 10 predicted proteins | sample TergutLab28metaG_FD_92764 | JGI IMG/M metagenome (GOLD analysis project Ga0131853, IMG submission 92764) | Labiotermes labralis P1 segment gut microbial communities from Petit-Saut dam, French Guiana - Lab288 P1 (version 2) (version 2) | ecosystem: Host-associated > Arthropoda: Insects >... | reverse complement strand
TTGATATTTGAATAAAGGTAGACCAACTAGATGACACTTGCTTTATTATTTACTGCTCAACATGTTTCAGACGTTAATACGTCCATCTTCAGGAGCTTGCGACTACTTGTTGCGTTGTGTAGGTTGACTTGAGGCGTGCTGGTGTTATGTAGCGGGATTGTCTGTTGGTGATGTGGTATCCGAGTGCAGGCTGAACCACTAAAGCAAGTGTCATCTAGTTGGTCTACCTTTATTAAAATATTTGTAATAGTGACTTTGGAATTACTACCATTGATGATATTACTATCGGGATCACTTGTGCTGCCTTTTGCTTCCACATAGCACATATTTCATTCGCCAGTTCTTGGTACTTGTTTTGTTTGTCAGTCATTGTTTTGGCGAGACTGTGTGTATTTGGGATGGCTATGTCTATCAAAAAGGTGTTCTTTGTTTTCTTATTCAGAAAAGTTATGTCAGGTCGATTAAAAGGTATTGTTTTGACCGTAAGTATGCTGCAATTCCAGTACTGCTTGAAATTTTCATTCTCCAGTACACTGGCTGGTGTGTACTTACAATATGGACTTTTATTGTCAATCAATTCGGCTGCTTCTGCCAGTTTGTGGTGGATAATTTTGGCTAGTCCATCATGTCTCTTTATATACTCAGTAGGTGCTAGTTGCTCACATGCTGCAGTAATGTGTTGGATTATTATTATTATTATTATTATTATTATATGTAACAATTCAACAAATGTACATCAATAAAATGTGTTTACTGTTGTGTATTTGTTGGTTTGTTACTTAAGTATAATAATACTCTCAACATATATCATTCCCTTAAAGTGAGAGAACAGCTTTCACATCCACGTAAAACAACAGACACAATTATAGTTCTGTATATTAGACAGCAAGCAGAAAGATAAAAGATTTTGAACTGAATAGCGGCAGACATTCTTGAATTCAAGTGCCTTTCAATTTTTTGTGCACGATATTTTTATTTGTTAGTGTCATTTCCAAATATCCAAACTCTGACACATTTTAAAAGCATTTATTAGTTCTCAGTACATTGTAAGTCTGTGCTTCTGTTCACTGGTAAAACACGAACATAAACCTGAGTTGTCAAGCATCTACTTTTAGACCAACCTCCTTATTACCAACCAATAAAGTATCTACATTATTTTATAGTTCTGTTACAACCACCTTACACAAATGTGTCTTAATTCATGGATTATGTAATAGCAAATTATCAAATGCAAAAGATGACAGGATGCCCACACAGCAAGATTTCAGAACAATTTAGATAAGGTCATAGTTTCCTTTCTGACAACATCCATCCATCTGCCTGAACAAACTGAGACAAGCCATAAACATTCAGCATATCTGGGACTAAATTTTAACAGAAAATCTCATGAAAATTGTGTAGGAATGTGACTTTGGTGTCATACCTACTTCCCCTTTGAAACAGCAGGAATATGTCAAAACTGCAAATTGATTTCTGACAGCAACTGATAATGTAAGAAAATGAATATGACCCTCATTATTAGTTTTACAAGCTGTAACTTCAGGCCCATGGTACTTCATGTGGTGAGCCTGTGCATTAGTCGTAAGATAAGAGACTAGAGATCTGGCAAGACACAAGCTGCCTGCTAGGATAAAAATCTGTCACAGTACCACTTCGAACACCATAAATCGCTCATCGACAATCCTGGGAATGAACCTGGTGCTTCAAAGTGAGGTGATATAGTACAATCAATTAAGGGACACAGTTTTGACACACAACTGCCTTGCCTATCTGCAACATTATATGAACAATCTATAACTTCTTGTTGTACACAATTTTTTATGTGCCCTACTGTGACAGTACGTGTGAATACCTTGTCCAAAGACATTGAAAGGAAGCACTGTCATATATAGGCCTCTATTTTCAACGTATACCATCCAGTGATGTTCACATAAGCAAAATGTCAAAAACACAGAATTTTGATCTCCACTTAGCACAGTATGTTGTACAAGCAAACTGTAGCTGAAAGGGAACTTAACAGCAAAGGAAAGTGAAGAATGACAGTAAAAAAACATGTAACTTACAGCAGTAAGAAACTGCAATGTCCCTTCAATTTGTTTGTCTGTTGAAATGAATTTCCTTTCCAACTTAATGTAAACCATCATTTGATACATGTGACCAAAAAAAAAAGTTCTGAAAATATGCATACCAGGTTTCACTGTTGCTGCTATTGCATCTACATCTGAAAGCTGAATATCTGCTAACCTCAAGGCATCATTAACTACATGTTCTATATGCTGCTGGTGTAGGTTACGAGCAATTGGAGGAATTATACCACCATGGCTGAAAAAAAAAACGGTATTACACGGTACCTGTAAGATTTCTTATGTACATAAATCGGTAGCAACAGACAGTTTTATTACTTGAGATGAATCTGTTGTTGAGAATTCAGTGCCTCGCCTAGAATCTTTCCACTACTGTCCACAACAGCACATCCAGTATCATCACAACTCGTTTCAATTCCAAGAACAGTTGTAACCTTACTTGAATAACATCTATGACACCTAAATTTCACTGTGACTTTTGAACTTGGGCCAAGCCTCTGAGGCTGCATTCTGGTTTCTATTTGAAACTGTCTGTAAATGCGGTAGCATACCAATCTTTGGGTTTGCAACATATTTAAGAATCCTGCGTAAACTATTACTTATGGCCTGTTATTGTGGCGTACTTTAATGTTACAGACCAGATCCTTACGGTACAAGAAGTCCCTTTGTAACTTTTTGGTTACGTTTGAACAATATACACAATATTAAGAGTTTCTTCGTGCCGAATAACAACCAGACACAAAATGTCAACGTTTGCTTTGCCCTAATACGTAAAGCTTTGCAGTTCTTCAATCATTATTACTTCTTTAACGAAAGAAACGCATTCGAAAGCAGAAAGGCAATCCTCATACACAATACCAGACGTCAATTTCAGTTGCTTCTCTGGCCTCTCAGCTTTTAGTTCTTTTCCATTACTGATCCATGCCGCCAGGCACGCTGACAATCACATCTCTGATCACAGATCATCTAGTCTGATCCCTGGGTATAGACTAGATCAGTGCAGCCAACATACATACGTACCACAAACCTGTATTGCACGAAAGTACAGTTAGACCCATGTATTGCAGGAAAGCACAGTTAGACCTTGGAACCCTAGGTTGGAGGGACTGTGTGTACAAGCCAAGATTATTAATGTGTCTGTGGTGAGTTTTTTTTTGCAAGAGGTCAAGTAATGGAAGGCATTGTGTGGATTTGTTGTAGATCTGCCCAAACGATGAGGATTCGCAAGTGGGAACAGTATGTGGGTGTACAAACCAGGTTCAGTGGAACAAACCCATTGAACGAAATGCGTGTGTTCTTCCCAATTTTCATAAATGGGGCACGTGCTACTATTTGTTTCATTATCCTTAATTTCATCATCCCGGCAGTACTTTCAGAAGACTACAAACCATGCATCCTGCTGTAATAATTACTTTTATGTGCTCATATTGGTTACTAAGTGAATATTATAGTAGTCCAGTTCCTGCTAATTGTAATACCAAAAAGGGGAATGAGGGCCTGATCCTAACCCCATGTCAATCGCGTTATAAAACAGAGTTCGTTTAGTCTTGAAGCTGATACTCCAGAAATCCTGACACATTGGAAGCTGAAGCTTCTCAGGGACATATTCAGAAAGGCCTCAGAGTGTCTGTACATCAATCATTGTGGTATCTGCTGACCCCCTGTGTCATACATCAAGTCCTGTAGCTGTGAAAGACTCCTGATCCACAGTCCCATTGGCAAAATTAGAACTCCAGAATATATAGATAGTGGCCCTGATGCCCCTAAACTTAGAGTGGCCCTGATGCCCCTAAACTAAACTAGCACTATACCAACAACTCGTGGAAAATAAACACAGACACTCTTATCCTGCTTCAGAACTTGAAGTCGTCAGGAGTCAGCCTTGATAAGATGGAATAGTAATGTGACACAGACAGCTATCCCAGAAGAATGCACTGTATTTTAACACTGCTAGGTAATGACCTTTTTCTCTTGTCATCCTCGTTACTATCAGAACATTGCTTAAGGGGGAGGGGAGGAATAAGTAGGGTTCTGATCTCACCATGTCATCTGTGTGTCCCCATTTCAATTTTTAAACCAGTTGACTGATGTTCATGAAAGTTGGCATGAACATCAGTTTCAAAAAATAATGTGTGGTTGCCAGAAATTACAATTTTAACAAAAGGGACACTTGTCTATATCAGAGCTCAACCATCAGCAGTTACACAACTGAAGCACATAAAAATTATAAGAATAACAACCTGAGTATATCATAGACATAGGCCAACACCAGAATCAGGAGTATATTAACTGTGCAGCAAAAAAGTGAGAGTTCTTAGCCATTTTCAACATTCAGAACAGTGCAGCATGGAGGCAGTGCACAATGAAGATATTTAGAAGACACTACCAAGAGATTTTACTCTAATAGTGTTTATTGCACAGAAGAATTGAGAAAATTACTTGTTGAGGGGTTACTTAGTCTTAACATTTGGCTAATATTGTTTCATTAAATACTGTGTGATAATATGTGATATGACACATCTGTTGGAAGCTCACGTGGCAGAAATATGAACTGCCTTATGGTGACAGTGATTTACTTCCTGGATTGGCAACAAAAATTCTGAATTAGCCTAACATATATGAGGTCATAAAACAACGATATGTGTGCAATTGTTGCCAAACATGGTGTGGCTGTATTCTTCTGGCCTATAACACCTTGTAATATGGGAGGGACATATGACATCTATCTTTAGGATAAACTGTCTGCATGGTGTCAAAATCTAGAAGATGAAGGTATGTCATTTTCTCTTATCGAACTCTGAACACTTATAAAACGGTTACATGGAAAACCAACGCGTAACTTAACTCTCTCTCTCTCTCTCTCTGGTGCAACAGCCCAAATCAGGTCTAGGCCACCTTCCTCTTGAGGTTTCTATATCACACAACTAGACATGCATACCCAGTAGGGCTCCTCTGAGCAAGTGATCAGCTTCTACACAATCACCCTTTTTAGCTTGGTTGTCCCAACACCCTCAGTCTGGTAGATGTGGCTCATTGAATCACATATAGTTTTAGTTATTTCTTTTTACTTGTTTTATTTACTCATTTTATTCTTGATACAATAAAGGCATGCTGTATCAAGTTAAACAACTAAATCATTTTTTATTAAAATAATATAGTCACTTTTACTCCCTCACTCACATCGCTCTCGTATGCGACTGCTTTCCTTACTGGACTGCTAGCGTCTGCTGTCCACTGCTAACGTTTTCTCATTTAAATCTCTCCCCCATACAACCCCTCCTACCTATCGCCAATGCTTCCTGAACATACATTGACAGACCATCCGTAACTGACACCAGCAAACCTAATAAACAACTCTACTATAAATATCGGCTACAAGCTCATCACAGAGGCTGCTACTTATGCAACAAACACAAGAAACAACCATCCATGTCTTCAGTGAATTTGAACCTGAAACCCCAGAAAGTGAGTGGTCACAGACCTGCACCCTTAGAACGCACAGCCAGCAGAATTGGTGTTTAACTGGACTGGTCTTCCAGAAAAATGGGTAATTGTGAAAAAGGAATCCTTTTAAAATTTAACATAGGGTGATTAAATGTGTGATTTGTCACAAATTAAGAACCTGCAGACAAATATATCATTTGGTTAATAATGCTTTGGGGCATATGTTCTCACTTTTATAGGTGAACTTAGCATTCTTGTCTAGCATGCCTGAGTAGAAACAAATGGCTAGGAGTAAAATCACAAATAAAAACACTGTTCATAAAAAGATCCCAAAAAAATTGAACTATGTTTATTACAGACATGGATTTCAAATTCAGGTGACGTCTCATGCCCAATATGTTGGAACACGTAAATGTGTGTGTTGGAATTTTTTATAGGACGAGAGAACATGTAGAGACTCTCACACAGTACTTGTATCACAGTTACACAGAGGAACCATTTCTTTGGCATAATCAGAATATTACACCATGTATAAGGATCTATCAGTAGCAAAATTAAGGTTAATCAAACTTCACTCTTCTGTGTGGCAAATAGGTGTGATGCACCCTGTTCAATGCTCAGAAGAACTTGGTTGCTAAGTTATTGGTCGCCTTGGCCAAATGTCCCTGGCAACAAGGACCTGCACAAAGTGCTGCAGGGATGCCATCCTCTCAGTCAGGGGGTCAACTTTTTGCTCCAACCACTCATCCACAGTAAATTGGTCAAAGTATTGTGCCATAATAAGCGCTGTCGTGTTTTTAAATGCAGTCAAATCATGAACCAGTTGCTGGACTTTAGATAGTGCTTCCAGTAATCTCCAGGGGCTGGAAAAGTTGTGTCGCACATTATACATTGTGAGCCAGCCATGTCTCTGTGTCACATCAGTATACAAAGTGTCAACTTGAGCCTGCAGCACCACATAGCTTGACACAGCTGAAAAAAGGTTGCTACCAGGGAATGCACATGTGCTCAGGTGCCACTGGAAAGGGTCAGACTGTAGTGAATCATCTGGGATAAGCGTGGTAGGGCAGGCAAGAGCTTGTGTCCACAGACGCATCACCTGTGACTTGGGCTGATGGGGGTGTGATACCAACAGCAGGTTTAGTAACAGGGATGGAATTGATACAGGCAACAGCTCACACAGCACAGCAAAGTGGTCATAGCGAGTCCACCCAGTCAGTACAATTCCCCGGAACTGCACACCTTTTGTGGTCTGCAAAATTCGAAGCCAGGCGAGATTGTTCTTGGAGTGACGCTGCAGGTCAGGTGCTACTGCAGTCTCTCCATTTGCACCCTTGTATGCACTGGCCACCCACACATGTGGGAACACATGTCCATACATGTACCATACATAATGTGGCAGCAGGTGTGCAACATCCTCATTGTACACCCATACAACAGGCTCTACCAGTTCTCCCAGACCAGAATCTGCTAGATCCATGGGTAACCAGTGCCGAAGCATGTCATCCCACATCAGTGGAGTAATCTGTGGAAACTCAGTATGCACAAATTGTGCCACACGGGCCACATGCTCTGTGAACAGCAACCTGGAAAAAAAAAAAAATGTACAAGCATGGCCACAGAGTGACCTGCAAAAGAGAACACACCTAAGGTATTTACCTGCTGTCCATGTGTCTACGAGTACATCTTTCGCACACTGCCAGGTGGAACACTTCATCACAACCAATGTGCAGCCACTTGGCAGTCTGGTGGACTGACATAACTTGTTGGATCAGTTCTTGGATTAGGATTTGAAAACTGTCTGGGTTGGATGGACAGATTTCTTGAGGAAAGGCAGACAATTCTCTAAAATGTTGGAACTCTGGCAGCTTGAGGATGAACTCAAGGTGTCCGAAGGTCTGTACCAGAGGAATGACCTCCAGTCCAGACTGGTGTGCATAGTCCAGCATCCATAGAATCTAAAACAGGGTGCAGTATTGTGACAGCATATGAACACAGCTATAGAACACAGACAGTGTTGTGATATATCAGAAGAGCTACAGAATGTAGCAATTTACTGTGATATAATATTAGCACAGTTACAATACAGAGCAGTTTTGTGACATCATACCAGCACAGCCGTTGCATACACAGTAATACTTCTAACACCACATGACCAAAACTACATGAAACAAAGCCATATTTTGACATCACACAAGCAGAGCAGCAGAAAACAGGGTGGTATTGTGACATCATGTGGGCCTGGTAACTCTATTTGGAGCAGTATTATACATGATGTGAATGTGGCAGTACTAATGAGTGGCATTGTAAAACATATCAGCATGGCAATGAAACAGAATAGTATTGTCACATCGTATGGGACCAGCTACACTACACAGAGTGGTCGTGTGACACATGAGAAAGACAACACTATGCAGAGTGATGCCGTGACTTGATATGAGCGTGGAAGCGCTGCACAGAATAGTATTGTGATCTATATGTAAAGCTACACAGAAAAGAACATTTTTATGGCATCAGCACAGGTACATTTGACAGACTGTAATGTGACACATGAGCATAGCAACACTACATTGAGTGGTGCTGTGACATAATATATGAAAAACTGCCTTATACCTAGCAGTAGTGTGACAAGCAAATGCAACTACAATACAGAGTGGTGTGGTGACATAACACGAGCATGGCAGTGTTTCATAGGGTAGTACTGTGGCATCATATGAGCACAGCTACACTATACAGAACATTTTTGTAACATCATGTGAGCACCAATACAGTACACAGAGCAATACTGTGAAATCATATAAGCAGAGTTACACTACACAGCAATTCTGTCACAGCACCTCACCTCCTCCCTGCTGTAGGCATTTTTGGCTGATGCATTTTTGAGGATACCCTCATATGGGAACATATCCTCATACTCAAGAAGGATTGCATTTGCGCCTGCTGCAGCAATGAGAGGAAACAGAGTTTTGAAGAGGTGCATTCTAGGTGGGGCACCTTTCAGGTCCAGGTGCACTACCCGCAGCGACAAGTCCATATCTTTGTGTCTCTTCACAGTAGGTCTGTTGTTCCAATGCACATTGAACACAATGAAATTCAATGTTATCAGCAGTAGGACACTGAAGAGCACAATTTTTTGATGCCACGACATTGCAGTCACCTTAACAGTTTGGCCACACGGTAGTGCTAAGGGCAAGAATAACAACTGCAAATCAGTTCTGCCCTCTTCATGTAGAAATATTTCACACTAGGTTCCTTCCCATAAAAGTGTATGTATTTCCATATAATTAGTTTCAAACCAACTAACAGATTTTCATGAAATTTGTACATAAAAGTATGGTGTAAAACAAGAGGCTATCCTATATTGAAAAGTAATATCCACATTTGGCAAATAAACCCAAAAAAATTAACAATTTAAATGCAGTGGTAGAATAACAGATGGAGAAGTGGTACTCATGTGTTGGGGGAATGGAGGACAATAGAATTATGAAATTGGGAATGTAACAGAAATCCCACAGAACACAAATACAAGGAAAGCCGAAGTTGGTGCTGTGTTAAGCACCATGCCATGCAGATGTACAGTGGAGCAGAATTATATACCTCTAGGCATTCTTACTGTCTACTCTAGACTAAAGTGGAGAAATAAATCCTGTATCCATTAATAGGAATATGATGAGCTCCACATCTGGTTTGGATGCACTGGAGCAGAGAAAAAGACAATGAACTGGAATAATGAAGAAAATGACAGATTCATTAGCTAAATATATAATCTTCTTCACATGCAACAACATCACAAGTACTGCATTGATGCTGAAGTTTCTGTGATACTTTTTATTTGATGTCTCTTATTTTGGCTGTTGGGTGTGAAAGGTCCTGTACACTGGGTTCCTAAGAGTGGTCTGGTAATGACAATTTGGAACTTACTGTTGCCAACAATCACATTTGTCTGTAACGACTTTTTAAAGTGCACTCGTTAATAAATGTACCTCCTGCTGTAACATTAAAACATTTTGCTCATATTATTGTGGTTTGTATGATTCTCATGATAAACAGTGATTATTTACCTAAACAGCATTAACTGATTGGTCTTTATAATGGAGACGCAGTGTGTTCTCTGTGCGGTACGAGCCGAAGTTCTATGCTGTTTTCTACATCGACTTTCAGAACTGAGATTCGTCGTGGATTTTCTCAGTCACTCCAAGCAGATTCCATTATAGCTCGTATTAGGTCACAACCACTTCCTTACACGTCCTGTCTAATTCGTTATTCCCCGATCATCCAAACATACAATTCACGTAAAATAACAATAAAAAACGTCAATCAAACATAACTCAGTTTACTAAATGGTACTCTCCTAGTTAGCGTAAAATAACAATAAATCATCTCAGTTTAACAGAGTGCCGTTTATTGAAATGCGGTGTGTTGGATTGACATGTATTGTTACTGCACATGAACTTTGTTACACAACGGGATGACTCAGAATAAGTTCGCTGTACCGAACATTCAATGCCGCATACTCTGAGCTACTGACTAAACATCGTTATATAAACCACAAATTAACTTCTCCTTTTCTATCCGGCCACACCGCTGCGACTTTTCAATCCTACTCCCTGCGTAACGTGCAATCTAAGTGTTTGGCGTTGCAGTACTTACACAACTGCGCTCTTCCTTCGGAAACAAACTTCTGTCCCACTTGCAGTTCACAGTGACGTCTACATATTGTGACATAAAAAGGGCTCAAGTTACAAACACATATGTCACTCGTGTTCGCTATTACTATATGGTTTTTTTTTCTAAACGTACAGGAAGTGACGTAAACAGACTAGCTGGTCAAGGGCGGACACTAAACAACGCATTGCATGTCCCTATTTATATGTAACCGGTAGTGCAATGAAGCCACAGAAATGACCACGGCTCGCGGGGGTGCAGCTAGCAACAAAAAGTTGGTGACAAAGGGTCACGCTGTAATCTCTCGGTTTAGGAGCTTAATTCGTTCGTCGACAACTAATGGTAGGAAAAAAACGTCAATCGAATATTATTTGACCATTATTTCTCACGCTGTAATTTTAGTTCGTTCCAGAGGATATATATTTTCTCCAGACATAAAGAGTTGACCCGAACGCTGTGCGGGTATGAAAAAATAATACAAACGATCGGTTACTAATTTCAAGTAACATTCTTAGTCACTGACGCATGGGTAAAAATATTTATGTCATTAAAGTTGTAAGAAAAATGCACAACAATTAACGCGCCATTCTTGTAACAAGTATGATGCACAGAAATTCCTTAAGCTTTAACTGATGCAAAATGAGTAATCCGAGAACAGCGAACTTCCTAATAACGCTACGAGAAAAATGAGGCGCTGCTTCTGAGCAGGCCGCTTGGAGATGTCATAATATCCTGTGCTTTCGAGAAGATTCGAGGACCTACGATAGACGACTATAGACGCTTACAGTAACGATGGGTTGGCGATAGGAAAAAGCCATATGAGCGAAAATTGATTTGAAAATTGAAAAACGGGCATTAATTTTTGCATCTCTTGTAAGTCCAAATTCGTACAGGTATTACTCATCTGCTTAGGGTTTACTGTGTAATTTCTGTCTTTATTCTTTTTTTTAAACCATCAGATGCTGTCATGAAACGCGGTAAATTTTCTGACTAGATAAAAGACTATTAATTTTAATGAAAGTCTCTCTGACTACTATGTTAACGGTACTTAATTTGCCACCCCTAATAACAAAGATTGTCACTTCAGATGACTGACTGATATCAGTTCATATATAACCCCTTGCTTGGTCGTTGTCTGTTAAAAGTGTTTCCAACAGAAAGCACTTCACTCAACATACAAATCTACGCCATTACAACCTCCAAGATGTTTCAGTTAAAGACCACCAATATACAAATAAAATAGTTGAATAAAGAGAAACCAACTTGATGTCACTTGCTTTTTTATTTCATTATTTAATGCTTAACATGTTTCGGATGTTAATACATCCATCCTCAGGAGCTTTGCGACTTATTTGTTGAGTTATTTCATGGGTTGTATTGCTCTGGTACGATGTATGTTGGTGTTACGTTGTGGTTTGACTGGGGTGGTGTGTATCCGGATGCAGGCTTCAGCCTGAAATAACTCAACAAATAAGTCGCAAAGCTCCTGAGGATGGATGTATTAACATCCGAAACATGTTGAGCATTAAATAATGAAATAAAAAAGCAAGTGACATCAAGTTGGTTTCTCTTTATTCAACCATCAAGATGATGCACGGTCCGATAAACATAAGATACAAATCAGAATTTGCTCCTTCATATCTCAGCGTCTTTTCTTCCTTCAGTGACAGAGATGACGTGTTCCAATTTCGGCCAGGAGACCGCCTGCCGTGAGTGAGGTTTTTGTGGCTCTCAATCAGATTGTTGTGGTGAAGAGTAATTTATGAAGTAAAAAAGGTAAAGTTTTCCCGTTACAGGCCCGGTGTAGCCCAGAGGGTGGGTAGAGGTATAGCTCTACTCTTCCATGACCGCGGCACTAGTGGTCAGCGTCACGCCTCGGCCGCACTTTACCCCCGGGAAAGACCCAGTACCATTTTACAGGAGGCTGGGTGGACCCCAGGGCCGGTCTGGAGGAAATTATTAAATTCTGAACTGAATTTCGTGTTTAATCCGCTGATACCCCACCGATAAACATCCGTCTGTCTACTATCAAACGGAATAAACAAAAAGGAAAAGAGAATGTTTCTGTATAATTCCGTACAGCGTGTTACATAATAATGTCATTAGATTAATTCATCAACTTTATCAAGAGGCTCCAAAATTCGCCCGCCAAAATTTAGGCTGTCTTCCCTAAAAAAGAATGCGCGCGTCGAAAGTTTTCAGGTCAGTCTGGAAATTCCCCACATTCCGATAACTCCTGCTGCATCATTGTAAGCTGTGCGCAATAAACGGTGTGGTGCCGTGTGGTAAAATAATGACGAAACAGCGGTGCCGGTTTATCGCCTGAGGTTGGTCTATGGCTCACTTCATTTTCAATGCCACAAGTTTTAACGGTAAAATCGTTATATAAAGAATAACATCCAAATTAAGGATTCAAAGTGACAACAACTTGTAAAAGAAATCTGAATAACTTAGGGTATTCTCTATTTCTTCAGCAACATGAAACAGAAATTAAAACCATTTGATATGAAATAGAAGCACTTTTCCCGCAAAATGTCGTTTCCTGTGACAAATTGCTTTTTTTTCGCATTTTTTGTAGGACTGACTGCCTTCGAGTAACGGTTTGCGGCTTTTTGCCAAACTAGCCTATTTTGCATACTTAATGCGCCTTATTAAGATTAATAACGTAACGAAGGAGAACAGCAAGGTCATCCTTGGACTCGATAAAAGTTAACTTGTTGTTTGTTGATTGCTTGGTCCTAAGTGAAAGGGCTGTCTCCCGTCATGGCCGCCAATTGTCTTTATTTCCGTGTTATAACAAGGGCAATTTGATCATCCGGTAAATGCTTGGACAATGAATTGAAATTGTCCCTGTGCACGTCACAAAGATCTATGGGAGACTGGAGGTACAGATCCACTCATTCTTAACACTAGGTAGGGTGAGTGGTAAGGGTCATGCAGCGTCGCGGTACTCCCGGAAAAAGAGCCCCCGTACCTACTGAGTCTGAGGGTGGGTGAGCCCCAGAGTATTTCTGGACGCTTGTCATTGCCTTGAATCAAACCGTGATTTCTCGGAAGTCCAGCACGTAGCCCAGTATACCGACTGAGTCATTTTGGCTCCTGCAGTACTTAAGTTTTGATTCGTTTAAATGCAACAGCAAAACAGAACCGTAACAAATTGCCTGGAAGGACGGAGGAAAACCACAACAACCGCAAGGCAGGCGGCATCACGAATAGAAAGCAGCCTCTCAACCTTCGATCATAGCGAGGTGCAAGGAAGTCACTTCCTTTGAACTCATGTTCACACAATTAAATCACTGATCACCTTAAAAGAACGTGTAGAACTGGCGGGGGTCCCTAAAACCGGATAACCCCAGTTCTTGTAGGTAAATAGATAGTACCTGAAATTAGACCACCATCGCTTACTCCCACATTCCTAACACTTCATTAATCCTAACCATCTTACCAATCGACCATGTATAGTCATTTTGTGATGTGAAGCCATGGAGTTTGGTAGAAGGACACTAATGTGTGGGGACTCAGCAGTGCTACCTTCAACCGTGATAATGAAGGCAGCATCTTCCTCTGAAATGTTGGCTCCTGGTTACTAAAGTGCAGGGTTGACATTCCCGAAGACCGAAGACATGAATTTCCCTACCTCCGAAATCATTAATGACTAAATTACTGACAGCGTTATTAAATAGACTATAAATAAATAAATA
>Ga0131853_10015581_pt1 | contig 13895 bp, 12 predicted proteins | sample TergutLab28metaG_FD_92764 | JGI IMG/M metagenome (GOLD analysis project Ga0131853, IMG submission 92764) | Labiotermes labralis P1 segment gut microbial communities from Petit-Saut dam, French Guiana - Lab288 P1 (version 2) (version 2) | ecosystem: Host-associated > Arthropoda: Insects >... | reverse complement strand
TTGAAATGACCATTTGCTTTTGATAAATTTTCTGAAAAGTTGTCCCATATGCCGTTTGATTTCTTATCGAAAAAAAGTGGTATTATCTCTACAGAAGCTAAACGTCTAGTGATTTCATCTCTATTTGGTTCGCTAATGTTTTCAGATATAACAATGACAAGTGGCAATTTCTTAAATTCGTGAATATGTGAAACAATATATTCAATTACACTTAACCCGTTCCCATCTGCTAATATTAGCTCTAACGTTAAAAGCTCAAATTGATGGATGGATGTCAGCTTTATCGCTTTTCGTATACTACCAGTAATTTCAATGACTTCATACCCAAGTGATACTAGTATTTTTTGAATAGATTTTGCATAAGCAGGTGAACTTTCAAGAATTAGACTTTTACATTTTGGATTCATAATCTCAACTCCCCGATGGATTTTTGATTTTAAACTAATATACCACTCTTTAGAATCTTTGTCTAGTGTAAAAACAAAGTTTTTGTCGAATTCTAGGATTTTTTTCAAATTCCATTTGGAAAAACATAGCAAAAGGGAGAAATAGGGAGAAAAAGGAGTGAACCACCTACCTTTTTATACCTTTTCTTTTACGGCGAAAACTGCTATACTTTATTTACTCAATTAAGGCAAGAAAATTTTTGGTCTGATCAACCATTTCTTATCTTGGTTCTGGCAAACTTGCTCAAGCAGGTTTGAAATAGTGTATTTCGCGAAATTCGACGTCACAATGTGGAGGAAAGATTATGAAGACATATCAAAAAGTATTTACTGGATTATGTTCTGTTGTGGCTGTAGTATCTGTTGTGGCTTTCTCGCCAGCAACTGAAGCAGAAGCGACATGTACTGCTGGATGGAGTACAAATTGCAGTGTTTCACATGCAAATAGAACAGTAAATAATGTGGCAGAACGGCAAGGTGTTGTTTCAGCGGGTAGATCTGATGGAGGAACGGGCATTTCTGCAACAGTTAACATCAGGAACGGAGCTGGCAACACAAGCTCATCTGGTTGGCAGAGTTCGAATGACTCTAGCATTACGACTCGTACTGGTTGGATACGTGTAACAGGAACTATGACTGTTACTGGTCAATCACAACCAGGAATATAATTGAAAGGAAATATCTACTTTGAAATATTGAAGTAGATATTTTTGCTTTAAAAAAGATTGAAAGTGAGGGTTTCTCATGCATATTATCAAACGCAGTGTTTTAAGTATCAAAAGAAAATTAGGCAAAACATTTCTTTTATTGGGGCTTGTTTTTTTATTAAGCTCTTTAATCGCAGGTGCACTCATGATTGATCAAGCCATCAATAGTACCGCTGATCATTTAAAACAACGCATGCCAATCATTACGGAATTGAGCATAGGTATAGAGGTGACTGAATTCGAACTTATTACCAGCGAGCTTGTTAGAGAAATTGGTGCACTTCCTTATGTGCGAGCTTTTGACTATCCAATAAGAGTGAGTGCACTCAGTCAATTCCACTATCATGTCCCTGAATTAGAACCTGGAGTAACGACTAACCATGAATTTGGATTTGGCTTTGAAGAGATAAATAGTTCTTTTCGGCTTCAAGGTGTTTCACACCCAGAGGTCATTCATGTTACATATGGATTGTTTGATTTAGCCGAAGGACGTGTATTTAATTCATTAGAAATGCAACCTTTAGGAGAAGGGGTTCCGACCCCTGTGTTGATTCCCAGTGTTGTTGCCGAGCTGAATGGATTGTCCGTTGGATCAGTCTTTAATCTATATGATCCATTACTTACACCTCCAGAAAATGCAAATATTCCTGAAGGTGGATTTGTCGGATTAACATGGGAAGAAATATGGTATCATCCTTATAATGTAATGAAATTGATTCCGTTTGAATTTGTCGTCATTGGTATTTTGGATCTAAACTATCATGCAGCACCTCACTTGGACAGCTTTTTTTTACAGCAAGTCGTATATAACACCTTTTTCATTCCTAATTGGAAAGCACAACGTCTACGAGAAAATAGTTTTGAACATGAAGTCAGGTATCATGAAATTTTTGCTTCTGAGGAGTCATATTTTAATGAAGAGCTTTTTTGGAGCGTAGGCGCATTCTGGATTTTAGAGAATGCAGAACAGCTAGAACCTTTCAGAGAAGCAGCAGAACAAATTTTACCTGAATTTTATACAATTGTCGATTTTAACCATATTTTCGATCCACTTCAAGACGCAATGGCTGGTATTGGCATCATAACCAATCAAGCATTGATATTTGCAATCGGGGCAACCTTAATCATGTTAAGTTTGTTAATAACTTTATACTTACGTGATCGCAGGCACGAGTTGGGCATCTACTTGGCATTAGGTGAAAAGAAAATTAAAATCATCAGCCAGATTCTGATGGAGGTTCTAGCAGTTGCAGTCATCGGCATCAGCCTTGCCATTTTTTCAGGCAATATATTAGCTACACATGTATCGCGAGAATTATTGCTCAATGAAATCGTTGATGGTTGGTCAGCACCATTCCGCTCTGAAGTACCAAGTGGCATTGAATTTGTTGGCTTAGGGCGAGAATTAAGAGCTGATGAATTAGCAGAGCTTTTTGATGTGTCACTTAATACACAAACGATTATGATTTTTTATGCAGTCGGACTTGCATCTGTGATAGTATCAACAGCTGTTCCAATCATCTATATACTGGAATTAAAGCCAAAAGAAATCTTAACGCAAGGGAAAATTGGTTAACTAGGCTTTAGAAAACATAAAAAGATGAGCGAGAATGCAGCAAGAACTGCAACCTTCCACTCATCTTTTTCTATTTCGTTCCAAAAATCCGATCCCCAGCATCTCCAAGACCAGGTACGATATAACCTTTTTCATTTAACCCTTCATCTAACGATACCAGATAAACATCTACATCAGGATGGGCTTCATTAACAGCCACAACGCCTTCTGGTGCACCGACTAAACAAATCAGTTTGATTCGGGTTGCACCTCTTTTTTTAACCGCATCAATGGCGGCATTGGCAGAGCCACCTGTTGCTAACATGGAGTCGACAATGAAAACATCACGATGATCTAACCCCTCTGGGAATTTTGCATAATACTCATGAGGTTGTAGTGTTTCCTCATCACGGACAATCCCAATATGTCCGACTCTTGCTGATGGAATCATTTGAAGAATCCCATCTACCATGCCCAATCCCGCACGCAAAATTGGCACAATCACCATCTTCTTACCTTCAATTTCATAAGCCGTTGTTTCTGTTACAGGTGTCTTGATTTGCACCGCTTTAAGGGGTAAATCTCGTGTGACTTCATAGGTCATTAATCCACCAATTTCATTAATAATCTGCCTAAACTTCACCGTCGAAGCTTTTTCACATCTAATTTGGGTTAGTTTATGTTGCAATAACGGATGGTCTAAAATTTTTACGTTCATTCTGTCACCTCATTTTGATGACCTTAATTATACCAGATTTCCCCCTAAATCGCAAAAGTTTCGACACTTTTTCTTTCCCTTAACCAAAAAGCAACAACACTGCCACTTGTGCAATAAAGACAGATGCAATGGTCACAGAAACAAATCCTGCTGTTACCATGTTAGGCATCATGTAATTTTCAATAGCAGCTTTTTCTTCATCAGTTTCACCAATTGCCCCAGCAACCTCTTTCGGAATCAAGAATGTAGTCGGCATTCCAAATGAACAAGCAACACCCATGGCAATGCCCATCCAAGGACTCACTTTTAATGCTTTAGAAATAATAACTGATGCAACTAAAACACCTATAAATCCTAACCCGATTGTAATTAGCAGTGGGACAATCAAGCTAAAAAACATCTGTGGTGTTGTATCAGAAAGTGTACCAAAAATAACAACAGTTGTTGCGAAAACCACAAAACTGTAACTCTGTGTTTTCATTAATGATTGTTTTTCTAAAAATCCCAGTTCCGTGAAAACAACACCCATAATTAAACACATAACAAAGAAATGAATGCGATCGCCAGTGAGTCCTGAAAGAAAGAAACTGATACAAGCAACAATAGCAATTCTAGTGAAAATACCACTTGGCTTTTTCAAAAATGCCGGGACATTAATAAGTCGCTTTGTATTTGGATCATCATCTAGTGTCATTTTGGCATATTTTTTGATAGCTTCTTTATCTTTAACAAATAGCCGAGCTTCTTTTTTTAGAACCCATGATGCAATTGGAATTCCAAAGAGGTTGTCTGTTACAAAAACAAGTAGGATAAAAGGGATCAAATAAGTCATTTCATTCTCTGTTAAAGCATCTATCAAGATTAAGATCGCCACCTGCGTTCCTGAGAAAATCGGACCGGCAACAAAGGCCATCTCTCGTCCAATGATAAATTGTCCAACAAACATAATGACAATTACGCCCGCTATCGCACCAACAAGGGCAATGATACAAGTTTTCCACTGAGAAAGTAATTTCTTAATATCAATGTTACTTCCAATTCCCACAATTAGAATGCTAATTAATACCATCCCAATGCCACGAATCTGACTATCTTCAATAATTCCAGCAGGCAACCCTAACCAGAAAGAGATTAATAAAAGCACAATTACAACTAGAACAGTTGAAACAATCGCTTTTGTTTTTTCTGCAATGATATCACCTAAGGCGAACACAATGATTAGAAATGTAAATGCATAAATCGGTGTCATATGACTTATCCTCCATGTTTTAATAAGACTTTGGGTAAGAAAAAAAGCACTAGTCAAACCATCGGTTCGACCAATGCCGCTTTATCATCACCCGTTAACTCATCAGATTAACTACGACGAAAAGACAGTGCCAGTGAACCGCGCGCTGTGCCAAAAAAGAAGCTAAAAAATCGTGTATTACTTGCTTTCATTGACTGACTTTTCATCATTCGCACTTCCTTTACAAAGTATTCACATCTGAGTGTTGTGAGGTATTCTAGCACAACTTTTGATCCCTGTCAATAGATTTTTGAAAAATTTTCATAATTATCAGGAATTTTGAATCCTCACGAAAATTGTTCAATTTCTTTTTTAATTTCTTTATACAACCCTTTAATTCGCTTTTCATCCTCTTTCGTAAAATCAGCTTCCCCATAGCGGACTTTAATATACTCATTTCTAAGTTCATTGGACTTTTCAGTTTGGAATTTAGTCGCAACACGATTTTCCACTTCGTAACTGGTTAAATGTGGTGGAATAATCACATCTTTCTTTTTAACAAGTTTCAAAAATTCACGATAGATTTCTCGCACTTGATTTTCCTTCTGGCGTCGGAATCGTCGTTTCTTTTCCTTACCATCATCATCTAACGCAAACCTTTCTTCTTCTATCCCATCATCTTTAATAACGGTAGCATTGATCTTTCTTGACAGCAGTTTAAACATTGCATAAAGGATGAGTAAGGCTACGACTACAACAATAAAAATCAAGACAATGTGCCCATACGCCCATGCGTCTCTATCATAAAAACCTTCCTCCGGCATATCAGAGAAACCCATCTGCGGTGGTGGTGGCGAATCAAACTCTCCAAATTCATCAAGTCCGAAAAGCCCCGCAATAAATGCAACAATGACCACAAAAACCCACGCAATGATTTCCAATAACGGAACGAATATTTGCAACCAAATAAACCTAATGATCGACCAAACAAAAGCTAAAAATCTATCATTACTCACAAGTACTGCAACAATCATCACGCCAACTAGCGAGGTGGTATTCATCACTTTAAACCTAAGTTGCCTCAAGACTGATTCATGATGGCGTGCCATTCTCATAAAAACAATAGAAAGTACCGCAAACATCATCGCAAATAAAAATGTGTCAGGAGGAAAGTCGTCCCCCACCTCAGCCCAACTATGTAATATCATGAAAAATGCAAATATAAAACCGAAAATGCCAAGAAACACTAAGAAAGTTGTTGTATAATCAAAATCAGCCACTCGCTCACCTGGCTTCGGGCATGCCCATATGATGTAGACAATCGCCGGAGTAAGAATAATCAAATTTGCTATCGTTGGACTTACAAATAAAAATAGGGCTGGCAAAAGAATAAAACTGGCATACCTAATCCAACCTCGAGGTGCCAAAAAAGCCGATAAAAAGGCAATACTGGCAAAAACTGGTAAGGTTGAAGTCAAATTATCAGCACCCAAAAGTGCACCTATTAAGCTGGCAAACGTCAGATAGAAGCAAATATCACAAATTCGTTTTAAACCACTAGGAAACGTCATCTTCAACACCTCGTTCTTCAAAGTCTTCGCCATAAATAAGTAGCACAATGCCTGTTGTTGTTTCTTTCAAACGCTCTGCTTGTTGTTCTTTCATCTTGTCTCTTTGAGGGGTGATGATGATAGTTGAACGATTTTTTTCTTGGTTAATTATCAAGTTGTTAATCATTGATTCATAAGACTCAGTCGCGCCATAAATTGCTCGCCCCAATTTTTCCAAAATTCCTCGTAAATGAGCTTTTCCAAGGCTCTGAACCACTTGCTTATGCTCAATTTCGACCCCTCCGATAATGGCGTTGGTGATGAATTTAAAAGGAATCTTTTTATGTTCTAAATATTGACAAACTGTTCTTCCAAGAGAAAAGCAACTTTCAAATTGGTTGGGGGTAATGGTTTTTCCTTTAACTGCGCTAGTGTCTAGGAAAACTGTCACCACCATTTCTGTTGTATAGTCAAATTGTTTCACCATCATTTGATTGGTACGTGCTGTGTGCTTCCATGAGATTTGTTTTAAGGGCTCCCGTCCTGTATATTCACGGGTACCAATGGTTAAAACTGGATCTTCCATAATAAAACGCCTAACCGAAATGTCTCCCAAAAAGCCACCCATGATTTGTTGTAATTGGGAAGCCTCAATGGCTTTTGGATAAACAACGATTTCGCGAAATTCGTGGAATTTGTCACGCTTTTCTGTAAAGCCCAGAAAATCACCACCATGGAGAATTGCACCACCAAAAACATAAAGTCCCCGCTGTTCAAAGGTTAGTTTAAGTTTCCTTTGGAGCTTGCTTCGTGCCATCAAATAAATGGTAGAATCATAGTGTAGATAACCAAGTCCCATGGTGTCTTCTCGCACGAAGACATTTTTGTTTAAAGGCTTGACCCCTTTTGGAAAAGCTTCGTCCATCCGTATGAATGGCACAAATCGATGTGATTCATTGGTAATGGTGCTGATCAATTCTGTAGGTTCATTAATTTCAATCAATTTTTTACTGAATCTGTAGTCATATTTGATTCCCTTGAGGGCATTCCTTTTTGAATAATATTGGACAAGAAGAATAACTAAAACGAACATGATAATAAAAATAGCCATGTGTTAGGACACCTCCCTTTCAAAAGAGTTAATAGTCATTTATCAAGCTTCAAGCGGGACAGGGATTTTTTCTAATAGATTGATGACAGCTTCGACATTATCTTCAGAGCGAATGCTACCGCCGATTGATAGACGATGAGATAAAACGTAAGGTGCCATACGCTTCACGTCCTCAGGTAAAACATAATCACGTCCACTAAGGGCAGCACATGCTTGACTCGCTCTAAATAAGGCTTTTGCCCCTCGCGTTGAAATACCCATGGTGAATCGGTCATCGTTACGAGTCGCTTCCACAATGTCCATGATGTATTCTGCTACATCATCTGCCACTTTTGCCTCCGTAAATTGTCTGCGAACATAGGCTGTTTCATCTTCATTTACGACTGATTGAAGTTCTTCGATTAAATCGATGGTATTGATTCGTTTTAGAACTTCTAATTCTTTTTCACGTGGCATGTATCCAAGGGAAAGTCTCATAAAGAAACGATCCATCTGGGCATCTGGCAATGGGAAAGTGCCATATGATTCTAGTGGATTTTGTGTGGCCATAACCATGAAAGGATTTGCTAGAGGAAATGTAATACCATCCACTGTAATTTGAAATTCTTCCATCGCCTCAAGAAGACTTGATTGTGTCCGTGGTGTTGCACGGTTAATTTCATCAGCCAAAACGAGATTGGTAAATAACGGTCCTGGTCTGAACTCGAATTCTGTGGTTTTTTGATTGAAAAAATGGATGCCGGTTAAGTCCGAAGGAAGTAAATCTGGTGTGAATTGGACACGCTTAAAGTCGCTCCCGATTGTTTTGGCAAAAGCGCGAAGTAACATGGTTTTCCCTGTTCCAGGTACATCTTCTAGTAATACATGACCTGAACATACAAAGCAAACTAATAAGGAGAAAATTTCTTCCTCTTTCTCTACAATGATTTTTGAACAATTGCTGATTACCTTCTCACGATAGTCAGTAAATTTGGTTAATTCCATTTGAAACATCTCCTTTTTCTCATTCTCTTGCAAATATTAAAATTCGACATTCATCGAATTCGATGAATACAATGTATCATATTTTTTGCAAATTGTAAAGCTTTTGTTATTAGATTTCCCCGTAACTCAGCTAAAACATCCTTTACGGTAGTGATTGAAAACTATTTGGAAGTCTTTTTTTCCAAATAGTTTTCAATCACTACCTCAGTAAGGCGAAAGAATCGCGCGCCAGTGAAACTGATGCGTTGTATGAGCATTAGTTGAACCAGTGCCCTTGGGGTAGTAGCTTAGAAGCACACTACTTTCGAAATGAAACCACACAAATTTAAGAGATGTTTTCAAGCTGATCACCGAAAGGGTTACGCTATGGGAAAAGTCTAATCTTTTCCGAAAAAAAACTGGCTCACTAAAAGGAGACAGTTCCATATCATTTATTTCTGATAATTCGGTGCTTCTTGTGTAATTTCAACGCTGTGTGGGTGTGCCTCTCGTAAACCAGCACCTGTAATTTTTACAAATCTGGCATCACGGCTTAATGCTTCGATGGTTGGCGTTCCACAGTACCCCATTCCTGCACGTAATCCACCACAAAGCTGGAAGACAACATCTTCAAGTTTCCCTTTGTACGGCACGCGGGCTTCAATCCCTTCAGGAACTAATTTTTTAGCAGCTTCGATTTTCACATTATTTTTGTCTTTGTCGTTACCCTGAAAATAACGGTCACTTGAACCACGTTTCATTGCAGCCAAAGAGCCCATTCCCACATAAGTTTTATAGCGACGTCCATTAAATAAAACTTCTTCTCCTGGGGCTTCCTCACAACCTGCAAACATGCTCCCAAACATACAAACTGATGCGCCAGCAGCGATGGCTTTTACAAAATCACCACTTAATTTTAAGCCACCATCAGCAATAACAGGAATGCCGACTGTCTGACAATATTGGGAAACATCTGCTACAGCAGTTGCTTGTGGTACACCAACGCCTGTTACAACACGAGTTGTACAAATCGAGCCTGGTCCAATCCCTACTTTGACTGCATCTACACCAGCTTCAATCAAGTCTTTTGCTGCTGCTGCCGTGGCAATATTTCCACCGATGACTTGGAGGTCAGGGAATTCAGTTTTAATTAATTTAACCACGTTTAAAACACCAGCTGAATGTCCATGAGCTGAATCGACCGCAATCACATCTACATCTGCCGCCACTAATGCACGGACACGCTCTAATGTATCTGGTCCAATCCCAACTGCACCACCAACACGTAAGCGTCCTTGCTCATCATTACAACTATTTGGATAAGAAATTGTTTTTTCAATGTCTTTGATTGTAACAAGCCCTCTCAAGTTATCTTCTTCATCGACAATTGGTAATTTTTCAATGCGATGTGTCATTAATAACGCTTTGGCTTCGTCTACAGTTGTGCCGACTTTAGCTGTAATCAATCGCTCTCGTGGTGTCATCATATCTTTGACTAAGGTTTCTTTATTTTCACGGTATTTGATGTCGCGGTTGGTAATAATTCCAATTAGTTTATTATTATCATCGACGACAGGAAATCCTGAAATTTTATAATAGCCACACTGCGCATCAGCTTCTGCTAAACTAATATTTGGCGACAACGTCACCGGGTCTGTAATCATACCATTTTGATATAATTTCACACGGCGTACCTTTTCAGCTTGTTCTTCTATTGACATATTTTTATGAATAAATCCAATGCCACCTTGATGTGCCAGTGCAATGGCAAGCTTTGCCTCAGTTACAGTATCCATGGCTGCAGACACAATCGGAATATTCAACTCAATCTTTTTCGTTAGTTTCGTTTTTAAAGAAACATCCCTTGGTAAAACTTCACTTTTTGCTGGAACCAATAACAAATCATCAAATGTCAATGCCTCGGTTACAATTTTCTCTGTTAAGTTCATAATAAGTCTGATTCCTCCAGTCTTTTTTGTATTTCGACTATTTTAACATAGGAGGTTAGAAACTGCAAGATGCCAGTAAAATAAAGTTACTTTTACATACACTTTCATGTGCCAATAAAAAATGATCCTAGCGATAATGACTAGAATCATGTAAAATTTTACCATTACCAACCACGATGAGCCATTTGCTCATCATGATCAAGTGATTTTATGGCAATACCACTCATGGCTTCTCCTAAATCTTCTGACACCTCAGCAATGATTTTGGGATTAGTGTAGTGGGCGGTTGCTTGCACAATGGCTTTGGCACGCTTCTTAGGATCACCTGAAGTGAAAATTCCCGAGCCGACAAAGACCCCGTCACAGCCTAATTGCATCATCAATGCAGCATCTGCTGGTGTGGCAACACCTCCTGCTGCAAAATTAACAACTGGCAGTTTCCCATGCTCATGTACATAGCATATTAAATCGTAGGGTGCCCCCATATTTTTAGCGATTGTCATTAATTCTTGTTTAGTTGCAGCTTGGACTTCACCGATTTCTTTCGTCATCTTGCGCATGTGACGAACAGCTTCAACCACATCACCAGTCCCTGCTTCACCTTTGGTTCTTATCATTGACGCTCCTTCTCCAATGCGGCGAAGTGCTTCTCCTAGGTCTTTTGCTCCGCAGACAAATGGGGCTTCAAAAGCTGCTTTATCCAAATGGAATTCATCATCAGCTGGCGTTAAAACTTCACTTTCGTCAATAAAGTCGATATTTAAAGCTTCTAAAATTTGTGCTTCAACAATATGTCCAATACGCACTTTTGCCATCACGGGAATGCTAACTGCTGCTTGGATTTCTTTAATCATTTTTGGATCTGATGTTCTTGCAACGCCACCCATTTTACGAATTTCAGACGGAACACGCTCAAGTGCCATGACTGCTACAGCTCCCGCTGCTTCTGCAATTTTAGCCTGCTCCACGCTGCTAACGTCCATAATGACGCCACCTTTTAATTTTTCTGCTAATTTTTTATCAAAAGTACTCATTTGACAAAACTCCTTTCCTATCTCTACAAAATTTTACTCACCAAGAAGTATAGCATTTTTGAATGTTTTTGTCCTTGTTTTGGAATTAGCTTTTACAAGATTTTTACAAAATTAACACTTTATTTACAAAAGGAGCGCAAATGCTGTTTATTTCCAATAAAAAACCAATACCTTATCTGATGATTCAAACAAGGTATTGGCTCTGACAGTATTATAATGCCTACAAACTACGCAAATGGTGTATCTTGAACTTTAATTGCTTCAGTTGGGCAACTTTCTGCTGTCTCAACTAGTTCAGCATGTAAATCTTCAGGAAACGCTGCTGTTCCAGTGTTGTTATCATTGTTGTAAACGTTAAGTGCAAGTCCTTCGTCATTAAGCTCGAAGATCTCTGGTGACATCGCATTACAAACACCGCATGCGATACACTCATCTAACTCTACTTTTGAAAATTTAGCCATTGTAATTCCTCCTCAATTTTGTGAATTGTTTCACATTTTTTACAACTAGAAGCCTAGTTGTGTACTATTATAGCGGAAAATTTCAAAAAAATCAAATTTTATCCTACAAAAATTCAAATTTTGTGGTATACTAGTGTATGATGTAATTTGGGATGGTGCTTTAGATGAGTTAATAGACACTCATTAATCATGTAAAGCACCAAGTTCCAAGGCTATAATTATTTAAATTATCACTTATTTATCGCGGAAAGGAGTGCCTCAGTGTGACAAGTCAAATACCTGACGAACAATTACAACAACTTGATTCGGATCGCCCATTAGCATCGAAGTCGTCACATCGTAATCCTAATGAGCATCAGCACCCTGATATCAATCAAGCAAAGCAACTGCTTGCTGATGGAAATATTACTTTTACAAGGTTGAGTGAAAAAGAGGTCCAACAGTTTGAAACTTTTTTTGAAACTTATATGCGGAAACCTTCGCTACCTGTTAAATCAGAAGCTGTTGAGAAAATTGATCCTTTTAGAATTACACAGAGTCAAGATCCATCCTTAGTGTCTCGATTAGAGAAAGAATTGATCGAAGAATTCAGTCTTAAAGATCTTTCAATTCCTGAGGACCCCATTCCTAATATCCCAGACGGTGATGGTGATTTGTTCGATTTAGAAACACTTTTGCACACAGGCTATTTAGAAGATCATGATTCTCTTAGTGACCTTTTCGATGAGATTGTTGGCAATGAAAAGGAATCTATTTCGAATTATGAATCGTCAGTCTTCAATGCGAATGTTCAATCTATTTTTGACGATAGTGACGAAGCAGATTCTCTTGGCGATTTTCCGCTTGAAATTCCTTTAATTGATGATGATTTTGAATTGCCAGAATTGCCAGAATTGCCAGAATTGCCAGAACCAGAATTAGTAGTTCTGCCGGATCTCCCAGATTTGCCTACAGCACCTGAAGTTTCTGTTGATACGTTAACGTCTTTTGATTTTGAACTGCCATCTGTCCCAGAAGTAACCCCTCCTATTGATGAGCCTCAAATTGAAAAGACACCTCCTCTATCTCCAGAAGAGGTTGTAGAAGACGAAAAAGCCCCTGAGGCTGCCCTGGTGCAAACAAAAAGAAAGAAAAAATTAACATTGCAGATTTTTGACACTATATTACTCTTGATTATTATCATTATTATCACGATTTTAGTCATCAATTTGTCAGACAGTTTGCCTTTTGATATACCTTTCTTGTAAATTGTAGGAGTGATTAATTTGAAAAAAATGATACAAATTGCGATTGATGGTCCCGCTGCTGCTGGAAAATCAACCATCGCTAAAATAGTTGCTGAAAAATTAAATTATGTTTATATTGATACTGGAGCCATGTACCGGGCAATTACATGGGCATCCCTTCATCACCATATTGATCTTGATGATGAAGCAGCAGTGATGACATTACTAGCTGAAACTAAAATCACCTTAGCACCAGGCGGGCGGGTTTTGGTTAACCAGCAAGATATAACAGAACAGATTCGTGAATCAGCTGTAACCAATAATGTTTCTAAGGTTGCTGCTTATGGCAGTATTCGTGAAGAATTGAAAAATCGTCAAGTTGAGCTTGCGAATGCTGAAAATGTCATCATGGATGGTCGTGATATTGGAACACATGTTTTACCAAATGCAGATTTTAAATTCTTTATGATTGCGGATGCCCGTGTGAGAGCTGAGCGTCGCCATAAAGAAAACGTGGAACGTGGTATCAAAACTAATGTTGACCAATTAGAAGAAGAAATAAAAAAACGAGACGAAATGGACGCTAATCGAGAACATGCACCTCTAAAACAGGCAAAAGATGCCATTTTAATCGATACAAGTTCACTTTCTATCCACGAAGTAGTAGACAAAATGGTAGGTTTTGTATTAAAATAGGAGTTGTGCACTTTTGTTAAATACAGATTTGCACAAAAGCTATATCGTTATGTAGCTCATAAGAAGTAAAAAGATGACATTCTTTTAATTCATATGAGCTAGGGCTATAAGCAAAGGAGAGTTTTACAATGGCTGAAATGACAATGGAAGAATTAATGAATTTAGAAGGTGTGAATGTGCCCTCTGTCGGAGATGTGGTAACAGGTACAGTTATCGCCATCGCTGGACAGGAAGTTACCGTCGACATCGGT
>Ga0131853_10015579_pt1 | contig 13895 bp, 6 predicted proteins | sample TergutLab28metaG_FD_92764 | JGI IMG/M metagenome (GOLD analysis project Ga0131853, IMG submission 92764) | Labiotermes labralis P1 segment gut microbial communities from Petit-Saut dam, French Guiana - Lab288 P1 (version 2) (version 2) | ecosystem: Host-associated > Arthropoda: Insects >... | reverse complement strand
GTGGGGACCCGTTGCGCTGACCACGTGACACCCCTCTATCCGCGAAAGTTGGCACTAACTTCGCCGACCGGCGGCGGCCGCTCTGTCGGTATAGTTCGCGTGCGGACTAAGGCCACAGAGTTTAGTTTAGTTTAGTAGGGTCTGAAGGTACAACATACAAAGTTTATATTGATGCTGACCACATGCTGTGTCTCACTTGATGAAAATAAGCAAAAACAGGATCAATAACGATACCAAATCACCGCGAAAGCCTGCAAGTCACTAAAGCTTAACTCCGAGATAAAGAAGAAGTCAGGACTCACTTTTTCTGCCCAAGCTGCATAGAAGGCAAATTCATATGCAAAGAGTGATCTGAGAAAGACGAACTTCTGGAACACATCCTCTGCAACACAGCACAATATTACATCATTTGAGTTACTGTAACACTTTGTATAATTTAAATGTGGAAATGGTCAGCTCCAACCAAAACTCAAAGCCCAGTTTCATACTGAATACACACTGATTGTTATTAAACCTGTTACAATACCACTCTTGTTCTGTTATTTAATTTCTGTGAAGAAGTTCATAATTCAGCATGGGCTTTACATAAATGAAATCTGCCCTGATACAAAAAAACTTTCACATCAAAATACTCTTCATAACTATCAAAGTTTTATTTATGAATCAACTGATGCACTAGTGATAACTGAAGAATAAAATCCAACTAGATGCCACTTATTACTTTATTATGCTTATGTTAGGCTCAACATGTTTCGGGCACCATTATGCCCATCATCAGGAGCTCACGACAGTTGTGTTACAGCCTTCGGTCCGGACACTCATCCATCCCGCCTGCACTTAACCTCCAACCAGCAGCTACTCGAGAACCAGATGGCCCATGTGGTACCAACGCTATCGTTGTGAGCTCCTGATGATGGGCATAATGGTGCCTGAAACATGTTGAGCCTAACATATACACAATAAAGTAATAAGTAGCATCTAGTTGGATTTTATTCTTCAGTTATCAAGATGACAGAACACAGTAAAGGAAATAAAACAGTACCAGAAAAAGTGGCTACAACACGTACAGAGGATGGACACAAACAGACTACCAAAACAAGCACTACAATATAAACCAAAAGGACGTAGGAACATGGGATGACCGAGGAAGAGCTGGAGGGACCAATTTCATCTTGAGGATCAAGGAACAGGAAACACACTTAACCCTTCAGGAACATGATGATGGTGAGTTATCAAGATGAAGCACGGTCCAATACACATCAGATGATTCACTAGTGAGTTGTCTTAAAAAACAATATTAAAATTTACATTAAAACAGCTCCGACATGTTTCGGTGTTACAGTTACACCATTATCAGATAGCGCATTAATTTGTGCTCACTAACGTTACAATTGTTAAAATATTTTAACAAATGTAACTTTAGTAAGCATGAATTAATGCGCTCCCTGATGATGGTGTAGCTGTAACACCGAAACACGTCGAAGCTGTTTTAATGTACCTAGGAAGTGTGTCATCCCCGTTGTGTGTGTGAAACTAGGAAAAGGTATGTAGTCAAACACAACTAGATCACTGAGGTGTATTTAATGACTGTGATGGATGTTGTTTCCATCACAGTCATTAAATACACCTCAGTGATCTAGTTGTGTTTGACTACATACCTTTTCCTGTTTTAATGTAAATTTTAATATATTTTTTATGACAACTCACTAGTGCATCAGTTGCCGAATAAATAAAACTTTGATAATATAAAAAAGAAGTGAAAACTTTTGATAACTGTTCATTTACACTCATATGCAACATGAAAATATGTCTGATCTATCGCTGTAACAAATTTCACGTACCTAATTCCAATCATACATTAGCTATCACCAAAAAAATGTCCAAATAAAAAAATTAATTGTGCAATCTCCATGTTACTTTACACTCTAAAAAAACCTTTACCTCCCACAAAACCTCATCAACATAAGTGGCCCCAGTGTCACACCCAGGAGAGAAGTTTGCTTGTACAGCACTGGAATGGCTTCCAATTGCACAACATTCATACAAAGTTCCACCAAAATTTGTCACTAATTCAGAAGTTAAAAATGAGATGCACAGCCACAGATATGCTGGTCACAACAGCCTTCCCTTCAATCACTAGGGTAGCAAGAGAGGTGGTAAGAAAATTTGAAGAAAACAGAACTCAGTTTAAATAAGCTTAAATTTTAGACTAGGCAGAGTATACACACATAAAATAAAGCAACTGTCCACTTTCTTTGGTTTACTTTAAGATGTTGTCAGTAAATTTTACTATACAGTGTCCAATTGCAGAACTATTGATATACTGGAAAAGGTTTGGAAGAACGGACTGTCATCTAATACAGATACTACCAAACAACTACCTGCAAAGACTACAAAACTCCACAAAATGCTTCATTCAGGGTAGTTCATGACCCAGCTGACACTGTAATCAGACATGTCCCCCTAAACAGAAATGTAGCCTCATAAAATGTGTCCTCCAGAAATACTCTTAAATGAGAAAGCAATGAACTATGTAATTCATCAATAGAAAAATGTAATTTACGTGTTGAATGACACATTTCTGACACCAAATCCATAATAATGCATAAGGAAAGATACAATTGTGTAACCCTAAGCTTTGGGCTAAACATGACATTCTTGGAGTGGTTGCTGTACCTTCCTGAAGTCAGCATGGACAAATGGAGAGTTCCACCCCATCTTGCATCTTTTGGAATACTCTTCTGTAGCCTGCAGTACCTACCTCTTGAGATTTCCACTGCATCATCAAGATGCCACATAATAAGGGTAACCATGGCTGGACCAATGAGATAGTGAAGACATGGGTTTAAATAATGCTGCAACAATACCATTGGTACTGCAACATCCATTGTCTGCTCAGACAGACTGTGTCCTGAAAAATTTTGTGATGTGCTTCAGTTTTCATTCAGGGTCATGTTTAACAATGTATGAGTGTAAAAAACGAAGTACAGTGGGGTTTTTTTTAAGCTCATGGTCCCATGCATCATAAGTCTATATTAATAAAAATCCAACTAGATGTAACAGGATGCAGTCTGCTTTATTTTACTGCAAAATCACTCTACATGTTTTGGGTGCTTACCGCACCCATTATCAGGAGTACTAAAAACTGTAACCGCAGCCTCCGGTACAGGTCATAATATCGGTACAGCTACTTCCATCTAAGTCCCGACCTTGCCACATTGGAGGGAAGTAGCTGTACTGATATTATGACCTGTACCGGAGGCTGCAGTTACAGTTTTTAGTACTCCTGATAATGGGTGCGGTAAGCATCCAACACATGTAGAGTGATTTTGCAGTAAAATAAAGCAGACTGCATATTTTGGGTCTAGTTGGATTTTTATTAATATACAGTGGGGTGCGCTACAATGAATGAACAAACACTACAACAAACAGTTTGTTTTTTATGTTCGTACTGTGCATCCTGACATTATTAAAGTTTTATTTATTCACCAACTGATGCAATAGTGAGTTGTCTTAAAAAACAATATTAAAATTTACATTAAAACAGCTCCGACATGTTTCCGTGTTACAGTTCCCTGATGATGGTGTAACTGTAACATTGAAACATGTCGGAGCTGTTTTAATGTAAAATTTAATATTGTTTGTTAAGACAACTCACTAGTGCATCAGTTGGTGAATAAATAAAAACTTTGACAAGTTACAACGAACAGTTTTTATCAATAAAATCAAGGATGCTACAATGAACACTATCGGCTGACGTAGCACGCACGTGCGCATGACGTGCTGGACCTTCCCGCTTTGATTAGATTGTCAGTCATCATCTTTGTTATTGTTTGTAAGGTTCAGTTATCAGTTTAGTTCAGTTATCTGTGCCTTTAGCAGTGAAAATATTTTTTTAAATTATTCTGCTATACAATTTTAGCCATGAGCCAGTAAAATAGAGTGAGAAAGTTAATTAATAAGATTGTTTATGCTGTTCAAATTTCCATGCATAGTGTATGAGAGTTAAATAAATTCATTTTATATAATTATTACACTTATGCTTTTGATTTTGTATTACAGTTTCCCTGTTTAAATGGTTGTGTTGGTTAGTAACTTTGCTCTAGGCTGTGGGCTTGCAACAGATTACCCCCATATACACACATTTCAATGTATGCTAGCAAGAACAGATGCTATTAACAATTGAGGTTATAGAAACAATTATGTTCATTTCATACTGTCTGCTCACAACTTGGCATTCGTTTTTGATGCACACATCTGAATCTGATCTCAATATGTGGCCTAATAGTGCCACAAGTGGCATGTAAATGAATTACGGGATTCTTGTACATGTGAGAAGTTCTCATATATCATACAGTCAACATAAAGCATGAGGAATTTTTTTTTTACAATAATTTATCAATCACCTTCATGTAGCTGTATCTCATGGTATAAGTATATAATAATCCACACTGGGTAATTTGTCAAGTAAGACTGATATGAACATAGAGATTGATGGACATGACATGAGAAAATGTTCTAAAATACTTGGATTAGTTAGAGAATATGTTCACGTTGAAAATACGTTCATAATTAAAGGACCTACGCTGACTGTCACTACATCAGTGGAATCTGTCATGAAGTGTTTATGATCAGTTTCCACTATTGCAGCCAAATACTGGTGGCAACAATTGTAAAGATCATCACAAAGTGAATACAGTTGTAACATGATGGTTGATAGCAATTAACACAGACTTCTATCAACATGAAAGAGAAAAGCTCATCCCAGATAGGGACAGCAGAACAATTGAACCTGGACCATTCCCATTGCACAACTGAAAACAAATAACCCAAAATGTCCGCATTTTAACCTTATTTTTTAACACACCCCCAAATAACAAACTCAGAAAAACAACCCTACAACCTTACTGCAGACATTGCACTATCAAGGCACATAATGCAGAAACAGAATAACAAGGTACGAAATGTATGTATCCTGTAACAGTTCTGACATACTGATTCACCGTTGTTGAATTATACTGAAAACAATGAGACTTATGAATAACCTGTAACAGTAAAATATATACCTGTACAGACCTGGAGAGGCTCCTAAGCTTCCAGAAGGTACAGGCTACCAGGATTTCTAGACAATTGGCACATGAAGGCAGCATGATTGTCAGTCCTGTGCATCAGCTGTCTTCACCCCCAAGGATATGTTCCTGGTACCCATTTTTGTTAGAGGCTGAGTCAACCTCAGGGCCATAGTGCAGCCACAAGGATTACGTCAATGAAAAAACCAATGACCCCAATGGGAATCAAACCTGTAAACTTGTAGCCCAGTATGTCGACCAACTGTGTCATTGCATACCCCCATGGAAAAAAAGTGTATTGGCCATAAGATGTACGCTTCACTTTCTTTGCTCCAAACATTGTCATTTTGAGAATACTTGGCAAGTCATGCTGACAAATATTCCTACGCTTGCATGTCAAGCATCTGTGGCTGTTACTGATATGTTATAAACAAATTTCAGTTAACTCCTCCCAAGATCAATATAAAATAGGATAAAATAGTCAAACACAACTGTGTTTGACTATTTTATCCTATTTTATGTGATTATAGAATACAACGGAAACGCCCCAACTTAAAATTAAAACTCCCAAGATCAAAGTTCATGAAAATCAGTCTGGTGGTTCTGAGTTTGTTGTTTTGTGTAAACCTGTGAACAGATAAAGTGGTCTTTAACCCTTTACATGCCGAGTTAAATCCTAACTGCCCTTTGCTAGCATTATTCGGAGGTCACCATATTCTCCACGTTAGCAGATAAAGGGTTAATAAGCACCCTTCAGTGTTGAAAACATGCCTCATAGAAAAAGATTACAATTTCTTGCTTAATCATTTGAAAGTCTAATTTAATTCAAAATGCAGACATTCACTGATGTCTATAATTTACCAATGTCTGAACCATTCTTTCCAATTTATGTACCGGATTCTAACGCTGACTTCCAGGTCTTCTAGTTTCTGACTGTATTTCTGCTGATTTTTAAGAACTCTAGGTATTACCAGGGGGATGTGGTGGTGCAGTTGATTGAGGCACTGTGCTACAAGCCAGAAGGTCACAGGTTCGATTCCCAGTAGGGCCGTTGGTATTTTTTATTGACCTAATCTTTCCAATCGCACTGTGGACCTGGGGATGACTCAGCCTCTAAATGAAATGAGTACTTGGGGCATACCCTGGGTAGGGTAAAGGCCGCCAGTACACACACCTGACAACCTTGCTAAATTCATGTGCTGCCTGTATACAAGTTCTGGGAGCCACGACCTCCTGGATCCATAAGGGCCTGCCCAGGTATAGCTTTATGTTTTATGGTGTCATATTCCTTTCCTGTGTGCAAGCATATTTATTCTGTTCTCTTTTTTATTTTGATTTTGTGTCAAGCTTTACTTTTTTGGTATGTGTGTCACCTTCAGTACCACTCAAGAAATCATTAATTAACAACAAGTAAACGTACATGAGTAAGCACAATGCATTAACGTTTAGAAGTCAGAATGACAGAAGGAATATCAAGACCAACACCAACCTTTCAGTTTCGAGGGATCCATCTTGTAAGCAGTCGTATGCACTTTCACCAGCTTCAAATGGTTGGAGGGGGTTAGTGTGACTAGAGACTTGTGGATAGTAATGGCATCCTTCACTGCTGCATCCACACCAGCAGGACCACCTGAAATGTAGTTTATTCCACTGTGTTCATATGAAGAATAGCCATTAAACACAAAGCCATACACTAATATTTAACAAAAAATGTACGGTTCTGGATCATATTACCATGTTTTCACCATTTCATCATAATAACTGCAAGATTCCAGCAAATGAAAAAGATGAATTGCATAAACTAGTGTCTTATATTTTTGACTTATGACATCAGGGACCAAGGCTGTACATAGCAGATACTTAACCCACCTCATTGCCCAACTGCTAGACATAGTCTGCTTCTCAGAAACTACTGAGTGCAGATAAATACATTTTTCATATAGACAGGGAAACCCAGGAAAGTTATTAACTTTATTATTACATGAATGAGTTATGATTCACATCAATTTGTTTGCCCATCACAGCATACAATTGCTGTGGCACTCACTGGAAACCCATGGAGACAATTCCAATCAAACTTGGGGAAAACCTAACTATAGCTCACCACAGGATGCAGGGCCCTCTTACATAGACAATTCCTATCACGCTCACTGCACAATGCAATGCTAAAGCCATTCTTTTTCTTTTTTTCTTTGGGTTGGGGGGGATGCATGGGACTGGAATTAAGCATATATTCAGCCACAAGAAAACAGCTATTATCTACTGTAAACAGTACAGCCACTTTTCAACAAAATCCATCAGCACTCAACTTCTTAATGTTACATACAGTGACAAATCTCACATATATTAATGGGATTCTGAACGTCTCATATAGTGATACACAGTCATTCATCGCTTAATGACAGGGATACGTTCTGAGAAATGCGTCGTTAGGTGACTTTGTCATTGTGCGAATGTCATAGTGTACCTTGATCGTTGCACCATGTAATGCAACTGATGTACATAAAATTTTTTACATTAAAACATTTGAAATCGCTCAAACATGTTTCGATCCTAAGATCATCTTCAAGGAGCTACACTGTTCCTTGCTAAAGTCACATTTTTTAAAACACTCACTGATTAATTTCTAAACCATATTGCTGCATTTGTCTTTAATAACTTTAGTTTGGTGTTCTTGTAGTTGGTCTTAAGTTTTGCCTGTTGGGCATTAACTATCTTCATCGTTGCACCGTGCATTTCGTAGAGTCATTTAATGAGCACACCAACTAATGCACATTCATAAAACTTTTCACATTAAAACATTTAAAATCGCTCCAACATGTTTCGATCCTAAGATCATCTTCAGGGAGCTACAATGTTCCTTGCTAAAGTCACATTTTTAAAAAAACTCACAGATTAATTTCCTTATATTAACTTGGTGCTGTGGCAGCATGACGTATTGTGTAAGTCGTACGCTGCTGAGAATGCGCCTGACTATGGGTGTGTCATGTGTTACGTTGCGTGAGAGTCTCACGCAACGTAACACACATAACATAAAAATGTGACTTTAGTAAGGAACAGTGTAGCTCCCTGAAGATGATCTTAGGATCGAAACATGTTGGAGTGATTTTAAATGTTACAATGTAAAAATTTTATGACTGTGCATTAGTTGGTGTGCTGATTAAATGTCACAGAGTGTACTTACACAAACCCAGACAGTATAGCCTACTACACAACTAGGCTATATGGTATAGCCTATTACTCCTAGGCTACAAACCTGTACAACATTGTACTGTACCGAATACTGTAGGCAACTGTAACACAATGGTATTATAACATTATATTATAATATTATAATCTTATGCAACCACCGTTGTATATGTGGCCATCGTTGACCGAAATGTCATTACGCAGCGCACGAAAGTAGTTAATGCTGTAACGCTTATTTATTCACCGCATACATGACTTGTTTCAGCCAGACAATTTTGGCCATCAACAGGCGATAGGTAGACCAAGAAACAGATGGCAAAATGAGGTGAGAGAGGATGGGACGAATAGTTGGTGGAGAAGGGTGGCAGGAAAAAGTACATAACACAGAAGAATGGAAGAAGCTCCTGAGAACGGCAAGGAATCGTCACATTCTGCACATGCCAAAGTAATGAATGAATGAATGAATGAATGAACAGGCGATACTACAACAATATAAATGGTAAATTGAGGAAAGGGCTTCTCCTTAACATTACTATTTAACCTATAATTACATTATTATACCAGAAAAGGAATAAAAGGATTAAAAAAACATTTACAATGTTGAAGTGTATCAGTAGGGAAAAAGTTAAACATTTCATTATTCTTTCTCTTGTACAACAATATAATTGTTTCAGGGTCAACAGTAATGTCAAGGACAGGCCACTTCTTCACTTCATCTTTTATATTGTTGTAACATCATCTGACGATGGCTGAAACTGTCGGCCGAAACATGTCACACATGTGATGAATAAATGAATGTTACAGCATTTATGGTGATGTATTGGTCGGATAACTACAGGGAATGCTAATTAATCAAATACAACGGGATGACGTGACACAAGTTTGAGGGGCTTCTTTATGTGAATGTATGCACTGACTGTACTTGCACTTGCATTGAGTACTGCATGCCTTAAAAGAGAATGTTCTGAACCTCCACACCAACGTGCATTGGCACAGTACTAAAGTTAAAGGTAAAGTGTTCCCGTTACAGGCCTGGTGTGGCCCAGAGGGTGGGTAGAGGTATAGCTCTACTCTTCCATGACCGCGGCACTAGAAGGGGGTGAGTGGTCAACAGCACGCACGGCCACAATTTACCCCTGGGAAAGACCCAGTACCCATTTTACAGGAGGCTGGGTGGGCCCCAGGGACGGTCTGGACGGGCGGAAAATCTCGTCCACACCGGGATTCGATCCTGGACTGTCCAGCCCGTAGTCAGTCACTATACCGACGGAGCTACAATTTGCAAAGTACTGTAATACAAAATTTAAAAGAAAAAGTGCATGTTTATGCAATCCAGTGGGAATAAGATATATTTCATACACTCACTCACTCACTGTATGGAGCAGAGTCCTTCTTGAGAAGCTAACCGGTTCTCATCTAGTCAAGAAATTCCCCGTATTTTATGGAAGCCGAAGCTTTATTACTGCATTCACAAATGCCTGCCACCTGTCCCTGTACTGAGTCAGCTCAATCCAGTCTAAGCCTCTACATCCCACTTCCTGAAGATCCGTCTTAATATTATCCTCCAATCTATGCCTGGGTCTTCCGAGTGGTCTCTTTCCTTCAGGTTTCTCCACCAAAACCCTATACATGCCTCTACTCTCCCCCATACCTGCTACATGCTCTGCCCATCTCATTCATCTCGATTTGATCACCCAAACAATATTTGGTGAGGAGTACAGATCATTAAGCTTCTCATTATGCAGCTTTCTCCACTCCCTGTTACCTTGTCCCTCTTAGGCCCAACTATTATCCTCAACACCATATTCCCAAACACCCTCAGTTTACATTTCATACAATATCAAACATAACTGAAGAATAACCACAAACTAGATGCCATTTATTATTTTATTGTACTTCTTATAGGCTCAACATGTTTCAGGCACTACTATGCCCATCATCATCAGGAGCTCGCGACTATAATGCTGACTACCACATTGGTCGTTTCGTTCCTGGTTTACTGTAGGTTGGAGGTTAGGTGTGGGTAGGCTGGGGTAGTGTCAGGTTGCAGGCTAAGGCACGACTTGTGCCTTAGCCTGCAGCCCAGACATTACTCCAGCCTACCCGCACCTAATCTCCAACCTACAGTAAACCAAGAATGAAAGGACCAATGTGGTAATCAACATTACAGTCGTGAGCTCCTGATGATGATGGGCATAGTAGTGCCCGAAACATTTTGAGCCTATAAGAAGTCCAATAAAATAATAAGTAGCATCTAGTTGGTTATTATTCTTCAGTTATCGCAATGATGTATGGTCCAACACACATCAAAGTATCAAACATAATTTGAAAGCACATCAGAAAACATATTCAAAACAATCTTTAGTTTAACTCTTTCTATGCATGCAATAAATAAATTTGATTAAATAGTGTTGTGTTTACAATGCATGACATTTCACACTGTCAGATTAAAAATGAAGTCACCACCAAAAAGGAGCATATGAAGCCTTACACTGGGACTGAAGGGTACAAGAAGTTTTTGACTCTCAGCTTAATGGGTACATTAAATGAAAATGGTCCAGAATCAATGGTTTAGTGCGCCGCAAGTGGTGACTTACTTGCACATTAACCTTTAGGCGCCGGAATTATTTTTTTAATTTTAGCACACCCTGTATATAAAATGTGAATAATACAGGAACCAAATGTGTTAGAATTATGAAACAAACAGCATTTTGAAGAGAAAAAAACTGAGAGTATACACCATGTTTAAAATATTCAGTACCTATATTTGTTGAATAAATATATAAAATGCAACTTTGGAGGTTAGCGGTGCGGTACGTCAACTATAGTTGACGTTAGGCATCTTAAGGTTAAAATGGAAGGAGAAAATGCAATGTGTAGCCACTCACCCTGTATATCAATTAGAGCCCCCAACATTTCCATAACAGACTTCAACCATGATACATTAGCCACCACCTCATTTAGAGGAGGTGGGCCAGTGCCCTCAACAACTGAATTGTTCAGAACGGTAGATATCAAGTTGAAAGCGCTGATCACAGCATGTCGCTGTTGTTGCTGTACCACACGATGAGCCACATCCACACAGAATGCCATCTCATCAGCTGACAAGGTACGTTGGATGTGTGGAGATTCTGGTGTGGGACGCACACGATGTAACCCACTGGCTTGGAAGAGATCTCTCACTGATATCGGTTCTGCAAAGTCTATGTGCACTTTTCCGTATCTTTCATTTAGCATGTTTAAGGCTTTTATCAGCCCCTGGAATAAAAAAAAGACGCATTTTGGGATATTTCGTATCGGTCCATGTTCAACCATCTGCCCTCCAAATGAATAAATCACTTTTGTATCTGATTATACATTTTTGAAACAATACTACCTGAGAATTACCATGCAAATCGGTCACAATATGTTGAACTAACATTAAATCGCTGTTGGTTTAACCAGTGTGAACAGTGTTGTTTCTTTGTGACAAATTCATGTAAGTAAATCTTCATCACAATAACAAACAATACACTCCGTCAAATCTTAGTAATTAACCAACTTAATGCACAAATTCTTGTTTTATAATAAGTTTATTATATGCCTCTACATGTTTTGAGCACCATGTGTTCATCAGGAGGTCAAAATTGTATTATACAGCATCTGGTATCATCACACTCCATAGGCGGCTGCCCCGTGCACAGTCCTCTCCCAACCTGCGCACCGGACGGCCACCTACAGAGTGTGATGATACCAGATGCTGTATAATACAATTTTGACCTCCTGATGATGAGCACAATAGTGCTCGAAACATGTAGAGGCATATAATAAACTTATTATAAAACAAGATTTTTTGCATTAAGTTGGTTAATTACTAAGATTATACCGAGATGTATGGTCAGCAAAACATCAAAAAAAAAACTCTGCCAAATTGAACACATAAGACACATCTGTTGAATGAGCACAAAGGCAACTAAGTCCGCTTCATGACCTGAGAGCATGTATTTAAATACATGCAAAGCTACTTCTAACCACAGTGACTGACCCACATACACAAAATGGAAATATGTCATGAGATAAACGCTCAATATAGCAATCTTTCTCACTTACAGTACATACATAATGTTACTCACTGGAAATAGACATTGCTATTAGCTCTGTATGACCTCATGTAAAGGTACAGCAATCCCATTACAGGCCTGGACAGGCCCTGAGGGTTCCAGGAGGTTGAGGCTCCCAGTTTTCCTGGTACTCATTTCTGTTAGAGGCTGAGAGCCCCAGGGCCATAGTGTGGCCAGAAGGATTATGCCAATGAAAAATTCCAATAACACCATCGGGAACCGAACCTGCGACCTTCCGTTTTGTAGCACAGTGTCTCAACCAACTGCACCACCGTGTGCCCCCTTATGACCTCATGTAAATAAGTTAACTGGATACAAATTATCGTAGCCACTATGTACAACTCTGATAGTTTGGATATTTCATGACAGACACAAAAATATAACTAAATAAATTCTTAGAGAAGGATTACAGATAATAAATAGGTCTAGGAATATGAGAAGGATCAGTGGTGTTAAGTGATGTACATAACATCGATATAATTGAGGGTTATCACTTAACAGGATGTGAAAATTCATTAAAATGGGCATTGTTTTCCCTGCAAAAGAAATGGCCTTCAGTTAAGTCTCTGGTATGAACTGGAATCACGAGACCACAACTGATGTGATTAACAGTTAATCAGGAGGATTTCAAAGAGGTAGGAGCTACAGACTGCGGCTCTGTGAAACACAGCATGGAGGGCAGTGTATGAGGAGACCAACAGCTGACACAAGGTGCAAAATTCAGTTAAATTGAATTCAGTTTATTAACGTGGAGGCTTTACAGCACAAGTGCCTATTATAAAGACAGCACAGACACACAAAAACAATCCCTATATAAAACCAGCTAGATGCACTAATTTATAATTTCTCAAATTAATTTTTGGAATAAAACTCTTCATGTTTCGGACAGTTCCTCTCTCCATCATCAGGAGTTTTTCACTGTACACACAGCAATGGTATATGTCATACAGGTTACAGCTACAGCTTGCAAGCAGAACTGTAGGACATATGCCACTGCTGTGTGTACAGTGAAAAAGTCCTGATGATGGACAGGGGAACTGTCCGAAACATGAAGAGTTTTATTCCAAAAATAAATTTGAGAAATTAGTGCATCTAATTGGTTTTATATAGGAATTTATCACAATGCACGGTCACCTGAACGTCAAACACAAAAAACAAAACAAAAAAAATTATATGGCAGACAAAGCGGTTATAAAAAAGTACTAAGGCAAAAGCCCTAAACCCCCCAAAAAACATACATAATTTCATATAAAAATGTCACATATTAGCACAGAATTTGTTTTAAAGAAGTCGTAGTAGCTTTTGTAAAGATATCGACCTCTTGGCACATTTCATTAGCAACCAAAACACATCTAGTAGATGGGCCATAGTGATACCATAATGTAATATGCTCCAGAATTCCCTATTTGCCCCCCCCCCCCCCCCCCCCCCCAACAACAACAAATCTCCAACCCCCACCACCCCCCTTTCCACACCCACCAACCACAATAACACCAAACACACCTACACAAAAAACTAACAACCCACAACCACGCAC
>Ga0131853_10015578_pt1 | contig 13896 bp, 8 predicted proteins | sample TergutLab28metaG_FD_92764 | JGI IMG/M metagenome (GOLD analysis project Ga0131853, IMG submission 92764) | Labiotermes labralis P1 segment gut microbial communities from Petit-Saut dam, French Guiana - Lab288 P1 (version 2) (version 2) | ecosystem: Host-associated > Arthropoda: Insects >... | reverse complement strand
CAAACTCACCCTCCCAAGCCCATTCACCATCGCTGAGCAATTTGAACACCAAGCAAAACACCACCCAAACCAAATTGCCATCGCTGACAAAAACAACCGACTCACCTACAGACAACTAAACGACCAAGCCAACGAAATCGCCCTCAAACTCATCGGCAACGGGCTCGACAAAGAAGCCTTCGTCGCCGTCATCGCAAACAGAAACATTGAGACCATCATCGGATTTCTGGGCATCCTCAAAGCAGGCGGTGCTTACATGCCGATTGACGCCGACTACCCTGAAGCTCGCATCCAATACATGCTTGAAGACAGTGGCACCAAATTTATCCTAGGCACCAAAAACGACCTACCATTAGAAGAAGAAACAAAAAGCAAATACACATTCATCTCCCTCACCAACCTCACAGGCATAACCCAATCCATCCCAACAAGTACCACAAACAAAAACCTCGCCTACCTCCTCTACACATCAGGCACAACAGGGAACCCAAAAGGCGTGATGATAGAACAACAAAGCATTACCCGCCTTGTCAAAAACACCACCTACGCCAACTTCAAAAAACCAAGAATTCTCCAAACAGGTTCCCTTAGCTTCGATGCCTCAACCTTCGAAATCTGGGGTGCACTCCTAAACGGTGGCTTCCTCTACATCTCTGAACTCAACATCTTAGTCGACGACACTAAACTAAAAACTCTTATCTACGATCAACAAATCAACACCATGTGGATTACCGCCTCTCTTTACAACCATTTAGTCACCACCAATGTCAGTGTCTTTAATGTGCTCGATCAACTTCTTATCGGAGGTGAAGCCCTCTCCCAACCTCACGTCAACAAACTCCTCCATCACAACAAAAACATCACCCTAATCAACGGCTATGGCCCAACTGAAACAACAACATTCGCTACAACCCTAGCCATGAACGCCCCCTTCGAAAACACCAAAATCCCAATCGGGCAACCTATCACCAACACCACCGCCTACATCCTAACAGACGGACAATTATGTGGCATCGGCATCCCAGGAGAGCTTCATATCGGCGGTCTAGGTGTTGCAAGGGGCTACCTGAATAATGAGGCGTTGACCAAAGAAAAATTCATTGACAACCCATTCGGAGCAGGAAGACTTTACAAAACAGGCGATCTAGCCCGCTGGCTACCAGACGGTACCATCGACTACCTAGGACGATTAGACGACCAAGTCAAAATCAGAGGGCACCGCATCGAACTAGGCGAAATCCAAACAGCCCTTGGCCGCATCGATGATATTGAACACGCCATCGTTATCGTTCACAACGGACAACTCCACGCCTACCTTCAAACCCAAATCGACCTTCCTCACGAAACAATAAAATCACAACTATCCACCACCCTCCCAGACTACATGATCCCTACCCACTACATGAATCTAGAAACCATCCCCGTCACCAAAAATGGAAAAGTCGACAAACGTGCCCTCCCCATCATCCAAACAGAAGCCACAGTCACTTATGTCGCACCAAGAAACGACCTAGAAAAAACCATCGCTGACAGTTACGCCTCCATTCTAGAAATAGAAAAAATAGGCATTTACGACGACTTCTTCCAACTAGGCGGCCACTCCCTAAGAGCCCTCCGTCTCGCTAACCTCCTCGAAGAAAAAACAGGAAAAGCCATCAGTGTCAAACATATCTTCGAAGCTCCAAAAGTTGAACAATTAGCCACCATGCTAGAAGAACTAGGTCTTTCAAACTACGCGCGTATCCCGGTCGCCGAAGAAAAACCAACCTACCCAATGAGTTCTACCCAAAAGCGCATGTACCTCCTCTGGAAATTCACCCCACAAGAAACCAACTACAACATGCCAGCCATGTTCAAATTCGACCATCACCTTGAGGCCGATAAGCTAGAACAAGCCATCAACAAACTAATAGAACATCACGAAATCCTAAGAACAACCTTTGCCGAAAAAGAATCACAACTGGTACAGGTTATTTCAGCGAGCTTGAAAACAAAAATCAACATCAGAGAACTAACCGAATCAGAAGTCAAAAAATGGTACGACCAAGCCATCCAACCCTTCCACCTAGAACAAGGCTCACTCTTCCGAATTGCCATCGCCCGCACCCCAAAAAGAGACTATCTCTTCCTCGACATGCATCACATCATCGGCGACGGCATGAGCACCACCATCTTCGTCAACGAAATCAATACCTTAGTAGCGGAACAAGACCTCCCACCAACAGATCGCCAATACAAAGATTATAGTGAATGGCTACTCACCCAAGACCACACCCCATCAGAAAACTACTGGCTTGCCAACCTAGAAGACTACCCAATCCTAGAACTCCCAACCGATTACCCACGCCCAGAAATCCAACAATTTCATGGCGCAACCAAAAAACTAATCCTAGACCAACAAACCACAAGCAGAATAAAAACCCTCATCAAAGAAACACAAACCACCGAATACATGTTCTTCATGGCACTCATCAGCATCCTACTAGGGAAAATCGCCAACCAACAAGACCTTATCATCGGCTCCCCAGTTAGCGGGCGCATCCACAAAGACACAGAATCCATGCTAGGCATGTTTGTCAACACCCTCGCCATGCGCTTAAAACCAGAAGGCAACAAACCATTTACAAACTACCTAGCAGAAATCAAAAAAGCCACCCTAGAAGCAGGTGAACACCAAATTTATCCACTAGAAGACCTAGTAGAAAAAATCGTCGAAACAAGAGACCCATCCAGAAGCCCCCTCTTCGACATCCTCCTCGTCTACCAAAACAACGAAACCCTCGCCCCACTGATGGGCTCTACCAGCTACCTAGAAACCAAAGCCCCAGCCAAATTTGACCTAACATTCACCCTATCCGATGACGGCGACCAAACCTATCTCGACTTGACCTATGCCACATCGCTTTTCAGCGAGGCCACCATCAAAACCTATCTCAAACGCCTCACCCAACTCATGAACGAAATCCTCACCCAACCAGACCAACCAATCAAAGACCTAAACGCCTTACTCCCAGAAGAAATCAAAGAAATCATCGACGACATGGGCAACAACTACCTCTCGTACCCAAAAAGTAAAACCATCGTCGACATCTTTGAAGAGCAAGTAACAGCCAACGAGACAGAACTAGCGTTGATCTACAATGAAACTACCCTAACCTACACAGCCCTTAACCAAAAAGCCAACCAACTAGCCCATTACCTTATCACCAACCACAACATCCAACCAGAAGACACAGTAGGCCTCCTACTAGACCGAAACGAACACATGATCATCGCTATCCTAGCCGTCCTAAAAGCAGGTGCTGCCTACGTCCCAGTCAGCCCACAATTCCCACAAGACCGCATCACCTACATCGAAGAAACAGCTGAATTCAAACTAGCACTAGTAGAAGAAACCTACCAACACCACCTCTCCAACCCAATCATCATCAAAAACCTCAACCTAGAAACCTACCCAACCACTACCCCAAAAACCAACCTAACCCCAACCAACCTCGCCTACATGATCTTCACATCAGGCACAACAGGAAAGCCAAAAGGCGTTATGATAGAACATCACCACGTCCTCAACTTCGTCCCAGCCATGAGAAAAGGTTGCCTACTAAATGGCCTCGAAAAAGAAACCATCCTCTTTAGTGCCAACTACGTCTTCGACGCCTCCATCGATCAAATATTCTCCGCTCTCCTAAGCGGTGACCGACTCCTCATCGCGCCAGAAGATCTCTGGATGGACACCAAAAAATTCACCACCTACCTAAATGACAACAGTGCGACCTACATCCAAATGACAACCTCCCTCCTCCTCCAACTGGATCTAACCGCCATCCCATCCCTCAAATACGTCATTTCAGCAGGCGAAAGTATCACCTTACCCCTCCTCGAGAAAAACCTCAACCAACCCTTCCATCTTATCAATGGTTATGGCCCAACCGAAACAACCATTGTCACTCACACCCACCCTTACCAACCAGACGATCCGCTAGGTGTCATCGGAAAAATTGTCCAAAATATGACCTTCTACATCCTCGATGCCCACAAACGCCCCGTCCCAAAAGGCACCATCGGTGAACTCTACATCGGAGGCATCCAAGTCTCAAGAGGCTACATCAAAAATCCAGAACTAACCGCCCAAAAATTCATCCCTAACCCCTTCCAAACCGAAAAACAAAAACAAGAAAATTGGAACGACCGTATCTACCAAACAGGCGATCTAGTTAGACAGCTTGACGACGGAATCATCGAATACCATGGCAGAAGCGACTTCCAAATCAAAATCCGTGGCTACCGCATCGAACTAGGAGAAATCGAACAAACCCTCCTCCAAAATCCAACCATCAAAAGTGCTCACGTCATCCCACTAGGCGACAAAGCCAACCCTTACCTAGGTGCTTACTACCAATCAGACATGGAGATTTCAACAGAATTTCTCGAAGAAGAACTAGCCAAAAAACTCCCCGACTACATGATACCAACAGGCTACTGCCACATGAAAGAATTTCCACTAACAGTTAACGGCAAACTAGACCGCCGAGCCTTACCAATTATCGACACAAACTCAGCAACAACATACATCGCCCCAACCACAGAACTAGAAAAAATCATCACCACCAGCTACCAAGAAGTCCTAGACCTAAAACAAGTAGGCACAAGCGACGACTTCTTCAAACTAGGCGGCCACTCCCTAAGAGCCCTCCGCCTTATCAACATCCTCCAAGAAAAAACAGGAAAAGATATCCAAATCCAACACATCTTCCAAGCACCAAAAGTATCCCAACTAGTAAACCTACTACAAAAACTTTCCAACATCACCTACGATCGCATCCCAGTCGCCGAAGAAAAACCTCACTACGGGATGAGCCCCTCCCAAAAACGCATGTACCGCTTCTGGCGCGACATCGAAAATCGCAACGGAATCGGAAATAACATGCCAATCCTCCTAACAATGAAAGATCAGCTAGATGAAAAAGTCGTCCAAAAAAGCTTTGAAAAAATCGTAGAAAGACATGAAATATACCGCACAACCTTCACCGAAACTGACGACCAGCTCATCCAAACCATCCATCCAACCATGCCAGTTAACGCGAAGACAGAGCTCACCAGCGAAAAAGACCTGCCAAACTGGTTCAACCAAAACGTCTACCCATTTGACCTAGAATCAGGCCCACTTTACCGAGTCAAAATCGCCCGTACAGAAGCTCACGACTACCTCTTCATCGACACCCATCACATCATCAGCGACGGCCGAAGCCACACCAACCTAGCCATCGAACTTATCCATCTCTTTAACGACCTAGACCTCCCACCAATCGACCGCCAATTCAAAGACTACAGCGAATGGTTCAATACCCTCGACCTCAACCCATCAGAGACCTACTGGCTAGAAAAAATGAAAAACTACCCAACCCTAACCCTCCCCCTAGACCATCCTCGCCCACCCATCCAAGACTTCACCGTCGGTGTTAACGAAATCACCCTAAGCGAAGAAACAACCACCAAAATTAGAACATTCATCAAACAGACAGAAACAACCGAATATATATTCTTCTTAGCCCTCATCGGTATATTGCTCGGGAAATTATCCAGCCAAGAAGACCTTATCATCGGTTCCCCAATGAGCGGGCGCATCCACAAAGACCTTGAAAACATGCTAGGCATGATCGTCAACAGCCTCCCAATGCGCCTCACCCCAACCGCCAAAAAACCATTCCTCACCTACCTCCAAGAAATCAAAACCCAAACCTTAACAACCTACGACCACCAAACCTACCCACTAGACGACCTAAAAGCCAAACTCATCACCACCCCAGACCCATCAAGACACGCCCTCTACGACATCTTATACGTCTACCAAAACAACGAACAAGTAGACTTCGAGGCACTAGGTGTCCTAAACTTCCAAGAACACCCCATTCCAGAAAAGCTCGACCTCAACTACACCCTAACAGACAACCAAAAACAAATCACCATCCTCCTAACCTACGCCACAGCCCTATTCAAACCCGAAACCATCGAAACTTACCAAGCAAGTTTAAAAAAGTTGATTGACCAAATCCTAAACAACAACTTGCTGACTCTTCAAGATTTAGAAATTTAAACCTATGGACTGAGTAAAATATTACTCTTGCCATAGGTTTTTCATAATTACCTTTGGAAGAAGTTGAAAAGTTACAACAAAGAGATATAGCAGGGTGCTAAAAAGGTTCAATCAGATTAAATTTGTCATAAAGTGGCACACCTGCTCATACATTTAGTATATAGCTATTTATGAATGTTCAAGGGGGCACCTATTATGAGGTTTGTTACGATTAAGTTACCAAAATTTATCAGTGTGATTGTAGTTGCATTTGCCAGTCTTTTCAGAGGAAAAACAACTTCAAAACGATAAATGACAAATACTGCAAAGGATCGAGTTAATAGAGCTCGATTTTTGTTTGGTCAAAAATAAAAGCCCACTTAGGGCAGAAGTTATAAAAACAGCACATTAATGATATAAACGACTAATAATCCTGGCAAACCCAATGCCCCGATCAAAAAATAAGACAAATAACTAGATACAATTTTAATGCCAATAAATGAGCCGACGAAATTGAAGGCATAGAAAGCCACGAATCCAAAAATGAGTTTTTTAACAATCCAAAAAAGTATGTTCATAACAGATTTCATAATTGATAACCCCCGTACTTTAAATGTATGCACCAGCTTCAAAAATCATGAATTTCTTGGTAGAGGTAGTTACAATTTTTTAGTTGAAGCCGTTGTTCAGAGGGTTGTGACAGAAAAGGTGTTAAAATTTTTCTAATCTAAAACATTTTCATTGGTTTTAGGGTTGATTTTATAGGGGGAAATGGGTAGAATTAAAGTGTATTTTATAAATGTTTTATAATATAGGAGGCGTTTACGCATGGCAACTAAAGTAGCAATTAACGGTTTTGGACGTATTGGGCGTTTAGCTCTACGTTTATTGGCAGAGAAATCTGAATTTGAAGTGGTGGCAATCAATGATTTGACTGACGCTAAAACATTAGCTCATTTGTTCAAATATGATTCAGCTCAAGGACGTTTTAACGGAGATATCGAAGTTCTCGATGGAGCTTTCGTTGTTAACGGAAAAGAAATCAAAGTATTTGCAGAGCGTAATCCAGAAGACTTACCATGGGCTGATTTAGGGATTGACGTTGTATTAGAATGTACTGGATTCTTCGTTTCTCAAGAAGGTGCTGGAAAGCATTTGACTGCTGGAGCTAAGAAAGTTGTTGTTTCTGCACCTGCTACAGGAGATATCAAAACTGTTGTATTCGGTGTTAACCATGAAATTTTAGATGGTTCTGAAACAGTTATTTCAGGAGCTTCTTGTACAACAAACTGTTTAGCACCATTTGCTAAAGTATTACAAGATAACTATGGTGTTCAAAAAGGATTTATGTCAACGATCCACGCTTATACAAATGACCAAAATACATTAGATGGACCACACGGAAAAGGTGATTTACGTCGTGCGCGTGCTGCTGCTGCGTCAATCATTCCTAACTCAACAGGTGCAGCTAAAGCAATCGGTTTAGTTATCCCTGAATTACAAGGAAAATTAGATGGTGGAGCGCAACGTGTTCCAACAATTACTGGTTCTTTAACTGAATTGGTAGTAACATTAGATAAGAAAACTTCTGTTGATGATATCAATGCGAAAATGAAAGCTGCTGCTGCTGCTTCAGCTGACAACTCGTTTGGATATACAGAAGATGAAATCGTATCTGCTGATACAATCGGAATCCATTATGGATCATTGTTCGATGGAACGCAAACAAAAGTAATGGAAGTTAATGGTGAGCAATTGGTTAAAGTTGCTTCTTGGTATGATAATGAAATGTCTTATACTGCACAGTTAATCCGTACTTTAGGATATTTTGCATCATTAATTTAATAGAATTTTAAATTAGTCTAAATTCGAAATTTGAGACCAGCTCTTTGGAGCTGGTTTTTTCATAGCTAAAAGAGAGCCAAATTCGGCTCTCTCATTCATTTTTATGCTCTAAACCAATTCTTATCTTCAAAGATGCGAATCTAAATCTATAATTCCATGCTTGTCTGTAATTAGGAAGTCAAAACTATGTTGTGATGCTTTAATTTTACGAGAGCTATTAGGAGAAATGCCAGTGATTTTACGAAAAACTTTGCAGAAATAATTAGGATCTAGAATACCAACTTCTGTTGCGATTTCTTTAATTGACTTTGAGGTATGTTGTAAAAGATAAATTGATTTTTCGATGCGATATTTATTTAAATAGCTAAGAGGTGAGAGGCCGATGAAGCTCTTAAACTTTCTTGACAAGTGAGATTTTGAAAGTCCAGCGTGTTCAGAAATATCATCAATATTTAACTGCTCAGAAAAGTTGTCTTCGAGGAAGTTTAAAGCTTTTTTTATGTCGGCGGGAATTTTTGTAATTTCAGAGTTAATTCTAGTTTCAAAATGTCGATAACAATAAGTGAGAAATTCGTAAGCTTTGTGAGAAACACGATACATGTCTAAAAGTTGACTATCTAAAACGCCAGCATAAGTGGCAATGAGTTGCTGAATAATCATCTTTTTTACTGAAATTTTAAAGATGTGTCCATAATTTGAATTAACATATTCCCAACACTTTCTCGCCTCCTCGCCTTGCATAGTAATGAAAATAAATTTCCAGTTATTACTTGTTTCTGGTAGATAATATTGGCAATCTTCCGGAACTGCTACCATGAAGGCGTAATCTTTCGGCAATGCATATTTTTTTCCAGCAAAATTGATTTCTCCGCAACCAGAAAGTGTATATTGAAAAATAAAGGTGTCCGTATCAATTCTAGAACTGCAATCCCAAAAATAGTTACTTTGAGGCATACGGTGCTCAATGCCAATGGATTTTATTGTAACGATATTATCTAGTTTAGTTGGATTTTCGAATTCAAATCCGTAGGTGTTTTCGGTAGTTTCATCAGTTTTAAAAAGCATTATTTTACCCTCCGTTCATCGAAATTTACCATTGTAAAAGCGATTTTTTAAGTGTATAATGATTATATCATAAGCGCTATGGTAAGTCTATTTATTTGCTTTAAATTCTCATAAAGCTTTCAACTTTAGGTGATTTAACTTGAGATGGGAAGCTCTTTACTGGAGGTAGTAACATGTCAAAAATCACATTTTTAGGTGCTGGAAGTACAATTTTTGCTAAAAATATCTTGGGTGATTGTATGTTGGTTCCAGCATTAAAAGGATTCGAGTTCGCATTACACGATATTGATGAAATGAGACTTTTAGATTCTGAAAATATGTTGAATAATTTAAAAAAGTCATTGGATAAAGATGTTGAAATAAAGTCTTATGTCAATAGAAAAGAAGCGTTAAAAGGAGCAAAATACGTCATTAATGCTATTCAAGTCGGGGGTTATGAGCCAAGTACAGTGATTGATTTTGAAATTCCTAAAAAGTATGGCTTACGTCAAACCATTGCTGATACTGTTGGGATTGGTGGGATTTTTAGAAATTTACGAACCATTCCAGTGATGCTTGATTTTGCTAAAGATATGGAAGAGGTTTGTCCTGATGCATTATTTTTAAACTATACAAACCCGATGGCAGTGTTAACAGGCGTGATGAGCCGCTTCACAAAAATTAAGACAATAGGGCTGTGTCATAGTGTACAAGCTTGTTCTAATGATTTATTAACCCATTTGGAAATGGAAAAAGATAATGTGGTCGATAAGATTGCTGGAATTAACCATATGTCATGGTTGTTAGAGATTAGACGAAACGGTGAAGATCTATATCCAGAAATTAAGCGTCGTGCAAAAGAAAAGCAAAAAGAACAGCATTATGATATGGTGCGTTTTGAGTTAATGGATAGGTTTGGATATTATATTACTGAATCATCTGAACATAATGCTGAATACCATCCGTATTTTATTAAATCAAAGTATCCGGAATTAATTGAGCGATACAATATTCCTCTTGATGAATATCCGAGAAGGTGTGTAGAGCAAATTAAAAATTGGGATGATATGCGTGATGATTTGGTTAATAATAAATCCTTAAGTCATGTGAGAACAGATGAGTATGGCTCAAGAATTATTGAAGCGATTGAAACGAATACGCCATTTACTTTTGGCGGGAATGTGTTAAATAAGGGTCGAATAATTAGTAATCTTCCTGAAAAAGCAGTTGTTGAAGTGACATGTCTTGTTGATGGAAGGGGGATAGCACCGATACATGTTGGAGAGTTGCCAGAGCAATGTGCGGCGTTAAATCGAACCAACATCAATACGCAGTTGCTTACCATTGAAGCAGCGATGACGGGGAAGAAAGAACATATTTATCAAGCTGCTATGTTAGACCCTCACACAGCTGCAGAGTTGTCAATTGATGATATTGTTGCGCTATGTGATGATTTAATTGAGGCTCATGGAGATTGGCTTCCAAAATTTGAGTAATATATGGTAAAGATGATGGTTATCAAAAAGATAGATGAATCACCAAAAAATCTGGTGAAAATAAAGGAGAGAGTGAAATGGATAAAATAAGTAAAATGAGTAAATTGTTTATAGGTATTTTGTTTTTCTTCGGTGTTATTTTTACATTAGCGGCATGTGATGATGAAGGAACTGGTTCTGGCGGGGCTGATGGTGAGATCCATCTTGTCGTGCCATATTTAGGACTTACTGATGATCAGATTGCAGTTGCTGAATCTTTAGGTGAAATGGACACGCCGTATAACCGATTTATGTATGGTTTACGTCGTGCGGCAGAAACAGCCATGGCAGATCAAGGTGCTGAGGTAGAGTTTGTAGATTGGGGTTGGGCAGAATCTCTGGATCAACGTCAACGATCTCTTATTGCTGCTGGTGATGCGCCAGATATTGTAGTTGGGGAAATCTTTATGCCTACTTATGCTGCTGAAGATATCTTACTTCCACTACCACAAGACATTGTAGATACGGTCAATCCTTCTTTCCTTATTTTCAATGATAATGGTGAAGCGGTAGCGGTGGCTGCTAGAGCCTCTGTTTTCTCATTATTCTACAACCGTGATTTATTGGAGGCTGCAGGGTTTAATTCAGCTCCAACAACATGGGATGAATTCCAAATGATGTCTGATGCCATCACTGCAGCTGGGAATGGAGAATTTTTTGGTGGTGGTGTACCGTCATTTCCTCATGCAGGTGGTGCTTTAAGAGCAACGCCATTCTTTAGGCAAATGGGAACAGATTTTATTGTTGATGGTGAGTTACAATTGGAAAATCAAGCGTTAATTGATACACTTTACTTCATTCGCGAAATGAATCGCAACCTGCCTTTAGGTCTTGGTAATAGTGCTTCTGAGGATCCAATGTGGAATGCCTTTGAGGTGGAGCAAAATATTGCCTTTGTTATCAATGGGACATGGCAAGCAGGTGGAGCTGAACGTAATGATATGAACTGGGGTGTAGCACCACTTCCACTTCCAACTGGTGGTGTGGAAGGGAATTGTTTAGTAGCAGCGATGTATATGGCTGTGCCAAGAGGTGCGGATCATCCGGAGTTAAGTTTTGATATTATCCGTATTGCTTTACAAGAGAATTTATCTGAAATCTGGTTAGATGATTCGGTGCCATCTCCACGTCAAGATATTCTTGATGATACTGCGCGTTGGGCTGGAAATGAGACACTAGCTGTAGCTGTAGAAGCTGTTTCTACTGGTGAAGTGTCTGGTCTTGCTACTTTCCCGGCAAATGATGCACAAATCTGGGAAATTATCAATCAGCAAGTGTTGGCTCGTACAACGATGACTGAGGACTCTATTGCAACAATCGTATCTGAGGCTGCTGCACAAATTCGTACGCTTTTAGATTAATACAGTTGCTTAGTGATGATTTTTATATAAGAAAAGCATGAGGAATGTGGTGAGATGAGAATCTCACCATCTGTCTTATGTTTAGAAATCCTTATCAGGAAAAATCCTTTCAGGAAAAATCCTTGTCAGGATTTGAAAGTTACTGAAAAATTCAAACTAACAAAGGTGGTGCGAGATGAACCTCAAACGATTAACCCGTGAGAAAAGAGAAGCTAGAATCGCCTATATGATTCTAATACCTTTTTTCCTATATATTGCTTTTTGGAATCTGATTCCTTTGGTATATGGTATTTTTTATGGATTTACAGACTTTAATGCACTCAGTCCTCCCAATTGGGTTGGGCTGGCTAATTATCGAAGATTTTTTGATCCGGTCAATCAATATCTAGTATTGTTGTGGCGACAAATTTGGATGGGATTTTTAGCCCTTTCTATTAACACTGTGTTATCATTTTTTATTGCACTTGCACTCAATATAAAGGTGGCTGGGCGTGGCTTTTTTCGTGTTGTTGTATACATTCCGGCTATTGCTGCCGTTGCAGTTACCACAGCGGTGTTTGTTTCATTGCTAGATCCTGTAAATGGTGGTTTAAATCGCTTCTTATCATCTATAGGGCAAAGCCCGATTGCTTGGAGCCACTCACAGTTCTGGATGGTTTTTTGGATTACTGTTTTCTTTATTTGGCGCAATGTGGGTGTGGCAGCGATTATTTGGTTGGGTGGGCTGCAAGGAATTGATCCGGCGTTACATGAAGCGGCTCAAATTGATGGTGCTACAAAGTTGCAAAGATTACGCTATATCACCATTCCTGGTTTGCGCTTTATTGCTGGTTATATTATTCTGACTGGAATTATTGCAGTGATGCAGATGTTTGATGTGATTATGTTTATTAGTGCTGGAAATCCATTTGGACGAACTGATGTGTTGATGTATCGTATTTTCCGTTATGGGGCTGTTCATTTTAACCTTGGTATGGCAGGTGCTTCATCGACAATTCTTGGATTTATTACTTTGATATTTGCTACGATTTATCTGTTGTTCAATCTCAAAAGGGAGGAAAAAGAAAATGCGTAAGTCAAATAAAATTATTTCAAAAATAATTTGGTATACGGTTATGCTGATCGTTGCCTTCATTATGCTATATCCTTTGATTTTCTCGTTATTGGCAGGGTTGAACACAAGGCAAGAATTCGGACATATGGGGGCTTTATTCCCGGTGCCTAGTGTGCCACAGTTTCAAAACTTACTATTTATGTTTACGCTTAGAGGGGTGCGACCACTTTTGAACACTTTCTTGCGGACTGGTTGGTATACTTTTATTGTATGTATGATGGCTGTACTGATTGGTTATGTAATGGCGCGTTATAAGTTTAAAGGAAAAAAGTTTTTCTTAATTGCCATTTTGGGTGTCCAGGTGATTCCGGGTGTGCTTACTTTGATTCCGGCATTTATCTTTATGTCTAGGCTACCTTTTGTCGGTGGCAACGATTGGACAGGATATGGTGGTAGTGGGTTGATTAATAATCCTTTATCAATTTTCCTACCGCTAGGTTGGGGCTTCTTAATTTGGGTCTTTTTGTTTATGCAAACGATGAAATCACTGCCTAGAGATTTTGAAGAAGCGGCTCAAATTGATGGATGTGGATTTTGGCGCATGATTTTCCAAGTTATTATCCCAATGAATAAGCCAATTATTGCTGTTATTGCTGTAAATGTTGCTTTAAGTGTGTGGAATGATTGGTTGACGCCATTTCTTTATATTACCAATATTCAATACTCAACTTTGCCAGCTTATGTGGGAATGCTAGTGTCGCAACTGCAACAATTTGGTGAAAATGATTATCCACGTGTCTTTGCAATGGCAACAGTGGCTACGGTTCCTCCTTTGGTTATTTTCTTGTTTTTACAACGTTATATTATTGAGGGGATTGCATCTGCTGGGATTAAAGGTTAGGTGAAAGAGAAAATGAACAAAGCAAAGATTTTCAATATTCAATCTTTCTCTACGACCGATGGGCCTGGCGTGCGTACTGTAGT
>Ga0131853_10015577_pt1 | contig 13896 bp, 9 predicted proteins | sample TergutLab28metaG_FD_92764 | JGI IMG/M metagenome (GOLD analysis project Ga0131853, IMG submission 92764) | Labiotermes labralis P1 segment gut microbial communities from Petit-Saut dam, French Guiana - Lab288 P1 (version 2) (version 2) | ecosystem: Host-associated > Arthropoda: Insects >... | reverse complement strand
GTGTGTGTGTGTGTGTGTGTGTGTGTGTGTGTGTGTGTGTGTGTGTGTGTGTGTGTGTGTGTGTGTGTGTGTGTGTGTGTGTGTGTGTGTGTGTGTGTGTGTGTAGATTGAATGATAACTTACTAAAGAATTTTTAATGTGGGCCATGATGACAAAATAAGACAAAATATTAAAGCATATTTGCAAACACTGCAACAAAAGTAATGCAGCACAGTGTTTAACGCCTCATACATGCTGTAGGAGCCAAAGCAGCATTAACTTCATTTTGAACAACAATACCTACAAGTCCGTATACAAATACATACATTTATTGTACTATAAACAGCATAACGTCCTACATGTTTCCGCCACCTATTGTGGCCATCTTAAGGGATGCGTTCTTTGAAAGATATATTACATAAAATGTCAAAACCATTTACAAATATAAAATGGGTTTAAAAATCTATGTTAAAATATAAAATATTGATAAAATTATTTGTGCTGAATTGCATATTCATATGGTGACACCATCAAAGTTGAGTTGAGTATTATCAAAACTAGGAACATAAATTTTCCCCTGTTCAGATTGATATTAATTGCATTCTCGGGATGGGAGTTTCCCTTCCTTCCTGAATGTTAGAACCAGTTTATTTGTATTCTTCTGTCTGTGTCTATGAATATCTTGTTCTTGGTTATTGTCTCACATATATACTGTTCCGATTGTCAAGTAGCAAGATTCCCCTGCCACCCTACCTACAGGCCATATCCAAGTACACCAAGGCCTTCTTTTATGCTAGTTTGTTTTATGCCTATTTGCTTTAATGCCCCATATAAGTTTTTTTTAATTTTTTATTTGTGCCATCACATTTTCAGATTGATTTTCTCTGGCTGGTTTATTCACAGAGTCTTTTTTTTATGGTCATATCGTATTTTATTTATACCCATTTTATCAGGCACACAACTAGGGTGTCAAACAAGGCCTTGGTGTGCAGGTAGGAAATCCCACCAGGTAGTGAGATGTTCAAAATATATTCAGTAAGGCACTGCAGACCAGCAGCAAATTCAGTTCCTTTGAGCTTTAAATTAACTGGCACAGCTGTTACCAAACAGTAGCCCCTACAATGAGCATGTGTGCTAGGGACTTAATTCCAGCCCTACATGATGTACAACATTCAGTCACATGTAACTTGGTTGTGTTAAGAAGATGTATAAGAAATCTTAGAAATTTCATTTTTCCACACAGCAACTGCTGTATTATATTTGATACTGATTTTTTTTCATTATAAAATGAAGTTTTCAGAAAACCGAAACCTTCCCTAAACCACATTTAAAATGGAGATTAACAGGTTAAAACATTTTTTTTTTTTTGAACGATGGGTGTCAGTATATTAAGAAGTTAAGCTTACTGTTACAGCCTAATGAACGTGCTATGTGGACTTCTTTCAAATGTTGCAGCGGTGACACCACAATGGTAGTGAGTGTGTGCATTGGTGTGCACATTGGTGCATGGACAAACTACCAGCTGGGTGTGCTGAGTGAATCTCCAGACAGTCCACCATATGCTATCATCTGGCCATCATATGAAATGTTGGGCCTTAGTGCTTTAAGAACAGTCATTGGATTCTGCTGTATCATTGCAACACGTGCACTCTGCAAGTCAGCTTCATATGCCACAGTATGCACATTATTGCATTTGAACTCTCAAGAGCTGCAGCAATCGCAAAATAGCATTGAAAACCGGCAGAAGATCACAGTGGAACTGAGCTACAAATTCATTACGTATGCTCTTCTTGGCTTTAATACTGTCTACCTACTGCCAAACGTTTTCAGGCTCATTGGCATAGAGCGACCAACTTTCTACACAGAAATATAAAACCAATCAGCTTATATACATCATAATGCTTAATTATGTTTTTGTATTGGTTATAACCTATCAGTTAGCTCCCTTACTGCAACCTGAAGCATATGTCGAGTGACACAGCTCTGTAGGGTGGCAGTTGTGCTCGTGATTGGTCTTAAGTTTCAGGTTATATGAGTCATAAGAAATGCATAACTTGTTGCTGTTGGCCAGGTCAGTTGTACATTTCTAACCCTGAGCTGTCACATGCTTCTGTTCTTGTGTAGTAGACATGAGAAAGTACACTAGAGATAGTGCAAGCAAGTATGTTTCATACCTGGACAGTCCACATCAGAAATTTTTATTCACATTAGTGGTCAGCAAAGATAAATTAATAGTCTAGGATGATGCTAAGTGTGTTAGTACAGAACATATTTTTAATGTTTCACCAAACACGGGGAACTTGGTACTGCAAAATGAGGAGCCAAATGTTCATGTCATTTCTATGTTGCAACATGAGACTCTCCCATTTGTCTTCTCTGTCTCATAGAGATAAGTAATTTTGGGTGATGTTTCTGTTGTGCAAGTTTTTCATTAGCAGTACTTCTACAAAGTATGCATCATAGACAAAATGTCATCATAAGATCTCAAAAAAAAAAACCCTGCTTCAGTAGTCCATGTAGAAGAACAATATACCGTACACAGTAGTTGAAAAGTTTCAAGTCACGGGTTCATTGCTGAATAAAAAGAAATACAAAATGTTATATTTTAACTGAAGAGTAAGTGGGCAATTCTGGCACTCAAATAGAAACAAACCCAAACAATTAAAGTGTTACAACAGCTCTTTCCTTCAGACTGGGAAGTGAGAACCTAGCGTTGCAGACGGTTTCAAGAATCTGTAAACTCTGGATTTATTGATCCCAAACTTGTGTTTTTTCTTGGATGAGAGAAGGTTCATATTTGATGTAAAGGTAAAAAGATAGAGTTACAGAGATGGTGTTTCAAAAATCTGTATGTAGTTCATGAAGTTCTATTATATTACCTTCAGTATGATGTCTCAATCAGAAATTGTAGAGACAAATGAAGCAAAAACACCTAAAAAACTGAAGAATAAAAAACCAGCTAGATGCCATTTGTTATTTTATTGTACTTCTTATAGGCTCAACATGAGCCTGCAACCCGGACACCACTCCAGCCTAACAGTACCTAACCTCCAACATACAGCAAACGAAGAACGATACGACCAATGTGGTAATCAACATCATAGTTGCAAGCTCCTGATGATGGACATAGTAATGCTCAAAACATGTTGATCCTATAAGAAGTACAATAAAATAACAATTGGCATCTAGTTGGTTTTTATTCTTCAGTTATCACAATGATGCACAGTCCAATAAACATCATATACCTAAAAAAATATTTAGTACACCTTTTACCACTATATTTAAAGTTTTTGAAGTAATTAAATAAAAATGGGTTAATGTGTCAGAATTCTTACTCATTGTATAGTTTTGATAACCTGTTAATAATACAGAATCATATTGATTAGCTCAGTTTCTTAGGTGATTGACCACAGACCTTAGTGTTATGACATCCCCTCTCTGTTCTTCAAAGTATTTGATTTGTAAAGTTTCAGACCCTTCAGAGTAGGCATTTGTTTTTAAAATGCTTTTCTGTTTTCACTGACAGTAATTTTTAGAACATGACACACCATTTACTTTACCACGATCACTGTTTTCACTGGAAAGTTTCAAATCAGGAAGAATTTTGTGTCTACATGGTTACAGCAATTACTGATGGCCAGTGTAATTTTATTTATCTCAAAACCACAAAATCCAAAGACTATATTAGCTGGCATTAATTTCATCACATAGTGACAGTTATCCTGTACATGATGGAATGTCCTAAAACCAAGTGTCTTTTCACGTTATACCTCGGGTTTATTTAGTGTAGTTGTGAAGTCGGCATTATGGACAAATTCACTTACAGTGAAGTTTGACTGAAGAAAGCAGCTGCCACCAAACTGTTGTGTATGTGTCATTAGTGTTTGAATTCATTTTTTGCCATATTTGGGTAAATCTGCCTTTAAGGTTACAGCTTACACTGCATATGATAGATCATTTTTAGTATTTGCTTTTCTGGTTGTCAAGATGTGTACTTGTGATGGTCTCATATATATATATTCTATATAAGTACACATGCATACACACACACAGAGTAAACCCCTTACTTACACTCTCTTGTGTTATGTTCTTCCACACTTACACTGTTTGTCCCCAGACAGTATATTAAGCCAAGCCTGTGGTTTTGTACATATGGTGCTGAAGATGTCTTTGAGGTGTCGAACTCCCACGATCAGGAGCTCACGCTTGATGGTCATGTTGAAATTCAGAAGAAAAACACCCTGGAAGAAGCTGATGAATCTGAGTCTGAGCTTAAAGAGAAGACAAGGATGCTTTCAAAGTTGACAGGCTTGGACTTGTTCAAGCTGGCTTCCCATTGTCTGAGCATTTTGAATCAAGTGAACATTGATAAACAACAAATGGACAAGGAAGTACAAGGATATTGGCCTGCTTGCTATGAGGAGAATGGGAAGGAGAAGAAGAAGGCTTTGTCTCTCCAGATTTCATTGCTTGATTTCTATAAGTCATATTCAGGTACCCCTGCATCATACCTGTACTTTTGGACAATGAAGATGATGTTCTAGAGGACCCACCTACAGTTGAAGGGGAAGTGCCAGCTTATTGTCATTCATTCGTCAGATTTAATATTTGTAAATTTTTCATCAGTACGTCTTTATTCTTGGCCAAAACTGATATTCTGGAACCATGCAGCCTATTTGAACACTGTGTTTGTGAGAAAATCTGTTTCACCTAAAGTCACTAGTCTCAGAATCACTGACCATGTAAATTCAGGGGTTGACTGTAATATTATTTGTACTTCTTGGAGCATTAGCTTGCAACCAGGATATATTTATTTCAGCAATTTGCTGCAGTAAATGATCATCACAGTACTGTGCTCCATTATGCACATATCATCCACATGCATTCATTGTAGAATAAGAAACATAATTTGTTAATGTACAAAACCTAAATTACAAGAACTAAATGTAAACAGTGATATGTATCACAACCTGAATGTTACCTGGTCAGCCCAGAATGGATGTTTGTCAGCTTCCTCATGAAAACCCTGACATTCTGCTAGTTCTAGACATTCTGGAACTTGTTAACAGGTATGAAGTATTGTAGTATGCATTCAGGATAATAATTGTTCCACAAAATTTTCCAGACTGGAAAGAGTGGGGAAAATGGAAGAATTTTCCCATGAATGTATAATGTAATAATTGTTTCAAATTTTTATTTTAATTGCAATGTAGCCTGAGAATATACCTCTGAAACATTTATTACTCATGTTTGTTGAAGTGCACAGTTAGTTTGGCTATATTATGGCTCAGTTTTGTAATATACCTGTGTCAGTAATGCATTACATCACAAATGATTTGATTTGTCACATATTACTACACTGAAATTTATTTGGTTATTTTATTTTATGTATGAAAAATTATGTAATGTGTGTGTGTGTGTTTTTTTTCACTTTGAGGGGGACCAGGGGGGGGGGGTGGAATTTGTTTAAAATAAAAATATAGAGTAATTTGGTTAAAGAAAGTATTGTCCTGCCATAGCAACTCTGGATAATACAACCTCCCGGAACTCAACCAACCTTATCCCAGAGCAGCTCTTCCAGTCTAAACAGATGATGAAATTTTGCAGTGACTTAAGCATGCAGTGTCTCATCATACAACAAACTGACACCCCCATAAATAAAAAAAAAACTTTTGTTTTTTAATTTCACATACATCATGCACATTCACCAGGATACACCCATTGACTTAGACGAGTTATTACAAGTACAGTATAGCTTTAACATTGTAGTCGCCCATTCCTTTTTATGACATAGCAAACACAAAACTCTGATTAATCACTGTAATAAGACCTCTGTGAGTCATCTTTGCTAGTGCATGCAACTACCGTCTGACTGGATGCAGACATAAACTACAAGGCTTTGCATTATGGTAATTTGAAACATGGCAGACAGTCTCTCTGATCTTGTGAACTTGATTCTGTTGTAATTATTCCTTATGACTGCTGCATAGATTTGGAATTTGATGCTTACTGTATTTCAGATTCAGTCATATTTAGGAGAGGAATTAAAATGTTTTGTGAATGGATGTTTTTACATTTGTAGATAATATGTTTTGCCACACAAAAGCTTTAAATTCTGGAAGATATGATGCCAACTTTGGAGATACAGGACAAAACTGAAAACTGGAAAGATCATTGCATTCCACAAACCAACCTCATAGAAATAGCAATGGCTGAGTATGTTTAGTTGGACATACATGCTCAGGTAAAAGTTCCTGAGAACCATAATATAATGTAATAAAGATTACATTAATAATACATGTGCTTTCTTCAGCCTGCAGACTAAAGGATGTACTATATGGGTACAGATTTATCGAGCAATTTGCTTTGCACAATTGTCATCTTTGCATTAGGCATACAGACCTCAAGACAGGACTGCGATAATAATTTCGTTCAAAGATCATCATCATCATAAACATCAAGGATTGGACCCTTTGATCCGTTCCGTCTCCAAAGTTGCAACTGCTCTCTCCAACGTTTCTTCGGTCTTCCGATTGTTCTCCAACCTTGTGGGCTGCAGTGGTATGATTTCAAAGTGATTCGGTTTCGTGGCATTCGTTTAAAGATGGCACTATGAAATGTGTTTGAAAGTAGCTAATATTGTCGTGACATCTATGTTTGCAGGGGTAATGTGAAGGTAGTTACAGTGTTTCCTCACTAGGGCGTGGTGTTCGTCTGACCGACATTAAAGTTGGCAGCATAATTTTGAAACAGTCGTTGATGGCCGGCTTAGTTGTCGTGGTCACGGATAAAGGTGTGTGTTGTGTTAAAGACGTGCAGTAGCTGTAGTTGGTGAATTGGAGCCGGTGTGGTATAGAAGGAGAATTGTCTGTGGGTACAGAATAATTTAAGCTGTCTTATATGTAGCAGTATTTTTCGTTTATGTTATGAATTGTGACTTATGTGTGCTGTGCCGTTCCGGTTCCCGTTAGATTGCGTGGAGGGAAAATTATTCGTTAAACTGTGCTGTAGCCTCTGCCCCTGACGTTCTAACATTCATTTTCGTCTTCTTCAGGTCTGCTCGTGAAGAAACTTGTTCATAACAGCCACGCGGAGTTTTTACGGCGGTTGGGTACTTCTACAAAACGTAAGTGCATACAATATGTCCATTTTTACATGGGAGTGATACAAAATGTTCGAATTTTGGCGCCGTGCTTGTAGTAAGTTGGCTTTGAGCCATCTTAGTTGCGTACTGTGCTCTCAGAAAGGTATTTATTTTTCATTAACTGGAGAATGGTTTGTTTCATGTTAGAAAGGAATGATCGCAAGAAACTCGGTATAATTGTGTTATAAGAAATTAGTATTCTTCGAGGTTAAGAACATCCATCTTGCTTTGAAGCTTTTTGTATTACTGAATTATTCACGTATGCTGAGTATATAGATATTCTTTCTCAGTTGGAGGTCTGAGGTTGATGTTCCGGTGAGAATACTGCTGTAGCGAGCTGTCGCCATCTGGACCAGCTGTGATAGTTTGGTAGTTTGGGTGTTGGCTGGAGCACAGTGTTGCAAGTTTGTACAAAACCGCTGGAACTGGAAGGGGGAGATACACGTTTGGTTTCTCTTAATGTTAATAGATGGAGAACTGTTGGGTTCAGTATTATCTTTTGCAATGGCCGCGTATCAACTTTACGACGTTAAGAGTTTGTAATCGAGTTTTTATGTGCTCCCTGTAGAGTCCAATGGCCCGTGTTCCTTTTGTCTGACGATATAACTCAGAACGTTGGAGGGGGAAGTATAGCAACACCGGAAGTGTTGGTGAGTCAGACAGATTCCCCCCACCCCATTTCGAGCGGTTGATACTGGTGGGGTGTTTCAGGGAAAATGATGGCTAGTTCATTTCATTTACTTATCTGTCCTAAGAATTAATCGATTGCGACCCCTAGTTTTTTTTTTTGGGGGGGGGGTAACTTCTCGTGAAATTTTACAATCCAGTAAAGACGCAGAGTAGTTTGATTTGACTGTGAATGACCTTCCATTGCTTGCATTGAAACGTAGCATCTGGCATTGGGCGGTGGGTAAGTGTTCACTGTGCACTTTCTGAACGCACTCTTTTGACGAAATTATGATGCTTAATCGTGTAAATATGTTTTTGTTTCCAAATATTCCGATGCTACTGTATAATCATTTCTACTTTAACCAATTTATTATTCCAGACACTTTCGGCTAACGTTTATATTTGTAAGTATTCTGATAATGTCGATTTCATTGGTGGTTTATTTTGAAATTATTTCCTGCCTATTGTCGGGCACAGACTTTTCAAGGTTTCGGGATTCATGTATTTTAAGAAATCTTGAAAATTCCATTTGGCAGGTGAATTTTTATAGTAACAGGCTAATTAAATTGCAGGACTGTAGGACGTTTTCGTTGATGCACCTGAGAGTGGCATGGAATTGACTCACGTTCTTGAGTCTTAGGTCGATTCCAGATAATCTTGGTTTCTCAACATTTCGTGCCAGAAAATAATTTAATGCGGTTTACTTTTTTTTTCCGTTCCGGTGATCAGATTCAACATCTGTAGGGCCTAGTCGAACGTTTTAAAGACAACTAATGCCGCAGTGTCGTATTCGAATTTCAACCGTGTTTCGTAACGCATTGAATCCTACTGACCGTGTTAGACTAGGGTTAACATTGACTACTTTCAAGGTAATGGAAGTGGTGCTGTACTATAGGCCGCAATAGCCCCTGTTAGTTGGATCGGAGTTAGAGAATGTTGTAAAGTACTGATCAAACATATGTGTAATGGATGAAACAATGTAGGTGAATGAAATGGTGTGACCGAAACGCAGGTTGGCGCACTTTATCCTTGTCTGATTTTGGGGAAGGGCGCATTTCAGGAAACGTTTTTGCAAGGCCGTGTACGACAATAGAGAAAAAGGTGAGGTTTAAAACACCACACTGCTTTGTTGTATAGCTAAAGGGTTGTTGATAACGGTGGAATTGGGCCGAAAGGTGACGCTGAATGACCACCAGTCGTAATACACATTCTCTTGCCAAAGCGTCGTTAAATAAACGAAGGAAACGGTAATAAGGCCGGAGCATCGCACGGCGTAGGCACACGCATTCTTTCGATACATGTTCGAACACACCGATGGGACGACTAAAAGTTGAATGATAGCGTCTAATTGTGGGGCTTCAGTATGGGACGTTCTTCGTGTCACCGAGAATTTTGAGGTGGCACATAGAATAAGGGAAAATGTGTACGATTTTGTATTCCGTTCCTTAGCGTGACATGGATGTTTGTCCACATTTTACTGTGCTGTTTTATGAAGGTACATGCGTTGCGTTTGTTTGATTCCACGTTCCCCAGTTGCGGAGTCGCATCGCGTACCGTCATAGTAGACGCATGACAGTGATCCGTGAAGTCATGTTACGCAATTAATCTGAGTAAGACCAAAAAAATCCATAACGGCGAAGGCAAAACCAGGGATGTTTCAACTTCGCAACAGGAAAGGTCCCCAGGTTGTCTCCTTGTACCGTACGTGGGGTCTTATGTTGACGAGGTTAGCCTCTCTCACAGTACGTTGCGTGATTCCGTGTGCGTACGCGAGGGGTTTGGGTTACACGTCATGTAGTAGGGGGGGGGGGGGTTGTAACAGGGAAGAGAGCAAAGCTTCTCTTCATTTCTTAGGATTCCGAAGTCCAGGTTCGCCCGCCTGTTTTATTCTGCTGTACCGGTGATATGGTTATGTCAGTATCGTTGATACGAGTCAGTTTTTGCAAAATTCGGTACTTCCGTTACGTAATTTTCACAGAAAACCTTCCCATTGTAATAACTGTACGTTAGTAAATTGTTTAAAACGCGCAACTGTTCTCAGGGAAGAGGAAAACCTTTTGGCTGCACCATATATGTATTTGTTGTGTTCACTTGCCTTGTGAAATATGAATGCTGGGGACACTAAAATTCAGTCAGCTGTTGCATGCTACACGTTCTGTTTTCTTGGGCACCGCGAATGGACGAAGTTGTCAGCGATTGCTGTTCGTATGTAGTCAGCTTCTGTTCGCAGATTACTGCGCCTCGCCCCTTATTCTGGAGGTCCCGGTTTCGGCTGTCTGATCGAATGAAGTTTGCGTGCCTTCTTTTAGTCTACGATTACGCTGGCACAGAGGCTGGAAGTAGGCTACGCCCGTCTCGTGGTACAACCTACCTAGTGTTTAATCATCACCATTCTTTCTGTAATAACAACGCATTTTAGATGGCGTCATTCATTAAACGACTAAGCAAGATTTTCTTCTTGAATGGAAAAGTCGCTGCCTGTAATTTCGGCTGGACTAACGGAATTTAATAGCCCACTGAACAACATGGTGTGGCAAGAAAGTAGTGAGACGGAAACAACAAAAATATCCAACGCGAGTCTAGTTCGACGTCAGGTCTCGAGGCATGAAAGAGTGACCTTGATCGACCGATGAGTTGTGTTCATACGTAGTCACATTACGTAGGTACATTCTTTGGAGCGTGTTTTACTGCGCAGCCAGAAATCTAAAGAACCTCAACAACATATCTGCCTCAGGTTTTGTGTAAAGTTCGTAAACCATCCACCTCCCCACCCCACTGAAGCGCTTGAAACGTTACGGGCATAAGGCGATTACAGATGTCCCGATGGTTTGAGCGTTGTGAGGAGGGTGGAGATGGTGTGCAAGATGACACTCGAACCCAGAACTGGTAGACGTCGCACAGTTTACTCGCAAGGGTTCGCCGTTTGGCACTCAGAATAATGGCGAATGAAGTCGGTGTGAATTAGGAATCGATAAGGTTTACAAATATAAGTGGGTATGAGAAGTTTCGCAAGTTGAAATCGTGAAAATATGACGTCACAGTTGAACCCAGTGTCTGAATACGAGTTTTTCAAGTGTCTTTAACGTTTATAGTAACACTGCGATAAGTGTAGGCCTATTCGTTCTTCCGGGGCATGTTCTAAAGGGAATGATTAATAAACAGATTACCCTGTGCGTGATTTTATTGCACTTCAATCTCGTTTAGGGGCGTAGCTAGGAGGGGGCTAGTGTTGCGGTCGCAGGGCAGCAAAATGCGTGAAGAAATGAGTATTTTATAAGATAGAAAGTGATTGCGCCAGAAACATTTTAAATGATTGAACCAAACAGCAAACTTCAGTAGAGGTCGGGACTTTTTTAAAGTTTGTAATTTTTATTAGGGACGGCCATGGTGATTACTCGCTCCGGTCAACAAAAACTTAGCTACGTCACTTGTGTCGTTACTTGCTTTTCTCACAGCGTGTTTACTGCGCGGTCCAGTTCCCAGGACCACGGCGGGCTTGATTCCGCGCCCAAGAGGCTTCAGATTCTGCAAGGTGTTGATTGGCGTTGCATGTAATTAACTTAAGCTGCCTGATATGGGCGAGCATTGCACTCGTCTTGTGTTTTTCTTGGGTAGGAACCCCTTCTTCCCCCAGATCATTCCTTCCTACGGTTTGCAGTGGAATGTAGTGCAGAATCGCAACGTGCATCAGAAACTGGAATAATTAAATCACTAGGGTGAGTGACTATTTGATGAACGGCCGCGGTTCGAGCTCTGGTAGAGATAGTTGTGATTGTCTTCACTGCTGTCCAGATTTGTTCCAGAACCCGCCCATCCTCGTGTTCAGTGGGCGGTTTGAGTAAAGCGGTCATTGCGTGAAGCGTACTGCACATATTGTATCCGCATCATCGGTGTAGAATACATGGGACCTAACTTAAGCTGTCTGTATATACTTTAAAACATGGTGCTTGAGCACAAATAGGCGTTAACATTTTACTTTCATTGTTCTATCGTGCTGTATTTAACACCAGAATCCTGAATTTTGTGTCGATTCAGTGATTCTTCGGGCTGAAGTCTGCTATAATGTTTTGTGCATAGCATTGTTCCTTGTTATGTCAGAAGGACGTCAGATGAATGCTATAGGCTACACAGAGTAGAGCAGTACGATGATTGTGAGTGGTGTTAGGTAGGAAGCTTTGGTGAACTATTTTTAAACGGTGGAGGAGCTGGGGAAAATCACGGCAAACCATTATTGACAGGCGTGCAGATTTTTATTAGAACCAGGGGTCTCTTGAATACGATACCTTAATGCTAGTCCATCCCGTTTTTCAGTGTACTGATGAGTTTTCATTTACTTTGTTTTTGGCGAGTTCCAGTCTTCCTAACAAGCATTGGAATGCATACTGCAGCTAGAAGGTGTGAACTGCGGTAACTTGGATCAGAGGCATGTCTTTTTGTTCCTTGTGTTTGGTATTGAAATCGCTGAATCTGAGACCATTAGTTCAAGATTAAAGGCACAATACGGCGTTGCCAGATATGGAAATGGGCCTTTGCTGCCACTCAAATGGCAACGTTACTCATCCCGCATTACAGCCTGCTCGTCAACTGTTGCAGATTAGTGTGCATCGTAAATTTGACTTACTGTAAATAAATATATGTAGATTCTGTGTATTGCTGTCTTAGTTCCTGTTGTGTTCCTTAGACGGTGTAAATCTGTGTCAGTAACGGAGAATACAAGTCTGTCGCTGTAGCCATGCCGATAGCTTAGTATACGCCATGCTAATTTAGCTAACCATTATTGGGAATGCGATGGTGTCATTGGAATTTCTCATTGACATAATCCTTCCGGCCGCACTATGGCCCTGGGATTGACTCGGCCTCTAATAGAAATGAGTACCAGGAATATTTCCTGGTGGAGGGGGATAAAGGCGGCCGGTGCGTATGGCTGACAAACTTACCACCTTCATGTGCCGATTGTCTTGAAATCTGGGAGCCTCAGCCTCCTGGAACCCTCAGGGCCTGTCCAGGCCTGTAATGGGATTACTTTACGTTTATTATTGGGAATGAAGTCAAGCATCTTGATGAAGCCGTGCTTGGGGGTCTGTCGTTAAAAAAAAGGAAACGTTCCTCGTTTGGTGGTTCAGCAGTGGGAGGGACGTGCATATGTGACAGCTGTGTTCAGTCTGGAATAGCCATCGCTCATGAACACACGCACATGTAGCTACGTAGCAGATGGAGTGACTGCAGAATGTGTGGTGAGAGGGGTGGGGGATTGTTAGAAATTGCAACCCCTGTAACGTTCTTTCCTCTTTTAACATTCAGTAACGTAATTCCTGTAGTAGTGTATAGGTTTTGTTGGATTCTGACAATAAATAGTGATTGTATCCGTAAACGTTATTAGCTGACTTCTTTTTTTTGGGGGGGGGGACCTAATTTCTGATATGTTTAGATGAACTGGGGTCTGTGCGCATAGCTGGAACTGGCTGAAGGATGTAAACAAGTTAACGTCATGTAACTAAAGCAAACAGAACCCACCTTGTAGTTAGACAGCAACAGTAAAGAAGACTCTGAACGCTGCTGTGATGCCACGCCCTACAAAATTAAAAAAGAAACACGTTTATGTATATACCTGTAACATTCTGACATGGTAATTAAAGTTAAGTAATGTGACTGAATTGAAACTGAAGACTGTGAGTACGCTAGGCTCTGTCAAGCATTAACTTTGTCGTCAGTTCTTCCGTTTTTGGATATATCATTTTAGAACATAAATACGTCATTTTTTTTTTCGAAGGAGGAATCACTTTTGTGCCCCCCCCCCCGTCTCATATTACACTGTAGTTAAAGTTCAGGAAGAACTGCGTTCCGAACTGTGCATATAATACCCGGATAGGACGCAAAGCCGCTGCCAGGTGAACCTTCAGTTCCTGATTATCAGCCTATCCTCAAAATTCTACGCCGACCACAATAATAGTTTCTGAAGTATTGCCAGTCGAGGGGATCGGGTTGGGGTATAGACCTGTATTGTGTCTGCTGCAAAACTACCCTTCCTGCATACTCGCCCATGACCCCCCCCGCCCAGCTCTTCCTCACCTGATGCCAACTGGATTTCAAGCAATGCCAATATT
>Ga0131853_10015576_pt1 | contig 13897 bp, 14 predicted proteins | sample TergutLab28metaG_FD_92764 | JGI IMG/M metagenome (GOLD analysis project Ga0131853, IMG submission 92764) | Labiotermes labralis P1 segment gut microbial communities from Petit-Saut dam, French Guiana - Lab288 P1 (version 2) (version 2) | ecosystem: Host-associated > Arthropoda: Insects >... | reverse complement strand
TTGATACCCTGCATCCACAAGATATGCTTTAACTGTTTCACGGATATGTGTGTCATCTTCAACCACTAAAATTTTTATCGCCATAAATAACACCTCTTTGTAAAATTATATCATGTCAATCTTACAGTAACCTTACAAAATTAGCTTGTGAAAGAAAGAGTATTATATTATGTTCGTCTGTGATAAATTTCTTGCGGTTAAACGCTGAGCTCCCTCTTGACGTTGAGGCTTTAATTCGTAAAAATATTTTCCTCACATCACATTGAATTTTGCAGATTATTTCTTATCAGCTTTTTTGTGTGCCTTTTTACTCACATCAGCAAAAAAAGAGCGGGACATCTTTTCGATATCCTGCTCTTCTTGTTTGTGAGATGGCTTTATACCTTATCTTAATGACATTGGGCGTGAGCCCAACTCTCTATTAAGGTTTTCACTCCGTCAACCTTGCCCATTATATCCATTTTGGTCTTTGTTTGGTCAAGATTTTGTGGTTGGGGTTAGTTACCTAATACAGCGGAACCGCTAATGATAATATTAACTGTATTACATCATATCGCTATATGTTTCAATTACAACTTGCCCTTCAAATACATAGGCAGTTTGCCCAAGAACAATACGGAAAAAATCAAGTGGTACAAATGTTAAGCTATCTACAATAACCGGCGCAGCAGAAATTTCTAACGGAGCCATTCTGCCAAAATGTACTTCGGTACTGCCTATCCAAAGGTGTATTGCTACGCCAAGCTGAACGCTTCTTAAATAGCCATTCCAAGATACATTGTATTCCAGCGCTGTAGCAACAGCTCTGAGGGGAACCATAACTACATCGCCGTTTTCTGTTTCAAGTAAAAATGGAAGAGGCGCATTTTCAAGAATTTCGTTGTTAACTACAACTTCGCCATTTAGCACAATTGGATCAAAATCGTCAAACTCGGACCAGTCAATTTCTTCTGGTAGTGGCATTATGCCAATGTACCCGTTGTCATCCAAGTCGTAGCCATTTTCCCATTCAATGCCCAAGTCAATTGGCTCAGGGCCTGGTGCTACGGCTATTTCAAATAAAACCATAATGCTTATCGGTTCTATTTGTTCAGCTTCTTCAAAAATTACACGTAGGTTTCTGCCGTCCAATACTTCTGCAAGGGTGCGGCCGAATAGTACTTCACGTACCATTTGGGTCATCTCTTCGCATTCGTCGCTTAAAGGTACGAAATCTTCGAAGTAGATTAATGTGTCTTCCGAGATGTAAATTACTAGTTCGCCATCTTCACTTACCATTGCAAACTCGTCGTCTGCATCTTCTGGCTCTACAACTGTGAAACGGGATGTTACGGTGGTTGCATCTTCTGGCACGTCATAGTCTAGTGCAAATACACTTACTGCGCCAATAATTAGGATTGCTGCCATTAACATGGCAATAATTGCTTTTCTTTTCATTTTGTCTTCCTTCTTTCTTTTGGTTTTTGTGTGTTACAACCTATAGAACGTATGGGAAATAAAAAAGTTCCACACTACATATTTTTTTGCCGCTGGTAAAAATCGTAATTTTCAAGCTCTTCTTCAGGGTCGCAAGTAGACCAATGATATGGCTGCAGTTCCGACAATGGTACAAACTTCAAGCTTCTATCTGGTGTGGTTACGCCAACCATAACATTGCTGCCCCAAAACCTAAGGCGTTCCTGACATATTCCGCATGGTGAGAGTACTATATAGCCGCCGCTTTCTTCGTCGCGTACAACACAAAGGCTATGCGTAACCCGGCTGTCGTGTTTATACGCTTCACACATAGCCCCGGTTTCAATACAAATGGAAACAGACTCGTTTATGTTGTCCAGCCAAATACTTGTGAAGTAGTTATCATCTTCTGTACGTATCACACCTGCGCCGCCCCAACCTTTTGGGTAGCGTTTGTTTATGAGTTCAATAGCAATTTCATACATTTTTTGTTCAATATTCATAGGTTGTTTACCTCCTTACTTTGCATACCACTCCCGCAGCACAGCTTCAGCCTTTTTACCATAAATGCCAAAGTGAAGATGGGTTTTAGCTTCCTCTAGGCTGTGCAAATGTGTGTCCCAATGCCACCAGAAACAACCGGCAAACCATGGCTCGTGAAAAAACGCACGCAAGCATGACGAGTAGTAGTTGGCTTGTTCTTCCTCGCTATATGGCAGGTCGTGCAAGTAGTCCCAAGGCATGGCAGCACACCCGGCAGCGCTGCGTATCCCTACTTCAGCAAAGATAATTTTCTTCTGCCATTTTTCGCTTAAGGCTTTTAACTCGTCTCTGTGCTTAAGCCAGCTTTGGTACATTTCTTCTTCGGGTGGGTTAGGGCCTTCGGCTAAAGGATAGTATGCACTTACGCCTATATAGTCTACTGCGTCAAACCACTTAACCTGCTCTTCGTCGCCATGGTTAGTGTTGTACATTAGCGGGCCATTGTAAATTTCTTTTACTTTGGTAATGGTATTTCTCCAATGAACCTCTTTGCGTTCGGTTCCTCCCATTTCACAGCCTACACAAAACATTTCGCAGCCTGTATCAGCTGCAATTTCTGCATAGTGGCACAAAAATGCTTGATAGTGGGAAAACCACTCGTCCCAATATTCGTCCGGGCCGTTATCTGATACATCGGGGAAGTTTATTCTTGCCCGCCATACAGCATCGTGGCAGTTAATAACCGGCTTTAGGCAAACTTTCATTCCTAAATCATGTAGTTTTTTTATGGCGAATGTTAAGTCCTTGTCGGTAATACCGTTGCGGTAATCGAACATAATTTTTGTGCTGCTGTATTTTTCTTGATACACAATAAAGGCTAGGCAAGCCCATTCTGTACCTGTTGCCGCTAATTTTTCCATCGAATCAATACCTTCAGGGGTACGATAGCCGCCTCGTTCTGCATCAAACCCGTAAGTAAAGCCTTTAATTTCCATAGTTTCCCTCCATTTTTTGTTAGATTAGAATTATTCGTTTACTTTACTACATGTTTAGAGAAAAATCTATTTTTTCATTAGACTTCTTCTGAAATCAAAGTGCGCGCGCAAAAATGTTACGGAATCAGGGAGCATTTTTGCGCGCTTGATTCCAATTTCAGAAGAAGTCTATCCAAAACTATTTTACACAAGTTCAAACGGTTACTGAGAGTAACCATTTGAACTTGTATTCATGCATATAAAAACATTGTCAAATCAAAACTTTCATTTGTGCCAGTATTATAGTATAGTTGTACTATAAAAAGTCAAAAACGGAGGTACAAATGAAACAACGTAGATTACGTGTAGGCGTACTAACCAGCGGCGGCGATGCACCTGGCATGAACGCTGTTATTCGTGCGGTAGTAAGGTCTGCACTGCATTTTAACATGCGTGTGTATGGCATTAGAGCAGGGTATCAAGGGTTATTTCGTGCAGATATAAACGAAATGAATACAGACGATGTATCTGACATAATACACCGTGGCGGCACAATTTTGCGCACAGCCCGCTGTATGGAAATGATATCTGACGACGGCCAACGCCGTGCAGCGGAAGTTATAAGAGCAATGCAACTTGACGCAGTTATTGTTGTTGGCGGCGACGGTTCATTTAAAGGCGCATTAGCACTGTCCAAGCTTGGCATAAAAGTAATTTGCATACCCGCAACAATAGATTTAGACATGGATTGCACAGAATACACAATCGGTTTTGACACAGCAGTAAACACTGCTGCTGCTGCAATTATATGTATCAGAGACACATCCAGCAGCCACGAACGCTGCAGTATAGTAGAAGTAATGGGCCGCAACGCAGGGTATCTTGCCCAATGGTGCGGCATTGCAGGCGGCGCAGAGGAAGTTATCACCTTAGAAAACCGCATAGACACAAAATCCGTAATGGAGCAGCTAATGAAAAACCGCTCTAGGGGAAAGCGCCACCACTTAATTGTTGTTGCAGAAGGTGTTGGCGGCAGTAATGAGTTAGCCCAAGAAATTGAGCGAGTACTGGATATCGAAACCAGGGCCACCGTTCTGGGCCACATGCAGCGAGGCGGCACCCCATCTGCAATAGACAGAATGCACGGCTCCATAATGGGGTACATGGCAGTAAAAGCAATAAAAGAGGACGATGTTAACAAAGTTGTAATTTACAAAGACGGCAAACACGACTTGATAGGGCTGGAAGAAGCATTAACAATGCGTAAGAAATACAACCCGGAAATGTACGATATAACAAAGATATTGGCAATATAAACACAGAAAATTCACCAATTATTTGTGCCGCAAGCGGGATTTGCCCGCGCTAAGCGGCGTGGAATTAGGAGGCAAGTTATGCGCAAAACAAAAATATTGGCAACACTAGGCCCTGCCTGCAACAACGTAGAAACCATGAAACAAATGATAGCAAGCGGCCTAGACGCCGCAAGAATCAACTGTTCCCACAGTGTTGGGGAAGCACGGCTAAATACCGTAAACATGCTAAAACAAGCCCGGGAAGAAATGAGCAAATCCGTCGCTTTGCTTTTGGACACAAAAGGCCCGGAAATACGCACCAAAACATTCGAAAACGGCAAAGTTAGCCTAGAGCAAGGCCAAGAGTTTACTCTTACAACACGTGATGTAGTTGGGTGCGAAAATTGCGTGGCCGTCACATACGAAGACTTACCAAAGGATTTGCGTGTAGGCAGCCGTGTACTGTTCGACGATGGATTAATAGAAATGAAAGTTACTGCAATTGAAGGCACAGAAGTAAAATGTGTGCTAATAAATTCCGGCGTTCTGGGTAGCCGCAAGGGTATTAACATCCCAGACGTTGCTGTAAACCTACCTTCTCTTACAGAGCAGGATATAGAAGACATTAAATTCGGCATAAAAGAAGGCTTTGACTTTATAGCCGCATCTTTTGTGCGCACAGCCAACGACATTGTAAACATCCGCAAAGTTCTGGAAAGCAACGGCGGCGATAATATTCGTATTATTGCCAAAATAGAATCCCGCGATGGTGTAGATAACTTGGACAGCATTTTGGAGGTTGCAGATGGTGTAATGGTTGCCCGTGGCGACTTGGGTGTAGAAATCCCGCCGGAAGAAGTGCCTATCGTGCAAAAAAATATGATTCGCAGCTGCAATTTAATGGGCAAACCTGTAATAACTGCTACTCACATGTTAGAATCCATGGTATCTAACCCACGCCCAACCCGTGCAGAAGCCAACGACGTAGCCAACGCCATTTTTGACGGCACAGACGTAGTAATGCTCTCGGGAGAAACAGCAAACGGCAGCTACCCTGTAGAATCTATTTCCATGATGGACCGCATTGCAAGCATGGCAGAAAGTACAATCGACTATTCGGAAAATACCTTACACCTTAATATAAACAAAAACATCACCAACACCATGAGTTACGCAGGCGTTGCTACAGCACAAGACCTTGGCGCCGCCTGTATTGTACCCATTACAGACTCCGGCTTTGCAGCAAGAATGGTATCCCGCTCCCGCCCCAGTTGCCCAATTTTGGCCGTTACTAACGACCCTGTAACATGCCGCCAGCTTAACCTTACTTGGGGCTGTATTCCTGTACTTTCAGAAAAGCCATTTGAGGGCGACAGCGAAGTGTTTGACATTGCCGAAGAAATGGCAATGAAATCTGGCCTTGCAAAAAGCGGCGATATTATTGTAGCAATGGCAGGGGTTCCCGTTGGCCTTGCGGGCACAACCAATACAATAAGAGTACGTACAGTGGGGAATGTTTTAGCAAAAGGCCAAGGCAATAAACTTGGTGTAGTGCGTGGCATCACACGGCTTTTCACCCCGTCTGCGGATGATGACCGTGCATCTTTCGAACGTGGCGACATTATAATTTGCACCCATACAGATGATACAATGCTGGAGCATTTAAAATCTGCCGGCGGGCTTGTTGTAGGTTCATGGGAAAATGTAGACCTTAGCCATGCAAAAACCGTTGCAAAAGCATTAGAAATCCCAATGCTGTGTGTGAAAGTTAGAGCAATAGATTTTGTAAAAACCGGCACACCTGTTACTTTAGACACAAATGAAGGGCTGCTAATTAACGGCTACACCCTTCTGGAGGATAGAAAATGGTAGAGGTTCGTAAACCACTAAAACATGCGGGCATTATGCCGAATTATGAATGTTCGGCAGCATGCAGGCATTGTTTGTATGCTTGCTCCCCAACCTATGAAGGCGGCGGCTTTATGGATGAACCTACCATGGAGCGCACTTTCGAGCTATTGCGTGAAGGAGGCTGCCGCACCGTACACATAGGCGGCGGCGAACCTTTCCTTAATTTTGATGGGCTTCTCACACTTCTTGCAAAGGCAAGAAAACACGGCATTCTGGTAGACTATATAGAAACAAACGCCTGCTGGGCTACAGACGAAGATACAATTATTAAACATTTATCTGCATTAAAAAAAGCCGGGGCAGATACATTGTGTATCTCCCTCGACCCATTTCATGCAGAATATGTACCGTATGCCTACCCAATAAGGCTAGCGCAAGCCTGCCAAAGGGAAGGTTTCGGCTACTTTTTATGGCAGGAACGTTTTTTAAACATGCTGCGTAATGTAGACCCAAACACTTCTCATAATAGAGAAGCGCTGGAGAAAAGCATTGGTCACAATTATATTAACGATACAGCCAATGCCTACGGGATTAGAATGGGCGGCCGTGCTGTGCAAATTGAAATGGAATACTCCGCACGCCGGCCGGTTGAAGATGTATTGAACAGCACGCCCTGTACTGGGCTTGTTTCCACCGGGCATTTTCATGTAGATATGTACAACAGGTTTATTCCGCCTGGGTGTACAGGCCTTGTAATTCCTATGGAAGACGTGGTGCGCGGTATGCCGCTTGGGAAATATCCTATTTATGAAGCGTTGTACAGCGGCGGTGTTGCCGCATTATTTGAATTTGCAAAAGAGCATGGCTTTGTGCCGGATGCAGAAGGATATGCGTCCGGTTGTGGGTTGTGTTTTTTTATTCGTAAATTTTTAAGCGAAACAGGTGAATTTGCGGAGTTGGATAGGATGCATTATGTAGAGGCGTTGGAGTATTAGAGCAGGAATATTAAGCATCAGCCATAAAGAGCGGAGGATTGACCATGCAAGCATACGAATTTTTAACTAAACCTACAAATGGAGTTATAACTATTCCTGAAGAGCTTAGGCGTAAGATCACGTCGAATATAAAGGTTATTATACTGGATTTGAACCCAAATAACCCCGGCATAGATGACATTAATGCTACTGTTCGCAAAAGCGATATGATTTTACCCCCTACGCTAGATACTCGAGATTGGAAGTTTGACAGGGAGGACGCTAATGAGAGATAGAGTGTTTTTAGATACAAATATCCTCATCTATCTTTACTCCAAAAGTGAAACAGATAAGCGTGGTATTGTCTCTCAGATTTTCGACTCCAATTATTGCGTAACATCTTTACAAGCTATGAACGAAGCCTGCAATGTTTGGTTTAAGAAATACGGCTGGGACGGGGCTACAATTCATAAACACCTAGATAATATTGAACTACTTTGTGATGAAATTTTAGCGGTAGAGCGCAACACTATCGACAAAGCTATTTCTATAAAAGAGCATTATGGATACTCGTATTATGATTGTCTAATGCTTGTTCTGCGTTGGAAAGCAAATGCAATTTAATCATGACAGAGGATATGAACAACGGGCAGATAATTAATGAATCTCTAAAAATAAATAACCCCTTCGCAGTATTGTAAAGATGATAAAGTAAAGGGATGTACATTTGTTCTATATCAAAAAAATATTGATACTTCATTCAAAACAGGAGGCCATATGTTATACACGGTAGAAGAAATCAAAACCAAACTAACCCCAATATTTTGAAGAAAAAAATGTTATAAGGGCCGTTCTATTTGGCTCTTACGCAACAGGTGAAGCCACAGAGGAAAGTGATGTAGACATTGTGGCCTATGTAAATGAAGAAATGCCTATTTTGGACTTTTGTGAAATTGCAGATGATGTGATTAATGAACTAGGGAAAGACGTTGATTTTTTGTATGCTGATGATATTGTACCTGGAGGCAAAATAGATTTGGCACTACAAAAGGATGGTGTTCTTATTTATGCTAAGTTTGTGTAATTATAGCGTCACTTGAGACGAAACGGGGGATTTTTTTGTATAGAAAAATTATAGTACCCTTTGACGACAGAGAAACTGTAGAAAAATTAGGTGCCTTGAAAATGAAGCATCCGTATTATTCAATTCCTGATAATATAGATATGTCGCAGTTTGAATATTGGAATAGACCAGAAATAAGCCCTAATATTGTAGGTGAAGACAGAACACACGGGAATAATTGGCTTTATATTGATTTGATTCCTCAACAATCTTGGTATCAAAGCGTCAGAGAGTGCATTGACCGTGTAGATTGGGAGCGTATCAAAGAGATGTGTAAAAAACGGTCTAACTTCCGTTGTGAATTATGTGGCTCCCCTCCAAGTTATGAACATAAAAATTATTTAGAATGCCATGAACGGTTCTTGTTTGACAAAGATAATGGTACACAGAAATTAGTTCGCTTTGTATGCTTGTGTACAAAATGCCACCAGGTTACACACTGGGGGTTATCTGCAATTGAGGGGAGAATTGATGTCACACGTAGGCATCTAATGGAGGTAAATAAATGGGATGAAGAACGTGTCTCTAAACATGTGAAAAACAGATATGAAAAATGGGAGATAAAAAATGAAATGATATGGGACATTAATTTGTCTATGCTTGAAAACATGGGAATAAAGCAAACAACATCAGAGAAAATGCTTAAAAATCATGAACTTGAGACCAAAACCTATTATGCGACGAAAAAAGCATGAGCAATCGCTGAGGGTTACCATGTCACATTTTTGGATACTGCCGTTGGTAGCGGATATAACCATATCCCTTTCAATTACAACCCAAGAAGCGATTTGATGCGAAAAATTAAAAAGCACGGCTAATACAAAAGAAGACGTGGGAAAATCTATAATAATTGATTACATTACAGGCACGCATTACAGAGGATATTATAATATTTTTGCTATAAGCAAAGATACCAAAGCAGGAGATGTTGTCAAAAATTGAAATTAAATTTTCGGACACACAAACACGAAACTAGACTCCCTGCCATTCCCCTACAACCATAACATTCGCAACATTTAACTCATTGTCAAGCAAAACAATATCTGCGGAACAACCAGGGGCAATACGGCCTTTGTGTGTAGCACCAACAATATTCGCCGGGGTTTGCGACGCCATTTTTATAGCATCCGTCAAAGGAACGCCTGCCAAGTTAACCATATTACGTACGAGTTGCAGCATTGTAGCACAACTCCCGGCAAAAGCTTGTTTATCCATCAACTTCATAACACCATCATCTAAGCAAATTTCTACGCCGTTACGTTGCGTGTACACCGTACCCTCCGGCATTTCTGTGGCAGAAGGACCAAGGCCGTCTGTAATAAGCGCGATTCTATCCACACCTTTACATTTATATATAAGCCGAAGCAACGACGGCGGCAAATGCTTACCATCCGCAATTACCTGCGTCGTAAGGTCATCAAAATAAAGCCCGGCTTCCACCACACCTGCTACACGGTACGCATTAACCCTATGCACATTAGAGCAACCGGAATAAATATGCGTAATATCGCTATACCCATAATCCCTTGCGCGCTCCACATCTTCAAAAGTAGCATCGGAATGGGCTATGGACGCAACTATGCCACGCTTTCTAAGCTCCAAACCAAGATCTAAACCGCCGGGTATTTCCGGCGCGGCCCCCATCATTTTTATGCAATTGCTCCTGTCAAGCAAAAGTTCCAAATTCTCTTTTGTAGGAAGAATAATATGCTCTGCCGCCTGCGCCCCCCGTTGAGACTGGGCAAAAAATGGCCCTTCTAAGTGGACACCAAGAATATCTGCACCGCAATGGGTAAATTGCAGTTGCGCTGTTTCTATATTTTCTATCGTATTGCAAATATCTTGTAACGAAGCAGCAAGAGTGGTTGGCAGCATGGAAGTTGTACCATACCTGCTATGAGCAACTGCAATTTTTTCAATTTCAGCCTCGGTTGCGCCCATAACTTCATATCCGCCGCCGCCATGTACGTGAATATCTACAAAGCCGGGAGAAATTGTCATTCCACCAGCGTCTGTTATTTCTATGTTAGCATCGTCAGGTAGGTCCGACGTCAGGATTGGGCGTTCCAGTACTTCTACTATTTCGCCTTCGTGTACCAGTACACCGCCGTTTTGGATGGTTCTATGCGGCGTAATTACCTGGCCGTTTTGGATTAGGTAGCGTTTGTTCAGATACATAGCTTACACCTCTTTATTCATATATGGTAACGCAATTTAATTGTAAGTTGAAATTTCGTCATAAGTCAAGAAAAATCACATATAAAAGCGAGGGAAGCACATGAAAAAAATAAAAAAGGACGCCCTGCAAGTCCAAATTTACGAAAACCGCACAGAAATGGGAAAGGCAGCGGCAGAAGAACTGGCCTACAAGCTGAAAGAATTGCTGACAGCACGCAAAAACATCCGTATGATTTTTGCCTCTGCACCATCACAAAACGAATTTTTCGCTCACCTTGCAAAAATTGCATCAACAGGTGAAATCGACTTTTCACGCATCACTGCCTTCCATTTAGACGAATACATTGGCCTTAGCGCAGACGCCACACAAGGCTTTGGCAACTTCTTGCGGGATAAACTTTTTTCCAAAATCCAGCTTGGAGAAGTGCACTTTATTAATGGCCAAGCTGCAGATGCGGAGGCAGAATGCCAGAGATACGCCAGTTTAATAGACGCCGCACCAATAGACATTGTGTGCATGGGCATTGGCGAAAACGCTCACATAGCCTTTAACGACCCGCCCGTGGCAGATTTTAACGACCCTAAACTTGTAAAAATTGTAGAGTTGGACGAAATATGTCGCCAGCAACAAGTTAACGACGGATGTTTTGCCACTTTTGCAGATGTGCCCACACATGCCATTACGCTAACCATTCCTGCAATTATGCGAGGAGAGGCTATATTTTGTATGGTTCCCGGGCCTACGAAGGCTAATGCGGTTTATAATTCGCTGGAAAAAGAAATTAGCACGACGTATCCTGCTTCTGTATTAAGGAAGAAGCATGGTGCGGTTTTGTATTTAGATAAGGATAGTAGCAGTAAGATATGAGGAGGTTATAAAAAATGATGAACGTAGCAATTCTAGGAATGGGAAGAAGCGGCAGAGATATCCACGGAAGATACCTGCAAACAGCAACAGACAAATACAATATCGCCTACGTAGTAGACCCGGTGCCACAACGCAGAGCAAGGGCGGAAGAAGAATACGGCTGCAAAACTTATGCAAACTACAAAGAAATTTTAGACAAAAAGGACATAGACTTTGTGGTTAACGCAACCCCAAGCCATATGCATGTGCCCATAACCATGGAACTTTTGGAAAACGGCCATAACGTGCTATGCGAAAAACCACTTGCACAAACCGCCGCACAGGTAGACACATTAATTACCCAAGCGAAAAAAAGTGGAAAAATGCTGGCAGTGTTCCATCAATCCCGTTTTGCGCCGTATTTTGAGCAAGTACAGAAAGTACTGGCGTCCGGAGTACTTGGGCGTATTGTGCAAATTAGCATTCATTTTAGTGGGTATGCCCGCAGGTGGGATTGGCAGTGCTGTAAAGAGTTCGGCGGTGGCAACCTGTACAACACAGGCCCCCACCCGGTAGACCAAGCGTTATTCCTTTTAAATTACCCGGAAGGCAACCCAAAAGTTATCTGCCATATGGACAGGGTAAATACTTTTGGCGACGCAGAGGATTATGTAAAGCTATTGCTTTCCGCACCAAACCGCCCTATTGTTGATGTGGAAATTTCGTCCTGCAATGCGTATCCTGGCTTTACCTACAATATAATGGGTTCCAACGGTGGGCTAAAAGGCGGCGTAAAAGAAATGCAATGGCGTTGGTTTAAACCAGAAGAAGCCCCAAAACAAGAACTTGTTAAAGGGCCGCTGCACGACGAAAGCTGGCACGCACTTTATTGTAGCGAGCCACTTAAATGGTACGAAGACAAGTGGGAAATTGCAGACGACGGTATATTTACACTTGGCACAGGGCGGCTATATGACTCGGTTTATGAGCACTTGGCAAACGGCAAACCGCTAACAGTTACGCCGGAGCAAGTTAGGCAGATGATTTGGGTTATGGAAGAAAGTCATAGACAGAACCCGTAAGTAAGAAAGCAACTAAGCCCAACTGGTTTCATTTTGAAACCAGTTGGGCTTATAGGAAACGCATCGTTAGCATAGTGACCATGCAATTTATGTGGTTTTATATTCACAATAAAAAAGCCGGAAGGAACTGCTTATGTACAAAATAGGAATCATAGGAACAGAAAACAGCCATGCAATGGCATTTTCTAAAATAATAAACCTCCCCTGCCCAATTACAGGCAAAATACTTTACCCAGACGCAAAAGTAGTAGGCGTATACGGCCCAGACAAAACCACAGCCCAAGCCATAATAGATGAAGCAGGCGCGGAGTTTGTGGCAGAAACGCCGGAAGAATTCCACGGCAAAGTAGATGCTATGATGATAACAAACCGCAAAGGCTCAATTCACGCTGGGTACGCAATGCCATTTATCGAAAAAGGCATGCCGCTGTTTATAGATAAACCATTCACATCGAACGTTACAGAAGCAGAAAAGCTTATAGCTGCTGCAAAAAAGAGCGGCTCAAAGCTTAGCGGCGGCTCTGGCTGCAAACTTGCGTATGATGTGTTGATACTTCAAAACAATGTGCGGAGTTTACTTGCTTCCGGCAAAATGATTAGTGGCTCGATGAATTTTGCTGCAGATACTGCCAGCGAGTACGACGGTTTTTATTTCTACGCACCACATTTAACAGAAATGGCTCTTAAAGTTTTTGGAGCGGACGTAAAAAGCGTTGCGGCATTTGAAAATAACGGCAGCCGGGTTAGCATTTGGCGGTATGAAAATTTTGATGTGTCACTTCATTTCACAAAAGATGCACCGGGGTCTAGTGCTGTAATTTACGCAAAAAATGGGAATCTCATGCGCAATATCGATATTTCTATGGTATATCCTATTGAGGTGCAGCAGTTTATTCACATGTTGCGTACCGGGGAAATGTCAGAGACTTATGAAGAGCTTGTTTTGCCTGTTAAGATGATAGCGGCAATTGAAGAAGCCGTGAAAACGGGCAAACAAGTACCAATAAAATAATTCGACAGGAGATATGATATGAAAATCCACGACATAACCGCAACAATTTCAGACAACCTACCTGACAACGGCAACGAACGCCCAACCGCCATAAAAACAGCGGAACTAAAAAACGGCGACCAATACAACCTAACAAAACTTTCCGTATCCGCCCATACCGGCACTCATGCAGACATGCCATCCCACTTCATATCAAACGGCACCACATGCGATAACATAACCCTAGACCACTTTTACGGCCCGGCCAAGCTCATTCGTATACCCGCAATGCCTACTCCTATTCCTACAAGCCATATAACCGGGGAGCAGCTACGTGCCTACGACAGCGAAATAGAGCCCGGCGCCATTCTACTAATAGACACAGGCCAGTCTAAATACATGAGCCAAGGAACGCTTAAAACAGACTTTTTGGCTCTAACCCCCTGTGCTGCACAGTACCTAATTGAGAAAAAAGTCAAAACTGTTGGCATAGATTACCTGTCTGTAGACCCATACGACGCAACCGGCTTCCCGGTACACATGGCACTTCTAGGTAATGGAATTACTATACTGGAAGGCCTAGTGCTGGAAAATGTCCCGGAAGGGGAATACATCCTATCCGCCCTACCGCTTAAAATAGAGGG
>Ga0131853_10015575_pt1 | contig 13897 bp, 3 predicted proteins | sample TergutLab28metaG_FD_92764 | JGI IMG/M metagenome (GOLD analysis project Ga0131853, IMG submission 92764) | Labiotermes labralis P1 segment gut microbial communities from Petit-Saut dam, French Guiana - Lab288 P1 (version 2) (version 2) | ecosystem: Host-associated > Arthropoda: Insects >... | reverse complement strand
CATTTCTAGTGTGACTTTAGCAAAGAATATATAGCTCCCTGATGATGGTCCTAGGACCGAAACATGTTGGAGCGGTTTTAATGTTTTAATGTGTAAATTTTATAAATTTTATATATGTGCATTAGTTGGTGTAATAATTGAGTAACTCAACAACATGCACGGTGTAACAATAAAAATACTATAATAATTGTTTTTGTTCTGGTTTTAATGCGGAAATATGAGCGACGTTGCCTTCACAAATCAGGTTTGATTGATTTTTAATCCTTTAACCATGGCTTCTTTCCCACAGGAAGGAATACGATAAGAAACAATAACACACAGCCCCCCAAATACCTTGAGGAACTAATTCCTTTACATCCCTCTATCCCAACATCAGACCTGCGGGATATTAATGAATTACGACCGTAAATCGTACATAACATTTTAAAACATAACTTGCAATTCGGTGTTTGAATTCATAGTGACTAACTAATAAAATAGTGTCAGTCTCTCATATATCCATGGAACGAATTCCTGTTCATGAAGATGGTAGTTGCTGACACTCTCAAGAAATGTCTCCACTTTAATGTAATGTCGGAGTGCATTAACGTGCTCACATGCATCCCGGCATTAGCTTGTACCATGAATCTACTTGAGTCGAATTTTATATTATTCTTTCTATGCTCAGGTTTCTAAGGTTGTCTGTACCTTGATTATTGCATATCTTCAGTGCACGTAATTGGTAAGTAGGTCTATATTAATTTACGTTTTCTCTACCGTATTAATTTTCAGGAAAATTTCCCGTTTAGCATTTGACAACGTACTTGAAAACGACATTTTAAAATTTAGTTCGTACATTGCAGAAAACACTCTGCCTACCCATTATAGAACCAGTCAATTAAAGTTGTTTAGGATCATTGTTTCTTTTTTTTCGGTAATAGAAGGAAAAGCTTAAGAGATGTGTGGACCAAATGTAGATTTCGTTAATCCATAAATAATTATGCATACGGTAACCACTGTGCTTCCAATTTAACACACACTTTCTATACATATTATGTTTTACCATTTTGAAATAAAGTATGTGTTGCCATGCTCTATAGAATGCATGTTACTTAGTGTCTGCACGAAACTAACGCTTTTGCAATGAATAGTAGCTCATAGAAATCTGCATAAATCATTGTTTGAGCTGCTGCTTCCTGTGACGTCTGTAGTGACAAAAGACAGGCGATACGGCACCGTAGTGGTGGGTTCGATTTCCCCAATCGCTAAACACGTGGTTACAAGGGTGTGAAATTGAACAGGAATATATGATGCAAACCCTCACAATGGTTACCTCTTAACAATGTACGACACAAGCATGCGCACTGTAGACTGTAGTTGACTTGTTCTTTAACTGCTGTGCACAGATCTTAACAGAAACCAACGGTAGGTGTCCTAACAACCTTACAACAAATACCACTAACAGGGTAATCGTCTATGTCACTTTTACAGTTGATGTCTGCTCCATGGATGTGGATTCACCCTATTTAACCTCGTTGAAAGATACATTTTAAGTAATATTTTCACCAGTCATACGTGTCCTTGTGTATTGTTTTAAAGAAAAACAGAAATTAGATTTTTGAAAATTTAATTCAAGTATTACTAAGAACACTAAATTCCGCTAATGCTGGTTGCCCTTCAGTTCAGAAATTTTTTGACACATTTTTGTTTCTCTATTTTGTTCATTAACGACCCCCCCCCTCCCAAGTGCTCAGATTATGTAGATCAAATGATGGCTAATTTGTTGATAGTGAACTGGATGGAGTGTAGAATTCAGCGGCCTTCAGCAAATTTGACGTGCAAACTGGACGTTTACTAGAACGGACTGGGCGAAACAGCGGAGGGCCTGTGTCGTGATAGATCGTCTCAGGGCCGACAATCAAAGCGGCATTTTAGTGATTAAAACCTCAATTCGCTCGTCAAAGTTTTGGCACCGTTCATTTGTATAAGCACATTTCTTGACCACAAAACTTAACCTTACCATAAAGTGACCACTCTGTGTACCTCTTCGTCTTCTCTCTTCTAACCCTCCTCACTTATTGAGCAACTTGAGAATTATGATATGCAATATAATTTCTCTCTTTAAAGACTTCCTTTCTTGCAGTTGGCCTACATTGCTGATATATTTTACGGGGAAAATTCCAGTGGTAATATTTGTGCCAAAAATTCTATCACAAATAAGGAAGGAAAATTTATGTTTATATTTAAATATTTTTTGTTAAATTACGTTTCGACTCATCATGCTTGTAGTCAATTACAAAATCATCTATAATACACAAAAATTACATATATACAAATATACTTACCGACCCACGTAGACAAAAACAGACACAATACACAAACAACGCAATGCTGATGACGACAAATATTGTGAAGAGACATTGATTGTGTAGAAGAGAACTTGGTTTTAAAATTAACACTGTTTTTAAGCTCTTAAATATGGGGTAGCTGTTGACCAAAAACATTTTGACTTTTCTCCTTATGATTGCGAGTAGTGTATGTTATGTTTATTGGACCGTGCATCATCTTGATAGTTGAATAAAGAGTGACCAACCTGATGTCATTTGCTTTTTTATTTCATTATTTAATGCTCAACATGTGTCGGATGTTAATACATCCATCCTCAGGAGCTTGCGACTTATTTGTTGAGTTATTTCATGGGTTGTATTGTTCTGGTACGATGTATGTTGGTGTTACGGTGTGGTTTGGCTGGAGTGGTGTGGTATCCGGATATCACACCACCCCAGCCAAACTACAACGTAGCAACAACACACATCGAACCAGAGCAATACAACCCATGAAATAACTGAACAAATAAGTCGCATGCTCCTGAGGGTTGGATGTATTAACATCCGAAACATGTTGAGCATTAAATAATGAAATAAAAAAGCAAGTGACATCAAGTTGGTCACTCTTTATTCAACTTCCGAGTAGTGTATTTCGTCCGTAAAAAAAAAGACAATAGACACAGTCCGTGTGGTTTGGTAACAGAAAGAAAAATGTAAGAATTTAGTAAGTCGAGGTTTGTCTCAGAGACTTGTCACCCTTACATTAAACCTGCAAACTCTTTAATTTTGAATATTACTTCTGTGCTTTGATGCGTATTAAACGACACTGAAGTCAAGGTAAATTATCCAGTGCGCTCCATGAAGCATATGGGAATGAAAGGCATAATTCAACTCACTCTTAACCTCGGCATAAAATAGAGATAATTGGGCGGCTTCACGCTTCACCCGATTTGTCCCAGGGGAAGAACCAGAACGAGAACAATTCCAGTTAATTTGGAGGAAAGAAAAAGCTTTTATCCATGCCGGGATTCGGACTACAAATATTGAAGGGTCTAATTCGTAACCTAGTCGCTATACCGACTGAGTTATCCTGTTTGAAAAATTGTAAATGTAGAGAGTGTCATATTTGGAGTAAAAGGTAAAAATGTAAAGTGATCCCGTTACAGGCCCGGTGTGGCCCAAAGGGTGGGTAGAGGTATAGCTTTACTCTTCCATGACCGCGGCACTAGAAGGGGGTAAGTGGTCAGCAGCACGCCCTGGCTGCACTTTACCCCCCGGGAAAGATCCGGTACCCATTTTACAATAGACTGGGTGGGCCCCAGGGCCGGTCTGGACGGGCGGAAAATCTCGTCCCCATCGGGATTCGATACCGGCCCGTCCAGCCCGTAGTCAGTCGCTATACCGACTGAGCTGCCGGGCCTACTTCATATTTGGAGTATTTTTCATAAATTAAAGAATAAAGCCTTATAAGGAGATAATGACTGCCTGTCTGCTTTTATTATGGTATGAGGGACCAAACTGTTGAATCGAATTTTCGGAATTCGACATGGGAGATTGTCACTAAATCTTTTCAGGAAATTTATGTTTTAATCATATTTATATGTAATAAAGTCTGTTTTATATGATGCCTTAAGTGAACTTGTCGTTATAATCGACACACAATTTCACAGATTTAAATTGAGACAGCCTCCTATACTATGTGTACCGAATCTTTCCAGGGAGTAAAGCGGCCGGAGCCTGGCCTTGACCACCCACCACAGTCTAGCGTCTAGGTTAAAGAAAGAGTAGATCTATACCTCTACTCTCCCTCTGGGCCTTCGTGGCCTGTTCTAGGGTGAACTTTACCTTTACTTTTACTATACTGAGACAGGACTCTGAGATTCCCAGTAATAATCGTCGATCAGTTCTAATTTTACAAGCCTCGTTTACGTAAGGCCACTAATTAACTTCTCTAGTATTCCACAAGCCATTTCACAGTTTTTGCTCAATTAAGTATGAGACATTCACTAACATTTATTCAGAAAGTTCGATCCGTAGTTTATCCTCAGCAGAACTTGTTTTAACCTACAGTGTCAGGCTAGATATGGGTTTTCCGTATACACCATACACTCTTTCACACACCTTTTACTATTGGACTATGATCCTTGCACCAATTCTCATTTTGTTCATTCCGTTTCATAAACAAAGCTTTACGAAACTACAAACAAAGCGTTTAGTTTTATATACAAGGTTGTTGAATGAACATATCCTTTTCAATCTTATTTGGAAAGACGTTGATGCAATTCTTTAAGAAAGTAGGTGTTTATGAAGAATATTTTGACGCTAGACCGAATCTATAAGGCGCACAAAGAACGGTCGCCTCCTGCACTCAGACCGGTATTCTTGTATCTGACAAGCAGCAGTGCTGAATATCAAAGAAAGAGGCAACTATTCCGCTGTACTTAAGTAATAACGTCATGAATAAGTAGGAACGGGGGAGGCATGTTTGAACTCATTTATTACTTATGCGCTTTGCACAACATGGAAGTCAGTGGTCAGCTTCATGCCTTGGCCACTCTTCACCCACAAAAGAACCTCGTTTGCCACTGGACCCGATAACACATAAGTATATTGCGGGGGGGGGGGATACTTGTGCTGTCTTTGCGCATCTGTCCTTCATCATGCAGCTCAGCCACTACACTGACAGGGCCATATTTCAGTTCTTTAATTTCATAGTTACTGTTGCATTTTAACAGTGCGCACCCGACATATTTGGCCGTATTTGAAGGGTAAAATGTTTAGATTACAAATTTATGGCCTGAGCATCAAGGGACTCATGTTCTTTACACTCAGAATAAAATGCTGGCCCTTAAAGTGAAGCGTTTGCTGTTTTAAATGTGACCGTATAAACAAAAGAGCAGATAGAAATACTTAAAACAATGCACTATAATTTTATACATATTTGTCGACCGTTTTGTCTCTAGACATAATTTATCAGTCCTTCTAGCAATGATATGATAAAGTTCTTGATATACATGAGCAATTTTAGTTCAGTTCCATTACTGTAGCACTGCTTATAACTGACGAACATTATTAAGTGTAAAAAAAAGGGAAAACTGAAATTTAAAAGTTAAAATAACAAGTTAATAACAAGAACTAATTTTTGGGTATGTAGTCAATAACACAACTGTATATGTCTAATTATACGTTATATTCTTAGATCAAAAACTACGTGTTTCGGCAGGTAGTGGCCATCATCAGGTTTTATCATTCGACTCACTTAAGATTGTTCTGTACAGTTCGCGTGGTGGCTTGTTTGATGAGGAGATCTCGACATCAAAACCCTTATTGGAGCATAGTACCTATATATTGGGTGTGTGGGTGAGCCACGTAATAATACATAAAAGTATAACCTCATATTATCAAAAACAAAAACAGGAAACATGAAGGTCCCGTCCTGAGGAAGCCGCTTGTACATACTACATACTACAAGCGGCTTCCCCAGGGTTTTGATGTTGAGATCTCCTCATCAAACACGCCGTCACGCGAACTGTATAGAACAATCTTAAGTGAGTCGAATGATAAAACCTGATGATGGTTACTACCGGCCGAAACATGTAGTTTTTTGATCTAAGAATATAACATCTAATTAGACATATACAGTTGTGTTATTGACTATATACCCACTTATTAGTTTATATGCACACAACGGGGATGGCACATTTCAAAGTTTAGTAACAAGAGTTCCTGACACGTGACTGCCAAAATAGTGGTACTGAAAGAAAGAATTTGTGTCCACTGATAGCTTCTGAAAAAGAGTAAGATGTTGATCGCAGCGGGGCAGTAAACTTCTGAAGCATTACTCGAATTATGCGTGCCTTGTTTCTAATTTCATTAGTAAGTACACGAAGACCAAGCTTAAATATCGATAACAGAAAAAGAGCTGATTTTATCTTCGGAGAACTTTGTAAGAAATAGGCACCGCAGTATCGTCTGGAATATGTGCTGAGCTCAAACGACTGCAGTTAGAATCATAATTACGAAGAACATAGTAAATTAAACTATGTAAAAAAATATAATCTTGACCTTTACCATGAAAAGCTGGATGTCGATAAAACACTATCGAGCTTATGGCTGAAGGATGGTGAATTTTTTTAAACAGAAACTGCTGGATTTGTTGTAGTCATAAAAGAAAAGGATATTAGTAACAATATCTATAAGAAATACATTTTCATACCCGAAAATTACTAACGATACGTACAGAAAACGTCGGAAGAAGTCAGAAACCTTTCATTAATCGAAGGTGATTACATCCATTGTCACAGTAAAGTAGCCAACGTCGTCCCTCAAATTTGACTATCATACGTAGTGGGCTACCAACGGGACCACCAATGCCAATTAAAAATACGAGCCACATCAGTGCTACGGAACTCATGAACTGTACTATTACATGTCCATAACAGGTGACCGAACTGTCCATTACAACCGACCAGCTGTATTTATGCTTGACAAAACCATGAAAGAATCGTACTTATAACGTAGCCATACCTCACACTCACAATCTGTACGGCAAGTCTCCGAGAAGCTCCAGAAATATGCGTATGTAAAAGAAGAGCTAACAAGATTACGGCAATTTAACGCCGTCTATTTAGTACCATTGATATTACCCACAACGGGTATTATCTCTAAAAAAATACACTGCATCTTGACACCGTTCTGTATTTAGCCTAGTCTATATATTCTTTTTCAAAGAGCAGTAAAACTATATATATACCGTATAGGTCGAAAGTTTCAAGCGGAGTAGTGAATAAGAAGTGCTTGGTCATTGAGACCTGCACTATTAGACTTCCTGCTGTGAGTGATTGACTGACAGACTGACTGACAGAATGGTCTATTAGCTATTCTATACATATGAAGTGTACACTCGTCTTTCATCAGCTGACAGCTATTGACATGCTCACATGTTGCAATTTTGTTGTCCAAATATTCGTTACTTATTACAAAATACACAGCCAGTGGGGGGTCCTGTTGCATAATTGTTTAATTCATGACCTTTCTTTACAAAGTACTGCTCTTCGTGCAAACCGTTAGATCCGACAAACTTAACACATATTATTACTTTATCGATGTCACATAAGGGCTGATACCTTCATGCAGCAGATATTTCTTCAGAACAAACTAATTGATCTGCTAATCCAGAAGTATCATTAAAGCTTTGGGAAGACATTTTCACTGGTCTGTACTGAGCTAGGTGAGACGATCTACCATCTCACTTCCGATTTTCAGTTCTGATATTGTCCTTTCATCTCTGCGTAGGCTTCCCATACGCCCTCTTCTTTTCATATTTTCGAAATGGTGTATCATACTTTTATATATTTTCTGTCGTACGTATTTGGTGTCCTATCTATCTTTCTCTATGTCTCTTTAGATTATACAATCATGAAGTTTCTCGTTATACCGTATTTAATCTCAAACACCTTTCAAAATGCAATATTTGTACCCTAGCGGTTATTGAGAATCGTTTAATTGTAACCGTTTGAAATTCAGTGGTAAGTACTGGTACCACATGTAGTAACATTAAGGGACTCTTCATTTTGCCGCAGAAAGAAAAAATATGTGTATTTTCTGCGGCAAAATGAAGAGTTCCTTAACGTATATATATATATATATATATATATATATATATATATAGTTGGTCGATGCTCTGAAGAATATTACTTTTAAAACTGTTGCCACAGAAATATATTTCTTTTGCTGGTATGGATATAAATCTCGTTATTTCGGATACCCATTGTATGCATATTGATACTTCACTGCATTTAACCGCATCGTCTCGCAGAGTCTTATTCTTTGTATGCAGTAATTGGGTGCTGTTTCCTTTTATATCATGCTATTCATATTCTTTGGTAGCCTGCGGCCATCTTTCTGCACCCGCCCAGCCCTCAGAGCAGTGTTTCACGTGCGCTATAGAGGATGACACGCGGATGTCTTCTAGATGCCCTTTCCAGAATTTGCTGCGAGACATCTCTGAAGTTATTCAGAACTTTTAGACAGCCTCTTGAAACTTGAGATAGAAATTTTATACAGTGGCTGTCCAAAACAAGTGTAAGGAATTAGCAGTTTCAGCGAAAGGATTTTTTTTTTACAAAAACAGCAAACTAATTGCCATTTGGTAAAGAGAGGTGTGGACACGCGTGACATTGCCTCCTCTCACAGGAATATAATTATTCCGAGGGAGTTTATCAACAAATAATGAGTCTCTTGTCCTTAAATAGAAGATATTAACATGCAAGCATGAATATTTGTAACTGAATTTTTTTTTTCTGAAATTCTGTGCTATGTTTTAGAAATAAATGTATTTTTACGTAGGAATGTATTAAGCACTTTTTGGTTTGGTAAGGAACGGTGAATTCTCTTTGGGTGGTGGTTTCACTCTACGACTTATAGTTTGAGATATTTATTTTGTAAGTGTGACAGAAAAAAAATTTAAATAAAAGAGCTGTTATTTCATAAATTATTATTGCCCAGGAATATAGTATTATTTGAGAATATCGCTGATTGCCTAGGTATAGTAATTTAACTTTTAAAATTGTAGTTACTCTTATTAAAACGTAAATATCCACCTACTGAGTACAGTGTCTGTCCTAGCTGTAATCTGTTAAGAAGAATCTCCTATCCAGCAGGGAATTTTTTTTACAGTTATGGTTGCGTGCAAATTTATGAAAGCCTACGACAATAGAAAATTATTTCAATAGAAGTTTATTAATAATTTTCCAAAATCGTACATATGATACTAAATTTATGCTTTTATGCATGTGTCTATATATATATATATATATATATATATATATATATATGTAAGGCACCATTTTTTATTGTAATTCAGAGTCAGCTGCGTGTTTCGTCTATGCTAAACCACCCTCAGGTTGTATGAAACTGTATAAAATAGAATGTACAATCGTAAACGTAATAACATTGATAACTGTGATCTCAGTTTTTGTAAGATCTATTATATTTATATATAATAATATTAAAAATAAAATATTAATAGCTTCATTAGTATAGATGGTCATATAATGCAATAATATATTATATATATTTGAAATGCAACCACTCTTTTTAAATATTATACCATCTGTGAATCTGTAACGTATAATAACCCAAAAAATCTTAACCACAGTCCAAACTTCGAATGTAGTAATTTCAATTCAGTCTATATTTTACAGCCTATGTACTTAAGTCCATTTTAGTGTCCTGCTATTGGAGTCTGTAGCTCTTACGTTTCCTGGGATAATCCTTGCAGTTTAGAAGGTCTCGTAGCGAGATATTACACGATGTGTACCTATTGGAAATTGACAGACGAAGCACTAGATCGCACTCTGTGGATAACTCGCTTTGGAAGAGGCTATGGACCTGTCATAAGTCACACAACAGAATGAATAAACGTACAGATCGTACAGTTATAATCCATGTACCAGTATGGTGCTACACGTCGTAACGACTCATACCCTCCCTTCTATTTGTGTTTGTGGTCTTGGTTTTAGATTTCTGCTAGGACTACATCGCCCAAAACTCAGCTCGTAGGAAGGTCTCTGCCTCAAATTAAGAACAAAAACAATTAACCTTTAGACGCTTAATGTCAACTATAGTGGTCGTACCGCACCGCTAACCTCTAAAGTTGCATTTTATATATTTATTCAACAAATATAGGTACTGAATATTTTAAACATGGTATATACTTTTTTACATTCATTGTTCCGTGCATCATTATAATTGTTTCAAGATAATTACCAACACGATGACACTTGTGGACTATCCTTTATTTTCAGGGGTAGTCGTCATTCATTCTCTACATGTTTCGAGCTTTCGGTAAGCTCATCATCAGCAGTTCATTTTTCTTGTACAGTCAGCCTCTGGTATGGAACAGAACACGTAGGAGAACGGGAGGGTTACAACAAAAGATTACACACTATACCAGAGGCTGACTGTACAGTGAAAAATGAACTGCTGATGATGAGCTTCCCGAAAGCTCAAAACATGTAGAGTGAATGACGACTACCCCTGAAAATAAAGGATAGTCTATAAGTGTCATCGTGTTGGTAATTATTTTGAAACATGATACATACTCTCCGTTTTTTTCTCTTCAAAATGCAGTTTGTTTCATAATTGTAACGTATTTGGTTCCTGTATTATTCACATTTTAGATAGAGGGTGTGCTAAAATTTAAAAAATAATTGGGGCGCCAAAAGGTTAGTACATGCACACATCTGCTGCCCGAGTAGGATTCAAGTCCACAATTCCAGTTTTCGAACTGTGTAAAATTATACAGGTTTTGGGCTGCGCGACCACTGTGATGCCAAATTACAGGTATGAGGATGGTAGGCCGACTGGATTAACGATGTGCTTTAGACGGAACTAAGAGAGAGACAAACTCTTTCAAAGTTCGGTGTGTAGGATTTATCTCTTTGGAGGTCAAGGAAAGTGAAAGTTTAATGCTATTGTGGTACAGACAAATACAATTGTGTATTCTGCGATGTGGATGGAGAACTTGGGATCCAATGCGGCGACCTTCGCTTTCACTACGTAGACGTACCATGGAAAGGGAAAGATTTGCGATGGATTTAACGTTAATATTTAATATACAGTTCTTTTATTAGGTATTGTTAGACTTATACTTACAACTGTGTTATTTTTATTTTCATTACGGGGTGTACACAAACTACATACAACAATGTTAATAAAAATCCAACCAGATGCAACAGTATGCAGATATTTATTTACTGCAAAGTCACTCTACGGGAATGGAGAATATTGCATAACGAGGAGCTAAATGATTTGTACTCCTCACCCAATATTGTGCGGGTGATAAAATCGAGAAGAATAAGATGGTCTGGGCATGTGGCGCGTATGGGTGAGGAGAGAGGGGTGTAAAGGGTCTTGGGGAAACCGGAGGGAAAGAGACCACTGGGGAGACCTAGGCGTAGATGGGTGGATAATATTAGGACGGATCTCCAGGAGGTGGGATGTGGATTGTGTTGGGCTGGCCCAGGATAGAGATAGGTGGCGGACGCTTGTGAGTGCGGTAATGAACTTTCGGGTTCCGTGAAATGCGGGGAATTTCTTGACTAGCTGCAAACCAGCTAGTTTCTCAAGAAGGGCTCTGCACCATGGAGTAAGTAAGTAAGTAAGTAAATAAAGTCACTCTACATGTTTCGGGTGTCACAGCACCCATCATCAGTAGCACTAAAAACTGTAACCGCAGTAAATAAATATCTGCATACTGTTGCATCTGGTTGAATTTTTATTAACGTTGAATTACGATGCACGGAACCGTGAGCTTAAAATGTACAACAATACACCCAGTTTTAATTATTATTATTATTCTTCTTCTTCTCAATAGGCTAACGCCTGTTCTTCCAGAGGTTAAGGCGAAGGGGCTTTGATGAGACTTTCTTTCCAGCGATTCTTCGGCCTGCCTCGACTGCGCACTCCTAGTGGACGACTGTCTCTAGCGATCTTTGCCAGACGGTTGTTCTCCATTTTTCCCACATGGGCATCCCACTCTCTTCTTCGAACCTAGGTCCATTTAATTATGTCTTGAATTCCGCTTAGATGATGAAGGTGATCACTGCGGATTTTTAATGTGTTTCTTAAAAGAACTGAATTTTATCGGATTTTGGTATTAGATAAAATGATATTCATTGACTGTGTAGAAAATGTGAGATATTCTTTGTAACATCGAATGGTTCATTTTGACAGTTTGTTTGGATTCCTAATATTCTTTTAAGTCGCGACAGCGATTGAAATAATTTGGTCATGAATAGCATAGATAAATACATTTTAAATGCGTGCATTTGTTGGGCTTGCTACATCATTTGTTGGGCTTGTTACGTCATTTGTTGGGCTTGTTACGTTATTTGTTGGGCTTGTTACGACATTTGTTGTGATTGTTACGTCATTTGTTGGGCTTGTTACTTCATTTTAAAAAAGTTGCGTTGGACTTTTGGAATAATGGCGCTGGAGACTTTGTGTTCACGTAGCCACTCTGGTCTATTTCGAAGTCCCCAAAGCTGTTGTATCTAGAGAATATTTTCGTACGATTATCACTACCAATATTTTACGAACAGATTACTGGACAATGGGGGAGGGGTTTATGTGACTTGCGATGTAAGGAAAAAATTAAATGCAGAGGGAGCGCTCCATTGGACATTCTTCTGTGGCCACAACACTGTGGCGTGTTCATTATGCAGTCAATCATACGTCCAATCAGTAACGTTTCTGCTGCAGTGTGTGTTAATATTTTCTTCTGTAATAACAATCCTGGGCCGATTTCGGTGACCGCGCGATCTAAGGAGTGGGTCTGCGGCCGCTCGCTTGCTGGGATTGCGGGTTCGAATCCTGCCGAGGGCATGGATGTCTGTCTCTTGTGAGTTTTGTGTGTTGTCAGCTAGAGATCTCTGCGTCGGTCCGTCCAGAGGAGTCCTACGGAGTGTTGTGTGTTTGTGTGTATGATAGTGAAGCGTCTATAATGAAGAGGCCCTGTCCCAATGCGGGCGGTCGAGCCATGAAATAAGTCGACGATCGTGGTCTTTTCTGCCATATTTATAGTAGTATAAATCGAGAATTTGGTTCACATATATTCTTCATTATACCGTACAACATACCCCATTTTAATCCACATTTAACTGCATATCTGTCGCTTTTCCTCTCGCTGGTTGTGAATATGAACGTAATGCTAGTTCACTGCTATAATTGTGTGTACAAAATAATTACTGGCCTTTATACACTAATGAGCGACAATATACCCCCAGTCTCTTTGATGTTATAACCGAGACAAAAAGTTCAGGTTGAACTCGCGGTCTTTCAAATAATGTCGACTTTCCGCAGACCCGCATTATGCGTATAAGGGGTCTTGACTAGTTCGCATTATGTTGCGTTGCTTGATCCTGCAGAACAAATAACGAGTATTCCAGGGGTAAACAAGAAATTGGTCAAGCTGTTTTTGTTCAATGTCAAGCAGCTACATTTTATCCAGGAGATACAGGGTGTTAGTATAGTATAAGATACAGGGTGTTAGTATAGTATAAGGTCCCGGACACTTTGAGGTTTTCGGAGATTTCCAATTCCATTATAATAAATCCAGTTATATACCAAGATCTTGTCAGTAGGCCACATCGGTTTCTCTTATTCCTGTCCACGTTGCAGTCCACGTGTCCCTGTCACGTTACAGTTCCTTTGGATTACAATGGTGAGAGCTTTAGCTTTGGCCTCATTCTCCGTCTGGACTTCGTAAATCCTCCGTGTTTCTTTCCAATCCTACTTCGCTGGTAATTTCCATTTTGTAGTTTAGATAACATTAACAATAGGCAGCTTTGGTAATAGTAGTTAATTACATATTTCATTGCAGTTGGGTGTGGGGGTTATTTTGGTGGCATATTATTCGAATTCCTTTAATTGTCTTATTTATAGGTCTATATAGGCATGTACCTGAGGTAACGGGGGAATAGAGGAGATTGCATAACGAGGAGCTAAATGATTTGTACTCCTCACCCAATATTGTGCGGGTGATAAAATCGAGAAGAATGAGATGGGCTGGGCATGTGGCGCGTATG
>Ga0131853_10015574_pt1 | contig 13898 bp, 9 predicted proteins | sample TergutLab28metaG_FD_92764 | JGI IMG/M metagenome (GOLD analysis project Ga0131853, IMG submission 92764) | Labiotermes labralis P1 segment gut microbial communities from Petit-Saut dam, French Guiana - Lab288 P1 (version 2) (version 2) | ecosystem: Host-associated > Arthropoda: Insects >... | reverse complement strand
TTTTCACATAACTTCGTCCTTTGAACCACGAGAATACCTTTGGGTATTCTCGGAACCAAAGTCCTTGTTCTGCAAAAAAATTTATGCGTTTTTGCGTTACTGTTTCAGAATCATTTTACTATATGAAACAGTTTCAGAACAGGTTTAGTATATCAAATGGAAATGGAAAAAAATGTCAGAACATAGAGAGGCAAAAAAATAAACCCTTGCGCTTGGCAAGGGGCACTTTAGGGGCGATATGTGTTACATTTGTTAGTTACTTTAAGGGGTTTGGTGATTGCTGTATGAAAGCAGGCGTATGGCCTCCTTAGCGTCATTTCGTGATAATTTTCTAAGCCTTTCACATTCTCTTGCAATCTTTTCTTTAGCTAATTTGGGGTTAGCCATAATAATATCAACCATTTTTTTAAGGGCCTCTAAATCAAGGGCAGAGGTATTTACATAAGAGCAATCGTTCATATACTCTATAAAGCTGGAAACTTTAGGGTCATACACCAAGCCGATTACAGGGATGCCGACAGAGACTGCATAAATAAGCCCGTGAAGGCGCATACACATGGCGAACTCGGCTTTAGCTATAATTGACATAAGCGGCCTTACACTGTAAACCTGGGATAAAAGCACATGCTCACGGCAGATGGCTTCGGCCACCTCAGAAATTATGTTATAGTCCAAGGGCTGCATGGGTATAAAGAGAGGGATAAGGCCGTAGCTGTCTGATACATACCTTATCACTTCCACCATTTTGCTTACAAATTCGGGTTCATTGTACTGCCAGGGCCTTAGCGAAATTGCAAAATATTTTTTGCCGGGCTCTATTTTTTCAGTTTCAAGAATTTCATCAATTTTAAGCTCGCCCTCTGTATCCAGTGAAAAAACTGCATCTACAGAAACCACTATATTAGGATTGCTGACTCCAAGCGCCTTAATATCGTCTAAAGACATAGGGTCACGCAGAGATATATAATCACAAACCTCAAGTGCACCGCGCGCCGTGGAAATATTACGCTTTTTAGTTATGGGGCCTATGCCGTTAGCATAAAGCATAACAGACACTCCAAGGAATTTCGCTAAATGAACAAGAAAGGCATAGTAAACCAGCGAACGGGTGCTTGTTATGTCCTGTATAAGTGTACCGCCGCCGTAAACGAACAGCCGGGTTTTTTTCATATACTTATATATATAGAAGAAATTCAAGCGGTTTATGGAAAACACAGAATAATCTTTTACAGCCTCTGCCGGGCGCTTGCTTAAAACAAGTATAGACAGGCCGGGGTTTTCTCTGCGAAGAGCAGAGATAATGGCTTCCAAAAGTGCGTCATCCCCCGAATTTCCATAACCGTAATAGCCCGAAAGCATAACATCAAAGCGCTTGGCCTCTGCTTTTTCGTTTTTTAGTACGGTTTCATATATTTCTATAGATTTAGACTTCATACCTTCCCTGGAAAAGTGGGCTTTTGCGTGGGCAAAAAGGGCTTTTCCGTGGTTATGGGCGGTTGCTTTATCGTTAATGTAATTAACAATAGCAGAAGCTAAAGCAAAAGAGTCGCTTTCAGGAACTAAACTGCCTGTCTCAGCATTTTTTATCAAATCAGGTATGCCGCCAACAGCAGTAGATACGGTAGGCTTTTGCATAAGTGCCCCTTCTAAAAGCATGTAGGGAAAACTCTCAGAGCGAGAAGCGCAAACATTTATGTCAATAGCATTTATAAAGCTGAAAATGTCACTTACAAAGCCTGTAAATACTATTTTGTCCAAAATGCCAAGTTTCTGTGCCAGGTTTCTGAGGTTGGTTTCCTCAAAGCCTTCACCGGCCATGAGAAACAAAACATCATTATTAGTTTTTAAAACTTCGGCGGCGGCATTTAAAAAAATATCATGACCCTTAACATAGTCAAAACGGCCAATTATACCGACCAAAGTTTTGCCTTCGCCATTTACACCAACGCGGCCGAGAAATTCAGTCTTTGAACAGTAAGAAATCTCCCGCTCAAAGTCGATGGTATTGTAAACAGAGAACACGTGCTTTTCGTCAAAGCCACGGCTTATAAGCATGTCACGAAAAGATTCAGACACACCTATATAATAATCCAAAGTACGAAGGGCTAAGGCGTTAAGCGAGGTATAGAATATTTTTTTGTAAAGGTTGCCTGTAAAATCCAGCTTATAATCAGAGTGAACTGTAGTGATTATAGGCACCTTTACAAAAAGTTTTAAAAGCATAGAGATAAAATTAGCCCTGGCGCCATGACTGTGCACTATGTCATAACCGCCTTTTTTTATGTACTTAGCCAACGGTTTTATTATGCTTAAATCATTTCTGTGTTTTTGGCGGAAAAGTATAGAATGAACAGGCATATCCTGAATTTCCTGATAGAATACACCCTCTGTAAAACAGGCTATGGTCACATCAATCTCTTCGTTAAGAGCAAGAAGCAAAGCGAAAACAGAGGTTTTAGCGCCGCCTTTGTCACCGCCTGATATTAAATGCAGCACTTTCATATATTGTTACCTCTTTTACGGGGCTGCATATGAACAAGAGCCAGTATAAGCCCCGACATAAGCCAAAACACAAGCATCACACGAGGGTAGAACCAAACATACTCACCCATACCAAATATTGTGAATGAGCTAAGCGAGCCAATGCCTGCTGCCATATATATTTTAAATTCTTTATCGGTTGAGGTTATATGGGAGGAGATTCCGTATCTAAAAAGTCTGAACAAATAGGCAATGAAAGCAAGAAGAGCACCTATGCCGCTGTGGGCAAGTATGTTTAAAAACATATTGTGGGCGTGCATAGCATTCCATGCAGAAGGGTGAGCATAACCTCTGTATATTGATATGAAAGCATTTGGCCCCATACCTATACCCTGCACCCAATAGTTTTCAAGCATTCTGAGAGTGCCCTCCCAAATACGGATACGGTAAAGGCTGGATGTATCCTGCCCCAAAGTCAAAAGCCGCTCTATTACGCTTGTTGGAAGCAGAGGTATTGAAACAAGTAAGACGATAAGTGCCACAGGAACAAGCCGCGGTGCACTCATAAGAACAAAGACGCCTAACCCGGCCACAAGAGCCACATAACCTGAGCGCGAATAAGTAAGGGCAAAAGCAGCTATACAGATGAAAAACACAGCAGCCAGTATAAGCCGCTTAAGGTCAGACTTGGTGGTTATGACCATAGCCAGAACAAAGGGCAAAAGCATAGACCAGCTTTCGGCATCATTATTGGGATTGCCAAGGGTTGAATAAAGCCTGGAAAGACCCTGGCTTCTCACAAGGTCGGTAAAGTCCGAACGGATTTCTATGCCTGAGCTAAACTGGTAAAGGCCAAAGAGTGATGTTAAGGCTAATGCAGCAGCCAGAATTAAAAAGAAAAGCCGCAAGTCATCCATGCTTTTTATAATGTTTATAATTAGCACAGAGTGAACCATGCAGGCAAACAGTATAATAAAAACCCTAAAGCTGTCCATACCGCCAAAGCCTGTGAATATGCTTAGAAAGCAGAAGAGCGCAAACATTACAAGAGATGGTGAAATATGTCTAAATGAGGGTTTTTCAGTGCCGCACAAAAACCACTTAATGGCATATACCCCTGTGTAGAATACCGCTGAGAGAAAAATCAACATGTTATTCCACAAAGGGTGAGGGATAATTAACATGCCTAAAAAAAAGAACATATAAGACAGTTTTAGGTTAAAAAAAGTAAATAAAGTGAAAATAAAACCCCCGATAAGTAAGCCGGCGTATCTCAAAGGCAAAACGGAGATTGCAAGGCCAAGAACAGCACCAAAAAACAGATGAATGAGACAGAAAATAAACAAATCACGCCGGCTGAGTGATGAGTGCCAACTTATAGATGAGCGTATAATCTCCTCGCTGCCAAAAAACCACTTAATTAGCCTAAAGGGCGCGCAGCCTTTAAAGGCGGTTGTTAAAAAAAACGGCAGATAAACACCGCAAAGGTCAAAGCAAACAGCCATAATTAAAAAACCGGGCAGCAGCAATGTGCCGGCCATAGAAGGGGCAGCAGCAAGAAACATACCTCCAAGCCATAGAGATATCACTGCTGCCCTGCCCTCTGGAATAATGAGAGGCCCCGCAAAAATATAGAGTAACTTGCGGTTTAGGCTGCTTTCATTAACTTTTGCCAGAAAGAGAAAAAGCCGGCGAAGCTGCAATAGTATGCACTCTGATATAAAGGCCAGTGGCCTTAGTATAAAAGAACCCTTCCAATAATCCCTGTAATCCGTGCTCAATAAAGCCTCAAGAATAAGGCTGCCGGAAGCGGCGGCAGAGATAGCTGTCAATATTTTATAGATAAAGCTGTGTTCGAAGTAATAGTTTAATTTGGTTAATATTGATATTGTCTTTTTTATTACTAGGGAACCTGTATTCATTTAATCACCTGCTTAGGGCTTGACTTGTATTTAAGCTGTATTTCGATTTTAATCCTTACAATTTAAGATTCGAAAAAGAAAACATCACACAGCGAACCGTCAATATGTTTTGCGCCAGGGTGTGATTTTACAAGCTCAAAATCACCTTTTGTATATTCGGAAACCGTATTATTCCAAAAAAACATAGAGCCTGTGTTTTTAGGAAGATAGGCTAGTTGCCAGCGGCCTTTGTGCAAAGCAAGAGTTTTGAAAAAGGCCTGTTTGCCTACACCAAAACGGCGGTAGGCGTACAGTACGAAAAACTCGGCCAATTTAAAGTCAGTTTCAGTGCCTTCAAAAGCGCGGCTGTTAACCATAGAAAAACCGGCCAGCTTGCCGTCAACTTCAATGAAATATGGCCATCTACCTTCTTCTGTCCAGTAAAAATCAAGATAGGGATAGCCATAAAGCCCCAGTTTATTAACCCCTTGACCATTATACTGTGAAAATTCGTACTCAAACTTTTCTAAAAGATTTGCAAGTATTTCCCGCTCGTCAATTGGTACGGGCCTAAGCGTTATATTCATATTAACGAACTACCTCCTCTAAACCCGAAATACGCATAAATATAAAGCTTCTGCCGGCACGGACTGTAAGGCTGTGGCCTATACCGTAGCGGTTGCCGGCTATTAAAATGCCGTGCTCGAATGGAGTTGCTCTAAGCTGTGTGGTTATTTCAAGAGAGGAGAAGCCCTCTTTATTACTTCTCACGGTGTTGCCGTATCTGTCAGCATTCCAAATAACAGCCTCGTCAATGTCTAAGTGTGTTACTTCACCAAGGAATATGTTGCGCCCGTCGTCAAAAAGGTTATCGCCTATGTTTATGCCCTCAACACGGAAATTTTCAACTTCTTCCACATAAAAACTCATAATAAACTCACGCTGCTCGGGCTGGGCGATTACAACAGGAGCACCGCCCCTAAATTGACTGACAATGAAAAATGCCGCGCCTATAATAGCTATAACCAGACACAAATCTATAATGTTTATTTTACCGAAAACTTTTGCGTTTTTGTCTATAATCATTGGTTTTACCTCCCAGTCATTGAGAGCCTTTTTGCCGGGTTTCAGCGGCAAAAAGCTCGAACGGTTTTTTCGGCAGCTTAGCCTAAAAAAATTTCATTTTGCAAGAAGTTTATTATTAGTGAACTACCCCGCCCCAAGGGACGGGGCATCGGTTTAGCACCCGCGGCAAAGCCGCGAGGCTGGTCGTAAATACTTCGTATTTACTGCACGTCCTGGCAGCCCGGGTATTAAACCTGTTCACTCCGCGGCGTTCGCAAGATGTGAAAGCGCAAGCGCTTCCCCGTTCTGCTCACTGCTTCGCGAGAATAAGGCGAGAGCCTTCATTTAGCTTTCTGCCGGGCTTACATCTGTTATATAAAGCTGAATTTTTGCTTTGCCTGCCCAGATTATGATTTGAGTACCGCTGCCATAAAGGTTCCCGTTTAACAAAACAGTGCCGTCTGCTAATCTGCCGTCAACCTTGGACTGAAGAGTTACGGACGAAAAACCTTCCATAGATGAACGAACCTCATTTCCGTCCATATCAGGCATGAAATTAATACTCTCACCAATTTCTATACTTGTGATATGGCCCATAAATGTGCCGTCTGTATCGTTTTCAACCCTTGCGCCTTTTTCCAGAGCCTCTACAGTAAAATCTTCCAGCGCATCTTTGAAAAAGGTGATTATTACAGGCTGTGAACTGCCGGCAGCGGCCGCCCTTGCGTTTGTACCTATGTTAAGTACGGCAACTGCAAACACCATAATAAAAACTACCAGCGCAAATATGTCAATCAGGCTTACTTTTCCGAATAGCCTACCTTTGCTGTCAATGAGCATTACAGGTGCCTCCTCCCGTAGCTTTTGCTACTTCTTCATAAATATTGTAGGTTGTTTTTATAGAATTGTCTATATTAAATATTTCTTTAATGGCAGCTCTGGCGTTTCGGCCAAACCTTTGTGCATCTTCCGGGTTGTCCATCATATATGCCATAGCATCAGCCATTTGCTTGCTGTTAGAAAAGCTAACCAAAAGTCCGTTTCCATTTTTATCATTCACGATATCAGGGTTGCCGCCTACATTTGTTGCAATTATAGGCAAGCCCGACTCCATGGCTTCTAGTATAGCGAAACTTAGCGCTTCGCTGGATGATGAGTTTATAAAACAGTTGGCGTTTAAAAGCAGCTCTTTGGCATTATCGCAGTAGCCGGGGAGAAAAATTATTTCTGAAAGTTTATTTTTGTTTATAAACTCCTTAGCATCTTCATATAAAGGCCCGTCACCGGCGATAACAAGGTTGAAGGCTTTGCCTTTTTGTGAAAGTTCCTTGGCAGACTCAAGGAGGAAAAATATTCCTTTTTCTTCAGAGAGCCTGGCAAGAGTTATGAATGTAAATGGCTTTGCGCGAGTTTCCGGTTTTTCAAAATCTTCCCTGTAGTGAATGCCGTTATACACAAGCTGCACTTTATCAGCCGGATAGCCGTTGGATATTAGCAGTCTGTACATAGAAGTACAAACTGCGATAATTTTATTATTAGCGCCCATAAATATTTTGTTCATGATTTGCCGGAGTAGATTGTTGTATGTGTTAATATGACAAGTGTGTATTAGTGCAGCCTTATTGCCATAAAGTTTTTTTGACAGTATTGCGATGTAATTTTCACGGGCAAATTGGGTGTGTATCAAATCAATTTTATTGGTTTTGCAATAATTAGCCACGGTTTTAGCAGATTTAAAATCTAAGGGGGATTTCATTTCCAAACGAAATATATCTTTAGAAATTACATCCATTACGGAGACAAGGGGGCCATCTTCGTTGTAGGAAAAGAAAATGTTATTGCCTATGGCGGCGGCGTATTCCGCCATAGATTTTACATACTTCTCGCTGCCGCCTTTACCGGCATGGTTGATTAGGTAAAGTATGTTCATACTCAGGCTCCTTTTTTTAAGATGGTCAGTATGGCAGGAATTTTAAGAACAACAGCTGCTGCGAAATAAGCGGCTGCGCCCAGTATTGCGGGAATTAGCAGGTTCACTAAGGTTATTTGGCTAATCTCCAAACTTTTGCCGAAACCGGCGGCCAAAACCATAATAGCCGCAGCTAAGATTATTTTAGCAAAATTAAGAATAAGTGAGCGGTCTATAAAGCGAACTCGGCTGTTAAGCCTGAAAGTTAGCCCAAAGGTCCCCAAAAAGGCTGAGATGCAATAGGCAACAGGCATAGAGTAAAGGCCTAAGTAAGGCAGCAGAACCAAAGTTGAAATTATATTTACTGCCATTATAACAAAACCAAAAAAAGCAGGGGTTTTAGAATCTTTGGCAGCGTAGAAGGCTTTGTCTATAGCTTCTTTAAGGCTGATGGCTATTATGCCTATGGAGTACAGGCCTAAAAGATTGCCCGCAACTAAAATATCAGTGCCGTAGTTGCTTGCTGCCACATTTCGCCAGTTTAAAAGAAACCCCATAATCTCATAGCGTAGAAGGAAAAAACCAAGGGCAGCAGGCAGTACAATAAAAATTGTGTACAGTAGTGAGTTTTTTAGGCTGTCTGTATAAGCAGTGCGCTCAGCTTTTGCCCACAGCACCGACAGCTTTGGAAAATAAACGCTTGCTATGGCATAAACAATAGTGAGCATAAACACTTGAACCAGTTGTTGGGAATAATCCATGACGGCAACGATGCCAAAATTACGCAGAGCAATGGTGTTGTTGAATAAAAAATTGACCTGATAAGATGAAACCGAAATGAGCACAGGCACAGAAAGCTTTGCGGCGGTTCTTATATGAGGATTTTTTAAATCGAAAGAAAATTTATAGTGGTACCCAAGCTTAGCTATAGCCGGAATCATTATTAACGGCTGCAAAAAAAGCCCAAAGGCTGTGGCAAAAACCAAACCCATTACACCGAACCTATCCCCTAAAAACACAAGATACACTATCATAACTATGCCGCCTGGCGCAGAAACTAAAGCCGGCAACCTGAATATGCCGTTAGATTGCAGTAACCCTTGAAATATTGAAGAAAACCCGAAAAAAAACATTACGGGCATTAAAACCCTTAGGGAGAAAGTTAAAAAAACAGCCTGCTCATAGCCGCTGCCTGCAACTAAATATGAAATAGCAGGTGCCGCTAAAATTCCCAAAGCAACCAGCACTCCGATAAATACTATCGAAATGCTTATTATATTGTCTATGAATTTCTTTGCCTCGTCCCGGCGCTCTTCGGCTAAAAGTGAAGTGTAGACGGGTATCATAACCGTGTTAAGCGCCGTACCTACTACATTGAAGAGTATGTTAGGCACGTTAAGGGCATAACTAAAGGCGTTTATAAGGGGATTGGCCCCGCCGAAAACAGCCAGGTACATAGTTCGGCCGAAGAGGGTTAAAACTCTTCCGGCGAGAGATATTAAGGCGACATCGGTGGCGCTTCTGTTTTCTGAATGTTTCATAGTATGACTTTCTTTAAAATACGTATTAATATTCCCGGCCAGGTGGATGTTGATTTTGCAGTAATGCATGACTTTCTTTAAATACATATTAAAGCAGTGTATGAATTATAGCAAACATAAATAAATAGTACAAGTTAAGTTATATAAGCCTTTTCTTAAATTTTGCTTACAGGAAATTTAAGAAAAACTTTCTAATTTTATTTTAAAAACTTGAAAGTTGGCTTGGTTCGCGGATTTCGACAGATTGTGCCAATATTTTCCCCTCATTGAAAAACTCTTAAGGTTCTGATATACTGTTTCAGAGCGACATTGATATAAAATATAGTGGAATTCCTTTGAAATAGTATCGGAAATTTAGCTTGATAAATTTCCGATACTATTTCAAAGGTAGGCTACGGGCGCGTTAGCGTCCCGGCCTGGTTCTACAAAATAGTTACATATGCAACTATTTTGTAGAACTTCCACTATATAACCTATAACCCCTACTTTAAGGAGGACTGCATGAAAAAAAACGTTATAAAGTTTTCTAAAAATATATTGACACTGGGTCTTTCAGCTCTTATCCTACTTCAGCCTATTACAACAGAAGCAGCGTTTTTCTTCCAAATGGCGAGGCAGGAAACAGTAGCTTCCGGTATTACATATGAGGACAGGCTTGTTGCCACAAGAGCCGGCCTAATTAATGTAAGTGCTGTGTTTGTAGATGTAAACACACCGGATGTGGAGCTGAGGCCTATTGCACCTGCAACTTTTGGCGGCAGAGCTTCTGTCAGCAATATAGTTTTAGAAAGCGGGGCTTTGGCAGGTATTAACGCTGATTTCTTTGACATGGGTATAAACCCCTCAACACCTTTTGGTGATGTGGTTGTTGATAACCGGATAATATCTATGGATGTAAACAGGCCGGGATATTCTACCTTTTTTATGGATTTAGAGGGCAACCCATTTATTAAATATATAGAGCCTGAGTTTTTATTTCTAAACAATGGCCATAGAAATATTAGAGTTCATGCAATGAATAAATTTCTAAGAGACTTTTCAGCCGTATACTTTGACAGGGAGGCTTTAAGCGACACTTCCTCGCTAGACAGCCGTTTCTCTGATTTATGGAAATATGTTGTTGAAGACGGAGTGATTACATACATAGGTACAGGCACTGTTACTGTGCCTGAAAACGGATTTATTATAGTTGCCGCGGCAACATATGCGCAGCATTTTCACGAATCAGTAAAAGTTGGTGACACAGCCGAATTTAGGGTAGAGGCTGTATTTAACTACAACGAAATGCAAGCGGCCATAGGCGGTGCCGGGCAGATTTTAAGGGATGGAGCGCCTATTAATGATGGTTTTGTTGTGGCGCCTGCTACCCGTCATCCACGCTCGGCCTTAGGCGTAAGTGAGGATGGAAGCAGAGTTATATTGGCTGTAGTTGACGGCAGGGGTTTAAGTATAGGCGCTACCCATGATGAGATGGCTGAAATTATGTTAAGCCTTGGGGCCTATCATGCTATGCATTTTGACGGCGGCGGTTCGTCAACTTTAGTTGCCGAGACTCACTTGTCTGACGGAGTTACTTTAAGAAACAGGCCGTCTGACGGCTCACAGAGGGTTGTTGTAAATGCCCTTGGTGTATTTCATAATGCGCAAATAGGCGCGGCTGCAAGCCTTTTAATAACTCCCTCTAGTGAGCGTGTGTTTTTAGGTGATTCGCTTACACTTAATGTAAGGGGCCTTGATACCAATGAAAGAGTAACGGCCATAAACCCTGAAGGGCTTAGCTTTTCTGCCACTGTAGAAGGAAGATGGGAAGGAAATAGATTTTACCCGGCGGAATATGGCCTTGGGATGTTATACGCAACATATAATGAAACAATATTAGGCTTTTCTTATATTAATACATTGGAATTAGCTCAGATAGTTGCAAATCCTGCTGCTGTACAGATAAACGCGGGAGGAAGCCGAAATTTAAGTCTTAGAGGTATTGCAATGGATGGTAATACTGCCCCTCTTGCAAATGCACAGTTTGAGGTGGTTCCTGCTGAACTTGGAAGCGTAAGTGAGGCCGGAGTGTTTACAGCTAATTCATCCGGCGTTACCCAGGGATTTATTCGGGTAAGCTCAGACGGTATAAATGCTTTTATTCCTGTTTCTGTAGGTACTGTGACCGAATGGGTAACGGGCTTTGATAACAGAAACATTCCTCTTGAGTTTAGCGGTTCGCCGGCCTCTGTAACAGGCTCTGCTGTGTATGACGACTCTATCAATAAACCCGGCAACTTTGCTCTTAGGCTTAATTATCGTTTTGGAGTAAGTGAATTAACCCAGGCGGCGTATTTAAACCTAACAGAGCCTATAAGATTTGATAATAATTTACATGCTTTTGAAATAGCCGTATATGGTCACGGCAGAGGCGGCTGGGTAAGAGCTAATATAATAGATGCCGCCGGCGAAGCTCATGTGGTTGATATTGCTGCTAATGTAGATTTTGACGGCTGGAGGAACCATGTAGTTAGAATCCCTGCTGAAGCTGTTCAGCCTGTAAGCCTTGAAAGATTGTATGTGGTTGCCCTTAGAAATGAAAACACAAGCGAACTTGCTCTGTTTTTTGATGATTTGAGAGCACAGTATGCTGCCCCTATAACCCATGTAGAAGTGCCTGCGGCTGATAGATTTAGAAATCCATTTGAGTCGGTTTTGACTCCCGATAAGCAGGTGGGGCATATTGACTTAACCTTCGTGGGTGATACAACTATAGGCGATGAGAGCCTAAGACCGGATAATTATGGGAATTTGCAAAGAAATGCACTTCAAAGATTTACACAAACAGCTGACCAAGCCTTTTTTGTTGGCCCCGCCGATACGGAGGTCGTAGAAGGCATAAGGCTTAGCGCTGCATACAACTTCCGTGATCAGGGTAATCACGCTATAATAGAAATGAGCGCAAGAAATGGTTCCTTATCAGGCACACATGCAGGCAATTGGGCTTTTTTTGAGAGTGCAAAAAACTCACAGGCAAGGCACATAATTATTATGCTTGACAGAAGGCCGGATACATTTACAATACTAGAGGAATATGAGCTTTTCCACCAAGCTTTAACAGAGCTTAGGGAGCATGGGAAAACAGTGTTTGTTGTTTCATATGGCGGCCTGACATCAAGCTCTACTGTTATAGATGGTGTAAACTACATAAACTTAGGTGCTCTGTTCAATTTAAATGGTGAAGTTAACAGGGAATTTAGAGTTTTAAGAATAAGAATAAATGGTGATCGTGTAGCTTTTGAACTGCAAAATGCTCTATAATAACTAAATCACTTTAAAAAGGCTTAAAGCAAAGCGAAAGACCTCCGGGCTCAGGGGGGGCTTAGGAAGCCTTGGGGCTATTTTAAAGTAGATTTAATGTTAGGAAATAGTTCTTCGTAGGGAGGCGCATATGAGTGAGCAGGATCCTAGAATAAAGATAAGCTCAACAGACCCTAGCTTAATAGGCAAAATAACCGTAAAACTTATAGGCGATAACTTGGACCAAATACATTGGTACATACGGTTTAGTGCGCCTCTTGACCCGGTCACTGTAACTGCTAAAAATATGGAGGTTACGGATACGGAAGGCTATATTATGCGCACCTTCATACGATATGATGAGAAGAAAAACATGATAGCGCTTTCACCTTTGGACTCTTATATGGAAGGTATTTACTATCTGCTGCATATTTCAAGGCGAGTTAAAAGCGACAGGGGCCAGCCCCTTAAAAAAGAGGTTTATGTGCTTTTTAAGCTTATGGATGGGAAAATTTCCGAGTATGAGCTTTTAAAATCTACGGTTAAGCCGCCAAAGCCCGTGGTTAGGCCAAATGACTATGATAAAATGATGGTTAGAAAATATATGCCACCGGCTGAGCGTGTTAAGTATGAAAAAGAAAAAGCGGCTGTAGAAAGTAAAAGCACCATCCCCTATAAAGAAATTAATATAAATATATTGATAAGCTTACTTGGGCTTGCTGCTTTGGTTGCCGCTATTTATTTTCAAATTGCCTTTATGATACCGCCTGCTATAGGGGCTTGCATTATAGGTGTTCTCCATATAATCAGACAGACAACTAAGCGTGAGTTTCGCTCACGTGTACGATACAACCTTGGTGCAATACATTTTAACAAAGGCAAATTTGATAAAGCTAAGGCACAGCTAAGAAAGGCCGCCAGGCTGAACCCACAGGATGAAGATGTGGAACATGCGCTGTATAGGCTTAAATTTCATGAGTAATTTTTGGAATGACTGAAATAAAAATCCCCCAAATATTGGGGGATTTTGACTAGGGCCTGTTGACACTAATGGGTCACATGCATTTTGGGAGGCGTCTCTAATACCAATCCTGATTAAAATCCTGTACTTTATCACGCCTAAAATCACCCCAAAAGCGCTTCACCCCGCGCTTTTGGGGCGGCGCTCAAACTACAGGTTTTAATCTAGGATTGGTATAAGCTAGACGAGGAGCGGCGAACGCTACACACTGGAAGTAGTTTGTAAGTGAGCCGAGACGAAGTATAGCAATGAGGCGACCGCAAAGGCCTGTGACAGCTTAGTGCCAACAGGCCCTAATATAGTGAGTTAACTTTAAAAGCATCACAGTTTGCTGTGTGTGGATTGCAAAGCAATCCATTTATTTAACTTTTGAGCTTTTTCATAAGTTAAATAAATATACCGATGGTGCTTTTAGTGCCGTTAGAGCCTGTCTAATATCTTGCTTTCAGTAGATTTTCGAGCGTTTTTTGCCGGACAAGGAGCACCTGACGACGCATTCGTGCCACCTACGGTGCACTCAAAGTATTCGAAGAAAATCTGCTATAGCAAAGGACAATTTAAAAGGTGAAAGCAAGCGACACCCCGAAAATATGAGTCTTTTTGCCTACGGCAAAAATCGTTAGAGTTTACGGCATTGAACCCTGCCGTAAACTCTAACTGACTAGCAGGTGAAGTATTTTCGGGGCGGGTTTGCCGCGAAA
>Ga0131853_10015573_pt1 | contig 13898 bp, 6 predicted proteins | sample TergutLab28metaG_FD_92764 | JGI IMG/M metagenome (GOLD analysis project Ga0131853, IMG submission 92764) | Labiotermes labralis P1 segment gut microbial communities from Petit-Saut dam, French Guiana - Lab288 P1 (version 2) (version 2) | ecosystem: Host-associated > Arthropoda: Insects >... | reverse complement strand
TTTATTTCATTATTTAATGCTCAACATGTTTCGGATGTTAATACATCCATCCTCAAGAGCTTGCGACTTATTTGTTGAGTTATTTCATGGGTTGTATTGCTCTGGTTCGATGTGTGTTGGTGTGTTGGCACTAGTGCTTCAGCCTGCATACGGATACCACACTACCCCAGCCAAACCACAACGTAACACCAACACACATCGAACCAGAGCAATGCAGCCCATGAAATAACTCAACAAATAAGTTGCAAGCTCCTGAGGATGGATGTATTAACATCCGAAACATGTTGAGCATTAAATAATGAAATAAAAAAGCAAGTGATATCAAGTTGTTCTCTCTTTATTCAACTATCAAGATGATGCACGGTCCATTAAACATAAGTACAAGCGATGTAAATGATCCCTAGGAATAACGGCACAACATGTCCTCCCCCATTCTTTCTGTCCCTTAAATAAACGGGAAAAAAATAAAACTAAGCGCCCCGTTAATCGGAACATAAGTAACTTATGTTTAGGCATAAGTCAGAGTTTCCCGAAATTTCTTTTACCACGGAACCCATTTCTTGGCACCTTATTGAACGATGCTTTCAACTACCATACAGAGTAGATGGTAGACAAATCAGATATGAGTAAGGAGCATTGGTGGAATGACGCTGACTGGAATAACCTGGAATAATAGGAGAAATCCCTATCCCAGCTGCCACTTTATCTATTACAAATCTCTCAGTGGTTTCCCTGGAGTCGAATCAGGGCCTATGTTTTGATTTTGTATGAGCCTGTCGTCTGTCCAGCTCAATAAAGACACGTATTAACAACTGAGTGCGGTCGAGAGGGTGTCTCAGGTTCTAGAAGCAAGAAAATGTACATTTAATCACACCGAAGCATCATGTAAAGGAACTGAGGTCATTGGGTTTAAATGAGGTTTATAATAACTTGTTTGGTTTGCGAAACATAGTTCTCAGCATTGTCTTCATTGAGCTGTGGCCCTGCGCGAACGTTTCTCAACAAATTTCAATGTCGGCAGTGTCAATATAAGTTACTTCGCAAGTTCAGCAAATTTCTGTCCACTGTAAGGAGGTAATACCCATTATTCAAGAATTATGTTAAATTCTAATCAGTTAGAGAATGTATCTAGAGCTGTTGTATAAACTCTGTGTGGAGCCGTTTGGTTCCGTGAAGTAGAGCTGGAAATCATTGGCCTGAGTGTTTACTCGCCGTTGGATTGGAAAATGGAACACAGTAAAAATAAATTATAGCATATAAAAAGGTAGTAACTGATTTTTCTATTATATGTATAGGGTCTTGCTGGGGAACCCGGAGGGAAGGAGACCACTGGGGAGACCTAGGCATAGATGGGTGGATAATATTAGGATGGGTCTTCAGGAGGTGGGATGTGGGTATGTGGACTGGATTGGTCTGGCCCAGGATAAAGACAGATGGCGGACGCTTGTGAGTGTGGTAATGAACCTTCGGGTTCCGTGAAATGCGGGGAATTTCTTGACTAGCTGCAAACCAGTTACCTTCTTAAGGATTCTATGTTATCGCCATTCTAGGATTTCTTCTTCCCACATCCTTCATTGTCCGCCCCAGAACGACGCGGTGCCCAAACGGCAATTCCCGTGGCTCTGCAGTACGCTGATACAATCAGTGACTAATGTCTGTGGGCTGGAATTTGAATATATTTTAAATCCCTTCTTTTGTATTAGCTTCTTGACATTTCTTTAGGAGCTGCCGATTTTTTTATTTGAAAGTAACCACTCGGGAGCCGGGATAGTGCAGCCGTAGTTGTGACTAGGCCACGGACTAGACTGCCGAGGAGTCGTGGTTAGATTCCCAACAGGTATAAGAAATTTTCCCCTTCTCTAATACTCTACACCGGTCCTGCGTCCCACACACCCTACTTTCTATTCAGTGGACACCTTGGACTCCTTCCTCAGGGGTCAAGCGGCCGGGACGTGAACGTGACCACTCCGCTCCAACTAGGGCCGGGGTTCAGACAGCGCAGAGCTCTATCGCGACTCCTCTCAAATGCCTTCATGGTGTGTACACAAACGACGTTCAATGTGACGCTTTCCTGTGACACGCTTTTATCGCTATTTTTCTTCAGTTTTTCTGCATTAATTTGGCACTTGCAGATTCCAGATTCCAGTGGGAACGCGGTCTAAGGCGTGGGTCTGCTGCGGTCTCTCGCTAGATGGGGTTGTGGGTTCGAATCCCGCCGGTGGCTATGGATGTCTGTCTCTAGTGAACTTTGTGTATTGCCACGTAGATGTCTCTGAGACGGGCTTATCTATCATCTAGAGGAGTCCTACCGAGTGTGGTGTGTCTGAGAATGATCGCGATTCCACGATAATGAGGAGGCCTTGACCCAATAGGGTCTGCCGCGCCATGGAGGAAAAAATTTGCAGTCTAAATAACACTAATTAATATTTTATAGAATTATACACTCTAACTTGCAATAATATTAAATTATTTCTGGAAAAACTGCTGTGATAATGATATTTGTTACTAGATTTTTATTGGATTGCGTCAAATGTGAGGATGTGTTAACTGTAGTTCGCTGAAGGATGTTGTTAGTAACTCGGATTATATGGAACTGGAGTTATGAATGGGTAACGATGCGGAAGTTTACACAAAGTCTTAGCGATAGTTAGTAACTACCCTAGCGTCTGCCTAGAAAAAAGACAAGTAAAACAAGAAATCTCAGTTAGACGGAGATTTGAAAGGGGTACCTTCTGAATACAAGTCGAGGACATTACTTCTTCAATATTTTTGCTAGAAGAAGATCGTTTTGTTAAGACAGTAATGTCGAATAGTCAGTTCTAATAGATTAATATCCAATTACAGGCCTAAAATTGCATTCTATTATGTTCTAACAATTTCAAATTAGCGGAAGTTGTAATAAGCAAAGATATTGTCTGTTTTGAGATATGTTTTGCAATGAAGATACCGGACTAGATCATGTCCGAACAATTGCCACGAACTAGATTACGTTTTAAACGTGGCTTCCCGAATGCCACATGATTGTGTCCCTCAACTCTGCAGGTTGCTAATAACAGCGACTCTCTTTGTTATCGGCGGCCTTCCACTCTTATTCCCCCCACCGGCAGCCTTCAGCTACATACAAAGATTTGTTCCCTGTGTGAATAGATACAGTCTGCCTGCAGCATAAGGAAATGTATCGATCATCGCGTTCGTTACCAATTTGCCATTAGATACATCTTAATGCCAACTCTACAGCAGGCCTATTATAACACTGAAGGTTCAGGATCTGTGAACCGAAACCCCACAGTTGGATACCGCCTTCTTCTATTCCATGTCCATTTCAATAGTAACTATTCAGTTATGTGCTTGTTGTTTAATGGTGCTATCAGTGTGTCAGATATTGTGCCGATTTTTAAAGTGGTTCCTGAATAACGAATTGGAGAAATGACGAAAATATCGACCGTGATGTGTAATTTGTGTTTCCTTCTAGGATAGAAATCGTCGGCAGGGAGGGAGAAAGGCTGCGGATAGTATCATTTAGGATAATATCTTAACTCTTCTTGGATGTTCTGTAGAGTAAATTGGCAGTTATTTGCCAACGTTTCGGGACAACTTATCTGCCCCAGAAGATTATTCTTGGACTGTTCCGCCCTTAAAGATGGGAGCGATAGGCTGTCCCGAAATGTCGGTAACTAACTACCAATTGGATTTCGGCATCTCCTGAACACAGGCCAAAACAATGTTTATACCAGATTTCTCGGTTTAATAGGGCAATCTTCATACACCTTATAATAGTTACTGGTCTTGCAAAAGGCACAATAAAAATGTCGTTCCGCGTTCTCTGTTGTACCCATCCGAGCTATATGTTCAGCCTATTGTGACCACCCTGGCTTCACAAATTAGCAGTGTCAGAAGAACTGTAAGAAGCACTCATATGACTATGTTGGGCTGCCTTTGGTATAATTTGCAACCATGTTCCAATTCAGTTGGTTAGAAGGCAGCTTTTCTCGGGGGTAAAGCAGTCGGGGCGTAAAGCTGAAAAATTTGTCTAGTACCGAGCTTAAGAATGAATAGAGTCGTATCCTTACAAGCACACAAGTCTACAGCTTGTGTACAGGGACGAATTTGTCGTTCTTTTAACCAGGAAGATTCAAGTAATCTGGGATGTTACCCTTTGTTAACCGGCTATTTAGTTCTCGACATTTCGAAAGATCTCAGGTGCCTTCAAGTTTACTGGCATACTTTGAATGCCGAAACATTTTAACCATTTTAAGCACAAATTTAAATAGAAGAAGTAGGAGGGGGTTGAAGTGGTAGACACTAAATTGATTATTCTAGGGGGTCAGAAAATTTAGTGCTCCAAATGTTCGCAGACCGATCACGGTGGCCGAGTAGACTGAGACGTAGGTCTACGGCCGCTAGACTGTTGGGATCGCGGGTTCGAATTCAGCTGAGGGCATGAACATCTTTCTCTTGTCTTTGTGGTGTGTTATGTTTTGCCTCTGCGACGGGCTGATCACTCGTTCAGGGGAGTCTTACTGTGTGTGTATGTGTGTGTCTAATTGTGTGCGATCTACAAACCGCAAAATGAGGCCGTCTAGGTCCGATTTGAGCTGTAGCGTCAAAAAAAAAAAAAGTTGCTTCATGACTGCTCGTCCTTGTGGTAAAGCTAGGCAGCAGGCAAATCAGACAGCTGTGTAAGAAGACGGTAAGGTGAAGGGAATTGGACGGTTTGATTATGCAGCAGAGAAAACAAGTCGAAAGTGTTGGCGAAATTTTGGATTTTTATGAGGAATTTTGCGTTGTGGTGAAATGTTGATAATGTTTGGAGGGCTACGTCTGCTCGGAAAATTTGAACTTAATGTTGGGAGGTGTCAGATGAAAATACTTTTATATCTCGATGCATCTCGCTTTCGGAATAGCATCACTTTTACTGGAAAGTCCTCAGGCTTCGTCCGAGTGTCCTGATAGTAGCAGCGTAAAGATGAAGATGTGTATGGATCATCGATGGAATTATCTTATGGAAGAAAACCGAAGTGCTTGGAGATAAACCGCTCCGAACGCCACACTGTCCACCATAAAAGTCACGTGGGATTGTCTGGGATCGGTCTCGGATCTTAGCAGTGACAGGGCGGCGAGACATGTTCCTACCTTACAGTAAACACCCAGTCTTCATTACAATATCTAATCGGTTAAGGACTTGTGGGGAATTAATAGCTCTTTGTTCTGAGAATTACGCGAAACACGAAAGAACTCTAGTCGGCAAAATGCAGATTTTTAATGTAAAAGCAGATAATCCATTTAATTAAAACACTTTATTATCCAACACATACACAAATATATAATTCGTAGTAACAATTAGAATTATTATAAAATATCTAAAAATATTTAAAATTGCTCCAACATATTTCGGATCACAAGAGATCCATCATCAGGGTGCTTTATACAGTGCTTGGCTGAAATTACAGTAATGGTTCCATCGTGTCCGTTGACATGGACCTAGTCGGTGTTATGGCAGCATATTTGCCCGTGTTGCATGTGTGTACTGCACAGTCTAGAGAGGCAAATATGCTGTCATAACACCGACTACGCCCATGTCAACGGACACAATAGAACCATTACTGTAATTTTAGCCAAGCACTGTATAAAGCTCCCTGATGATGGATCCCTTGTGATTCGAAATATGTTGGAGCATTTTTAAATATTTTTAAATATTTTACAATAATTCTAATTGTATCTACGAGTTAGTATATTTGTGCATCAGTTGGATAATAAAGTGTTTTAATCGTCATTGATCACGGTACAAGCATGAAGATACATTTAATAACCACTGTGTTTAGTGTATGCGGTCCAGTGTATGAAAACTGATGCTAGCGAGCTTGCCTAGGTCTGGAAATTCTAGGATTCAAATTACTTAGTTTAAAAGAGAAAATCTTCCATGATAAGTGGGCCTCTGTCACACGACATGCCACGTCTTCTGGTTGCGGATGGAGGAACGACCTCCAATATGGAGGGTAGCTGCAAATGTACTGAATAAGCAGTACCGGAGAGCCGACGAGGGGTGGTCCTCTAGTTTGGGTGTTCGGCGAGATGCTTGAAACCGACCCTGTTGCGAAAGAGTTACATGTGCCTAGGACCTGGAATGATTCTTTATACGACCTAAGCAATGAAAAAAGACCATGAGAGTTGATACCTGCAATTTTAGGAGCCTGTATAGGGCAGGCCCACTTACAGCAGCAGCCAGGGAATAATCAAGATATAAATTAGATTTAGTGAGTGTATAGGAGGTTAAATGGGAGACAGGGGGCACTGTAAAAGCAGGGGATTATTTTTTTCTATGAAAAAGGAAGGCGAAAATCTTTAATTGGGAACAGGAAATTTATACACGACAGAACAGTATAAGCAATTAAGAGAGCAGAATTTGTTAGTTCTGAGAGTTCTTTTGTGTAAAGTAATTGTTTTGAATGCACATGAACCAGCTGAAGAAATAATTGATGACACAGAAGACAGATTTTATGAAGAATTAGAGCAGTTTTTTTTTATAATTTTCTTAAGTGCCATATGAAAATTATGTTAGGCGATTTTAATGCAAAATTGGGGAGAGAGGATATTTTCAAACCGACAACTGGGAATGAGATTCTACATGGGGATAGTAATGATATTAGTGTAATAAAGTAAACTTTGGCACATCAAAAAACCTGGTTCTTAAGAGCACAATGTTCCTGCATCGAAATATTCATAAATACGCCTGGGCCTCTCCTTATGGCAAAACTCACAACCAGACTGATCACATATTGATAGATAGGAGATGGCATTCGAGTACACTAGATGTGCGACTTTCAGGGGAGCTAACTGTAATAGTTATCAATATCTTGTGGATGCAAAATTTATGGAAATATTGGCAATACCTAAACAAGCAGCACAGAAGTCTGATGTGGAGAGATTAAGTCTCTGGAAGCTCAGTTAGCTGGAGTTTAGAAAACAAAGATCTCAAAGGGGGTTTCAGCTTTGGGAAATTAAGTGATGGCGATAACATAAATAGGACTTGAGAAAACATTAAAGATAATATATAAACCGCAGATAAATGGAGTATCGGTCTATATAAATTGAAGCAACATAATTCTTTGTTTGATGAAGATTGTTTAAGATTTTAGAGATCAAAGGAAGCAGGCTAAAATGCAGTGTTTACAGTATCCAACCTAAATCACTGTAGATAATCGTAACACTGTAAGTCGTGATGGTAGTTGAAATTTCAAGAAAAAGAAGGCTATCTTAAAGCTAAAATTGATGACCTTGAAACTAAGAGTACGACCAAGAATATCAGAGGCTTGTGTAGGGGTATCAGTGTTTTTAAGGATTACCAGTCTAAAACTAATATAGTGAAGGATGAGGATGGTGATTTGGTTCCAGTCTCCTACAATAGTTTGGCTAGGTGGAGGATCCATTTGTCTCAGTTTTCTGAATGTATATAAGGTTAATGATGTTAGGCAGCAGAGCCACTAGTGCCTGAGCCAAGTGCCTTTGAGGTTGAGATGCCTATTGAAAATCTAATAAGAGACACATCACCAGGTATTGATCAATTCCCAGCAGAATTTATTAAAGCAGGGTGTAGAAAAATTCGTTCTGAGATCCATAAATTTATAATTCTATTTGGAAAAAGAAGGAATTGCTTGAGGAGTAGAATGATTCGATCACTGTATCTGTATATTCGGAGGGTGATAAAACACGTAGTAATTATAGAGGCATATCACTCTTTTCAACTGCGTACAAAATTTTATCTAACATCCTGCTGTCAAGTTAAACTCCATGTGCAGAGGAAATTATTGGAGAACATCATGGTGGATTTCGCCCCAACAGGTCAGTTACAGATCACATTGTCTGCATTTGTCAAATAAGTGAGAAAAAAATGGAAACAGATGAATAGTGCATCAGCTATTTATTGGCTTCACGAAAGCCTATAATTCAGTCAGGAGGGAGATCTTGTATAATATTCTCGTTGAGCTTGGTGTCCCTAAGAAATTGGTAAGGCTAATAAAAATGTGTCAGAATGAAACCTATAGCAGAGTCTGGGTAGGCAAACATTTGTCGGAAGTAATTCCCACTAAGAATGGTTTGAAACAAGGAGATGCTTTAACGCCATTGCTTTTCAACTTTGTTTAAGGCTATACCGTTAGGAGGGTTTAGGTAAACCAAGATGGCTTGAAATTTAATGGTACACATTAGCTTTTAGGTTAAGCTGACGATGTTAATATATTGGGCGGAAGCGTACCTACTGTAAATAAAAAACATATACCCTTTGGTAGTTGCTAGTAAGGAGACTGGACTGGAAGTAAATGTTGAGAAACGAAGTAACGGTTCATGTCTCGAGATCAGAATGTAGGATGAAGTCACATACAAAGATTAATAATAGTTCCTTTGAAAGGGTGGAAAATTTATAATATTTGGGAACAATCCTAACGGATCAAAATTCCATTCAGGAAGAAATTAAAAACAAGTTGAAGTCAGGAAATGCTTCCAGTCATGCGGTGTAGAATCGTTTGTTTTCCAGTTTGGTATCCAAAAGTGTATAGAGAAATAATATTTTGCCTATTGTTTTGTATGGGTGTGAAACTTGGTCGCTCACATTGAGGGAGGAACGTAGGCTAAGGATGTCTGAAAACAGGGTACTGAGGAGAATATTTAGGTGTAGGAGGGACGAGATGACAGAAGGGTGGAGAAACCTACATAATGAGGAGCTTAATTATCTGTACTGCTCACCAGACATTATCGAGTGATAAAATCGAGAAGAATGAAACGGGCAGGGCATGTGGCAATTATGCGAGGGAGGAGAGGTGAATACACGAAATTGGTTGGGAAACCTGAGTGAAAGAAACCACTTGGAAGACCCAGGCATAGATGGGAGCGTAATATTAAGATGGATCTTCAAGAAGTGGAATGGGGGACTTGGACTGGATTAATCTGGCTCAAAATAGGGACAGGTGGCGGAATGTTGTATACGCGGTAATGAACCTTGAGGTTTCATAAAATGCGGGGAATTGCCTGACTAGCTGAAAACCGGTTAGCTTGTCAAGAAGAATTCTGCTCCATGACGTAAGTAAGTAAATAAGTAAGTAAGTAAGTATAAGTAAAATCTAAGAGACAGCCATTAATGTCGAAATTTTTAATTAACTAATTAAGTGTAGTGAGTAGACAAAGGGTACCAACATTACACTGACAGGGGTTGCTTGTAATTTTAGACAGTGCTTTAGTCAAAACCTGGATAATTATTAATGCCGTCATAGACTGCCTTCTAGATCATTCAGATTCATAATTCAGTGGTTATGCTGCCAGTCTGCATTACATAACTTATAACATTTGTGAAAGTAACGCTAAATGAAGCAAGATTCAGAGGAAAAGTTAGTAAGATGCTTCGAAGCAATTTAATACCAGCTGCTGTGTTCTGCAGAAAGTTCCATATGTCATTCTGATGTGTTCCGGACACTAGACCAGCTTCTTGCAGGATACATATTTGAACTAATATTTTTGCATACTCTTTACTATCACATCACGCCTGACTATAATATAATATTTAGAAGAGCTAATCAAACATGGAATGCAAATTTGTGCACACCGCTGATTGTGTAACGGTACCAGCTGGTGTTTAGTTTCTTTGAAAAAATATTTTTATAGCGGCCCGAAGTCTACACGCTCAAAGTCTAGAAACTCGACTCCAGCAGAATTTTATTAGGAAGGTCAACATTTATTTTTGGTGGTTTTTATTTAAATATATTAATGAATATAGTCGGTGGAAAATGAATCACTCTAAAGTCCATTGTTAGAATGAACTCCAAAAAAGAATGGGTCGCGTACCCTGGATAATATTATAAATATGACGCACATGTCAGATATCCAACCTGGGTTATGTCAAAATGTTTATCAGTGATCAAAATTTTGAATGCAACTGGACTAACATTGCGCCGAGGAGAGTAGGATGGTTTGGTTTTTTGGATATATTTGTAATGTTCAGTCTTACGGTTTGCTGCATTCAGGTCAGAATATTTTACTCTCCAAACTCCCAAACGAAATACCTGTAGGTTTTAGCACCATAGCCCTGTAAAATTACGACATTACATGTCAGTGGAGTACCGAGACGGGGGGGGTTGTTCAAACCCTTCCCCCCCCCCCCGAAATTCCGAAGGCCTTCCAAAATCGTGCCAAACTCAACCCGATTGTGAAAACTGTTAAAAATTGCTGAATTTAGGACGTCAACACACCAAGATGTTCGAAGAAAAGGCAGTAAAATTCTAAAACTACCTAGATTCGCAACTGTTTTACATTAACAATGACAAATAAATTGGTTGTTATCATAAATAGTCTTAAAATACCAAAAACTAAGAAAATTTTACTATACGAAATGAAATTTGTTGTACCAAATTACAGCGCCTCCAGAATCCCTGACTAGGGGGCTACCGCCCCCAGATCCCCGTTCTCTCTGTCTTCTGTCCTCAACTGAATTTGTTGAACCCCCCCCCTCCCCACGAACAAAATTCCTGGGTACGCCACTGTTACATGTTACTCTGTGTGAGTAAGACCGAACAGTTTTGATTGTGGTACTATTACAAATCTGAATCAAGGAAGTATCGCTTTATAATATCGGACTGGGCATCTGCCGTTATGATTCGGGTATCTTGTAGTTTCCCTCAGTGTGTCCAGGCAAACGACAGAACATTACCTTCATTAGGAAAGGGCTATGTCATTATTGTTTCCATAAAGTTCATACATTTTCACACAACGACACATAGAATGAGCAAATAACAGCATCGTAAAATAAACTGTAAAAATTATATGACTGTGAAGTTTGGGTTTTCGCTCTAAGAAAAGAGAATATTTTAGACTGGGGGGGGGGTGTTTGAGAATAAAATGCTAGGGACAATGTTTCGATTTAAGAGAAAGAAAGCACGAGAAGGGTGGAAGAAATGCATAATGAGGAGCAGCGTAATCTGTTTCTCATTACAGTTAAATTAATGAAAATGAAGCATACAGAACACATGGACGAAATGAGAGAACATTTTAGGCAAATGAAGTGATGAGAAGAGATCACCTAGAAGTACAGAATAAGATAATATTAAGAAAATATTTGTGTTTTGTCATTTTCGAAGGATTTCAGGTGACCCGTGTAGACGTGAATTGGCAAGCTATTTTGAATTCAGTATTCAATATCCGAGTCATGAAACGGGCGCGCCGTTTGTTGATTAAAGCATGAGAGCGGCTGTCACTACACTGAATTAGTTGATTTAAGTTTCAGTAGCACAGGGTGCCACACAAAGCGCTGAGCACGCCCGCAGAACGTACATCAAGAAACGCTGAGCTCCCATTTACTGTCAAACTGAATAACACAGAAGATCTGATTTCCTGGATTTTATCATTTACAATCAGTGCATTGGTACTTAGAGTTGTGCCAAATGAGGCGTTCTTTACGAAATAACTTAGAGGTCCTCTGAAAATCGTGTTTGCCTGTATATGAACTAATGATTTATCAGCTCCTAAAATGTCAAGCAGATTTCCTTTAAGATTCAGTATGGGAGACTTATTAAAATCTGACCCATGATAAAGTTCCACTGTTTCTGGGGGGGGGGGGGGGGGGCGGCACAAATGTAATTTTTATCCTTTAAAACTTTGTGTAAACATAAGAAAAGATGGTTTAATTAGTGTACTGCAAAAGTGCGCCGTTGAAAAACCTGTACAATGTTTCACGGACTGCATGCAAATGTTAATTTCATTATACCTTCATTCATAAGTGGGAGACCGCGGTGGCACAGTGGTTAAGGTACTGTGCTACAAATAGGAGGGTCGCTGGTTCGATCCCAGCTGGTGTCAGTGGATTTTTCATTGATATAAAATCCTTCCGATCGCGCTATGGCCCTGGGGTCGACTCAACCGCTAACAGAAATGAGTACCGGGAGCAATTCCTGGAAGTAAAGGCGGCCGGTGCGTAAGGCTGACAACCTACCACCATCCTGTGCCGTTGTCACAAAATCTGGGAACCTTAACTTCCTGGAAACCTTTGGGCCCCTCCGGGCCTGTAACGGACTGCTTTACATTTTTTAACGTTTCATTCATAAGAGCGAACATCTCTTCATTTTATACTGCAAATACTATTTAGTAAATGACCTACAGAATAAATATTCTTATTTTCGAGCACATGTTCGTTTTCCAGGGTATTCTTAATTCCATCTCGATTTTGAAAGCAGCGTGTGATTGTTATGCGTCCCACGAAGTGACATATACATTGATATATTTAGAGCGTTTTTATCCTACCATATACAAATCAGAGGGATAAAATGTCCTCTCCTTTATTAAGAACAGTGCTATGAAGACTACTGGGAATTAATAGTGTAGCTTAACGTAGTCTATGGGGAATTAATGGTATAGCTTAACATAGTCTATGGGGAATTAATGGTATAGCTTAACGTAGTCTATGGGGAATTAATGGTGTAGCTTAACGTAGTCTATGGGGAAATAATGGTGTGGCTTAACGTAGTATATGGGGAATTAATGGTATAGCTTAACGTAGTTTATGGGGAATTAATGGTGTAGCTTAACGTAGTCTTCACTACGTCGCTAGTGGAGGATAATGGTCAGCTTCACGTTCTGGCTGCTTATACTGGAAGAGGGGCCACAATAACCAGTAGATAAAATGCTGGATAGGACTTTCTGATGGTGCGAGTACTCGAGTATCATAGAGCATGCACCTTTTGTTCTGAACACCGTGAAGCAGTTCGGATTTCAGACGCATTCGCAAAACTGCGAAGAGCGACTGTTAACTTCGTCATGTCTGTCCGTCTCCCTTTCCGCATTGAACAACTCGGCTCCAACTGCCGGATTTTCATGAAATTTTATATTTGAAAATTTTTCGAAAATCTGTTGAGAAAATTCGTTTCATTAAAGTCGGACAAGAATAAAGGTTACTTTATATGAAGACCAATATACATTTGTTATCATATCTCGCTCATCCCTTTTTTGTAGTGAGAAATATTTCAGACAAAAGTAGTAGAGGAAATCAAAACACACATTTTGTGGTCAGTAACTGTTTTTGGAAAAACATGCCGTCTATGAGATAATGTGAACAAATATTGTAGAGTGGGACAGGCCACCGATGATAATACGGCGCATGCGCATTGCACGCTGGATACCTAAGGGTATAAAATGCATACACTCAAGTAGTGTAATGCGCATTGCTTTTCCACTGCAACAATGATTGTACGAACGCGCCTTAATGTTAGGTTATACGTACATTGCCTATCTTGTTATACTGTGGGATGTCAGCCAACTGCGTGATATGTTTCATGAAGAACTCACTGTGTATGAATTATGCTATCGAAAGATGCGTGTGAAGATTTGAAGAAATTCTTCGTGGCCTACAAATGCGTCCGTCTTTCGCTATGTTCAGAGGGAATGAGTTAAATTGCGTGACATTGCCAACCGAAATGCACATTGAGTAGAGAATTTGATTAATCCTCGAAATCAAAAGGAAATTTGTGTGAGAAAATTCTTCCGTCTTTGTAAGTTTTTACACTTTCTACGGACACACCAAGGAGTAATCCTCGAACTAGTTTCTTATTTACATCGACACACCTGTCAAATAATATTAATATTATACTTCTGTTCCAAAGAATAATTAGTTGTTTTAATAAAGATAGACCAACTTGATGACACTTGCTTTATTATGTCAATTTACTGCTCAACATGTTTCGGATGTTAATGCATCCATCTTCAGGACCTTGCGACTACTTGGTGGTTCAGCCTGTACTCGGATACCACATCACCAACAGCCAATCCCGCTACATAACACCAACACGCCTCAAGTCAGCACAATACAGCCTATACAATAACGCACCAAGTAGTCGCAAGCTCCTGAAGATGGATGTATTAACATC
>Ga0131853_10015572_pt1 | contig 13899 bp, 7 predicted proteins | sample TergutLab28metaG_FD_92764 | JGI IMG/M metagenome (GOLD analysis project Ga0131853, IMG submission 92764) | Labiotermes labralis P1 segment gut microbial communities from Petit-Saut dam, French Guiana - Lab288 P1 (version 2) (version 2) | ecosystem: Host-associated > Arthropoda: Insects >... | reverse complement strand
TAGTAGCAGTAGTAGTAGCAGTATTAGTTGCAGTAGTAGTAGTAGTAGTAGTAGTAGCGGGATTCAATGTAAAATGAAGCAGCAGCAGCAGCAGCGGTAGTGGTAGTAGTAGTAGTAGTAGTAGTAGTAGCAGTAGTAGTAGTAGTAGTAGTAGTAGTAGTAATAGTAGTAGTAGTAGTAGCAGTAGTAGCAGTAGTAGTAGTAGTAGTAGTAGTAGTAGTAATAGTAGTAGTGGTAGTAGCAGTAGTAGTAGTAGTAACGGTGGTGGTAATAACAGTATTGCTAGTGATGCTGGTAGTAGTAGTAATTTTTATCCACGTAGGAAATCTAAATCGTTCTTCCAATCCGTAACAGGTAAATTTACCAATAAATCGATAAGTCATAAAGGATTTTAATTAGTTCCTAGCCTCTCACTGTTTATTTCAATAAATCATCCAGTTAACTAACCAACATAGGCCGACGGTATTCGAGAGCAGGCCGCTGAAGCAGACATTTGGGCCAGACATGGAGCAATAATCAGAAACTGGAGAAGAGGAATATTGAGCAGCTTCATGATTTGTATCCTTCAGCAAATGTTATTCGGTTGATTAAATCAAGGAGCTTGAGATAATCGAGGCATGTGATACGTCTGGGAAAGAGAAGAAAACCGTACAGAGCTTTGGCAGAAAGCTAGTAAGAATAAGGTGATGAGAAAAATACCCGGATAATAGGGAAAGGGGGAGTAAACAGCATAACGAAGGGCTTCGTCAAGTGTAGGTTCTGTGAAGTATGCAGGGACACTGAAATCAAGTCGGGTAAGTGGACGTTAATGTATGTAGCATCGATAACGAAAATTCAGTTTTGGTACAAGTCGGGGAACGTTTCGACATCCTGAGCGATCATTCGACCCCACAGAAAACACAGTTTTATGTAACTGTAAACAGTTGCCGTTACATGCTGTGTAAATAACATCATCATCATATAGCTCTATAACCCTTTGTGCGTGTTCGCCCTCTCAGCCAAGTCTCTCCAAGTTCCTCTGTCCTTATCTATTTCCTTCCAGTTTTTAACTTTCAGCTTTTTTAGATCTTCCAAAACATCCTCTTGCCATCGTTGTCTTGGTCTTCCTACTAGTCTAATTCCCATAAGTTTCCAACCTAGTAGTTACCTGGCTGGTCTTGCTTGGTCCATTCATTGAATATGCCCCAGCCATTTGATTCTTTGTGTACCTTGATGAATCTCACTATATCTGCACCTTCTATTAATTCATCATTCTCCATGTTGTTTCTTACTCTCCATATATTGTCAATATTGACTGGACCAAATATTTTCCTTAGTATTTGCCTTTCAAAAATGCATAGGTTGTTTTCATATTTTGCTATTAGTGTCCAAGTCTCTGATGAGTACGTAACGGCTGGTCTTATCATAGTTTTATATATTTTCATTTTCGTGTTTTTTGTTAGGAATTTCGATTTTATTAGTTTTGCATTGGCATAGTATGCTGTATTGTCTTTTTGCTATTCTTTCAGAAATTTCTATATTCATTTTATTAACTGCATTCAAAATTGAGCCCAGATAATTAAAGTTTTCTATACTTTCAAATATAAAATTGCGTAAAGAGCACAACGCGATGGAATATGGCCGGCATCGGTAAGGATTCGAACAAAACTATACGCTCTGTTCTTCTACCACGACAACTCGTGCTTTTAACCATCCGGGTGTGAACTTCCAGAATACGACGGGAAAAGCTGAGGAAATTCCAGTGTAACTACCGTCAAGGTAAACAAAACTCGATAAAGGTACCTTGGAATAAATATACTGAGCAAAACAGCCATGTCAGGAAATTCGCTCTAATTTCTGTAAGAGACACTAATCGACTTTTAATTTATACAACAAAATTAATTCAATAATTAATAACTGAAGAATCAAAAAACCAAGTAGATGCCACTTGATATTTTGTTGTACTTCTTATAGGCTCAACACGTTTCGAGCATTACTATGCCCATCATCATGTGATCTTTTATGCGTGGTAGTCGTGGTTTTCCCCTGTGTGTAGTGTGTTTCATTAATGGTTTGGTAGTTCGATGTGGTGTTAGCATTCATAAGTACTGTGAACACCTCCATCATTACAGAACGACACGACCAATGTGGTAAAAAACAAAATAGTCACGGGCTCCTGATGACGGGCATAGTAATGCTCGAAACATGTTGAGCCTATAAGAAGTACAATAAAATATCAAGTGGCATCTAGTTGGTTTTTCGATTCTTCAGTTATCACAATGGTACACGGTCCAATAAACATCAGATCTAATTCAGTACGTCCCTATCTAAAACGTGTATTTAACCGTATTAAGACGACAATTAATATAAAATGTATTTAACTTCAAAAACAACAGACTGTGTCTCGTATAATTTAATATTAAAGTCTCTCGTGCAGATTTCTAATTATTTACCGACTTACTGGGGGAAATTTCTGCCCCTACTTTAAGGGTAACCCAAGGAGAGCAAGAGCAAGGAATTACTATACTTGGGCCACACCGCAAATCGAGGGAGCAAGATCCTCCTAACGTCTGCAACGTTGTACCAATAGACACGGCGTTGTATCTCAGCTACCCCGTATTTTCATCGATTACTAGCCTTAACGATATGCAAATATTACTTACACTGTGTTAGTTACAATCGTCTATCGGCTAATAAGTGGTTATATCACCAAGCTAACGTTCGAGGTATGCGGAGTGAATTCCCTGTAAATTGTCGTATCATCATCTCGTTAGTTGCAGAATCAACTGGAGTAAACCAGGACAGAATCTCAGAGAGTCCTTTCGTATATTTGTAAATTTAGACATCATTCGCAGACTTATTCTGTAGAGAACATAATCTTCTTTGTAACTTTACACCGCGCCTCTACTGCAATCTGCTTATCCCTCAGACACTCACAATTTCGCTCACTTCTTCCTTACACTCTTTTAAGTCTCTTTAATTTTTCGTCTATTTTCTTTTCTCTCGACTTTTTCTCCTTGAATTAAAATATTTTAGATAAACATCTGTGACTGTACCGTAGCGAGGAAACAGCAAACGGAAACATGCACAAATAAAATGGTAAAAGTAAAGTTAAATCAGTCCCGTTACAGGCCTGGAGTGGCCCAGAGGGTTCCAGGAAGTTCAGTTTCCCAGATTACATGACAACAACACAGGGTGGTGGTAAGGTTGTCAGCCTTACGCATCGGCCACCTTTAACCCCAGGAAATGCTCCTGGTACTCATTTCTATTACAGGCCGAGTCGACCCCAGGCCGTAGTACGATAGGAAGGATTATGTCAATAAAAAATTCCAATGACACCATCTGAATATGCACAAATAAGTAGTATAAATTTATATTAAAATTAATCCGACGTATTTCGGTGTTAATACACCATCTGCAGGGAGTTTACGGTTTTTGTTAGGTAAAGTTATGAATTATTAATACAATAAAATATAATATAGTACAGAGTGAACACAAAAACACTCCTTGATTTCAAGTAGCTATAAAATAAAAACTTACTGAAATATTTTAAATAAATATGGGACTGCAGATACATTAACTCAAGAAATTGTTAATTTTACCGCCCGCCGCCAGACGGCAGTGAAATGCAAGATGGCGCTCACTTCACAGCAACGCAGCTGGTGTGTGCTGAATTTTATAACTACTTGTAATCAAGGATTGTTTTTATGTTCACCCTGTATATTTTATCATTTTAATAATTCATATCTTTACCTAACAAAAACCGTAAACTCCCTGAAGATGGTGTATTAACACCGAAACACTTCAGAATAATTTTAATATAAATTTACACTATTTACTTGTGCATATGTTGGTATAAAAATAACCGTTAATTGTTCAATATGCACGGTAGGAACATTAAAAAAATCAGTTGTACTATTTAGTATGTTATTGCAACATTTTTCTGATGATAGCGTTCTTCATGGAAGTTGACAAACAAATATACATATGTATAAGTAAAATGATTGAATATTATAGTTATCACTGAACAAATACAGTGCATAATCCCATCATTTCACCATATACCGTAAGTGAACACAAATAACTGGCTACGCAATTCCACACTTCAGAGAAATCCATGATGGTAACTTTAATATGTAATACATTACACATAGCACTTTACTGTACCTGAAAATTTTCTGTCAGTAAACCGAAAAATCCCACTCCCTCTACATGCCTTGCTTTCAAAAAAAAAAATAAACCATATATATATATATATATATATATATCGTCACATATGCCATAACGTATATGGAGATAAGCATTCCTTTTGTTAACCGAGGTTACGGGACGATAACAAATACGTCACAGACTCGATACCTATGAAGCGTGTTTGGAAAATGGACATAATTGCTGACCGTTTGGAAAGGCGCACCTGGGAAGTAAAATACCTGACTAATGTAGCGCTCTTCTGTCGCAACATACAGGGTGTCAGGATCTTGCAAGCAATACAGTGTGAGACTTACTCAGATCCTTTGACAAAGACGTTCCAACTGATATAATGCGCTAATTAATCATCCGGCATGTAATCTATATTTCTTAATCTGAAGAGAACAAAAAATGCTTTGTATAAATTTTATATTAACTCACTTTATTTCCAGCAGTATTATTTAACCCCCTTTTAATGGTCCGATGTTCATTAATTTAAAATTAAATATATTAATATTTTGGCGTTTATTAACCTAAGGCCTATACATCTCATCCCATTTCGCTCCTTTATCTTCATTAGATTCTCTTACTTAATCTCTTTCTCTTCTTCAGAATAGAGACATAAAATTTTCAACTGGAATTTTCCATTGCACAATTAGAGCAAGAGGGTAATATATATTTTAATTCTAATATTAATATTGCACAAAAAAAGCGTTACTCGAATTTCTCCTTTTTATATTGCAACTAATGACTGGTTAAAATATTACTTACAGGTTACTGGTGACTTATGTTTTTATGAAATTTCCAAATTTAGGCCTATATGTATCACAAGAAGACTTCATGACGAAACAATATTGAAATAGGCTGGAAGCTACTAATTGTGAAGAGTTTCTTTGCAAATCAAATAGAAATTAATACAATCCAGCAAATATCCACATGAATGAAACTCGAAGATTCTTTACCGTCTTAACACAAGCCTACTTCTGGTCCTCATCATGAGCCATGCTCCAGACCACCAGCGCAAATCCTGTCAGCGAGAACCGTTTGAAGTTAAGAGTGGTGTCGAGAGGTCAGAATTTCTTATTCTGCGCTGAGCTTCTTACGTTTAGATATCCGTCCGGAGACTGGGAATCTTCACTTAGGTTTTCCTCAGTCCCTTCAGGCCTATTAGTACATAGGTCTATAATTGAATTTAGATCACAACGCATTCCTTTCTACGTTACTGTAAAAATCTAAATTAACAATCCTCATTCATTTCGATGGTTTGTAATATCAGTTGCTGAAATCCTCTTTAACTAAACCAAGCATAAACAAATAGAGGGAAATGTTGATAATATACTACGTCGAGGTTTTCGGTTCTCCAAGCGGTACCTTTCTTCACTCTCTATACATAAACTTTTTCTGAATGTGTGTTTCTTATCTCCGTAACTCAGTATTAAACATACGATGCATATCGTCCTCCTTCATTGTTTATGAGTAACCCTAATACTATCTGAAGGAGTACGAACAGCATGTTATTTTGACATTCCTTTTCCTGAATATTAATGCTGATATTTATCTGTTGAAGCACCGGGTGCCCTTTAACCTTTTGACGCCTAATGTCAACTATAGTGGTCGTACCGCACCGCTAACCTCTAAAGTTGGATTTTATATATTTATTTAACAAATATAGGTACTGAATATTTTAAACATGGTATATACTCTCCGTTTTTTCTCTTCAAAATGCAGTTTGTTTCATAATTATAATGTATTTGGTTCCTGTATTATTCACATTTTATATACAGTGTGTGCTAAAATTAAAAAAAAAATAATTCCGGCGCCAAAAGGTTAATGACAGGCTGTACAATATTTCACAAGCAGAAAAGACTTAGTAACTTCAAGAGAAATGAATCTGCAATGTGATTGGCGGAAGAGTGGGCCATGGGGAGAAGGTATCACAAGGTACTGCCAGAGTGTATCCGGTAATTGCCATCACGGATTAGAGGACACCAGAAATACTTCAGCTTGATAGCAGGTACTTGTCCCACGACTCGCAATTGGGACTCCCATAGGAATGACAGGCTTTCCGGCTTCATCTCTACAAAACCCAATATCACTTTCCCAGCGATTAGGGAAGGCGAAAATCAGCATTATTTTGGCCTGAATTGTCACATTCAAGAGGAGGGCAGATTATCAGAATCCCTCTAGGCCCCATGGTAAATGATCGCGACGAAATTATTTTTTCCTTAATGAAAAACTGCAAACTCCACAAACAGGACTCGAACCGATACCCGCGCTACATAACCGTAAACCGCTCATTATGCTTACTGCCACAGCAGTTGGCTGGTGATTGAAAAGGCAAAATACGGAAACAAAAGTATTGGCTAGGCACAACACCAGGAAGAAATGCGGAAAGCTTGTAGGTAAATCACACATTTTAAAAATAGGGAGTACAGGGCAGACATCAGATTCAGAATGCGCTGTGCTTAACATCAGTAAAATCCCGCAATAATCGTACCATTTATTTGTTACAAATAAACGTGTGGGTAGTGAAACGAGGAAAGGTCAGGCCCGTCAAAAGTCTATCCTGCTATAGGTCAGGGTAACATCAGATAAAATATTACAGTTAGATAAACAGAGTGGCTGGAAGGTTCTGCACTATCCACGCAGTATGCGTACAGCCGGCTTCATAGGCCAATACGCGTCAGCAGGGCAATGAGCCTCGCGCAGGCGCACCAACTTCGTGACGTTACACCAAGTCCCTTTCTTCGTTACACTTGCGAGCAACTTTATTTCTGGAGACAATTAGTCGAGGCACTTCGTGATTAATATTCACTGCTTAGTGTCTGCGCACAGTGATCTTACATAATCCTTCTACAAGGAAGTGTGACAAACTGTACGACCCAAGCTGCAATAAGCCATCACTAATCATACTAATTTCCTTGCACTGTCCTCTCTCTTTCTTCCCTTTCCCTAGAGCTGTTATCGTTCCGTTTTCTGTAATGGCATCCATGTTCCAATGAGACAAAATATGCACCCTCATATCGGTTCAAAAAATGTTCGATTAGCTCAGGGAAATCGATATTGATCGTCCGGAATCACTTGAAACACATAAACACACATTCTGGGCAAAGTTTTAAATTGTACAGAAGCACGCTATTCGCGTTCCAGCTGGACCTATTTTTCCATGTACCCTCTAAGTTCACACTTCTCGACTACAATGTTTGTGTGGATTTCTTATCTCTACCGCGCTTCGACACATAACACATCACTTTCCTCCTGTTTTCGTAACATCTATACTGTTAAGTAAACAGTATACACACACACACACATATATATAAAGTGGGCCAGGAAGCTCAGTCTGTATAGCGACTGACTACGGGTTGGACGGTCCGGGACCGAATCCCGGGGTGACGAGATTTCCCGGGGGTAAGGTGCGGCCGGGGCGTGCTGCTGACAACCCACCACCTTCTAGTGCCGCGGTCGTGGAAGAGTAGAGCTATACCTGTACCCACTCTCTGGGCCACACCGGGCCTGTAACGGGATCACTTTACCTTTACGTATATATTTAAAAAACGTAATTTTGGTATTAAACATTATGCAGTTTTCTTCACTCTTCTGTTACTTCCTCTTATTCGGAAGATCCATACACTCCATTAAGCACCTAGTTTTCCAGTACCCACATTCTATATTTTCTTATTAACGGCAGGCTAAGCCTCAAAAGCATACAGAATAGCAGTTAAATTTAGGTCTTCGTGTTTTGAAACTTTACACTTCAGAACACATATTGTTTGCAAATGACTCTGAACTGATGTCAACAAGAACCCCAGATATATTTCGGCATATTTTATATATATACATATATATACAGGGTTATTCAAAATGGTTGTCGGGGTTTTAACAACTTGTCATACATAATACACTTGGGATAGCAGTGTATGTATTCTTTATTTAATAGAACAACACTCCAAGTTTTTGTTACATACCTTACAGGTGCTCTATATGTGCACCTTTTGTGATTATACAAACATCAACACGATAATTGAGTTCGTTCCAAACTCTTTGTAGCATGTCAGTGGTGATTATCGATTATCGCGTTGATGTTTGTAGAATCACAAAGGGTGCACATATAGAGCACCTGTAAGGTACGTAGCAAAAACGTGGAGTGTTGTTCCATTAAATAAAAAATACATAAACTCCTATCTCAAGTGTATTGTGTACGACAAGTTGTTAAAATACCGACAATCATTTTGAATAACCCTGTATATATGATTAAAAATTTGATTTAATACTCTCGTGAATACATTTCCACGTACTTATTTCTTATTTACTTACACATTGTGACATCAAACTGAAACAGTGACCGTAAATACTTGTAATACCAAGTGAAGTCATTCCCACTGTTATATTAAATGTTGTTTCACTTTCATCAGTTTCGTAGCTATTACTTGCAGCCTAAAAATACCATTTAGTTACTTCCACTGACTGTCAGTTACACATTGGTGCTTCAGTAAATTAAGCAGTTTTATGGTGTCACTTTCTGTTCTCTTATGATAAACACTGTCCGCCGCATCAAAAGAAAGATACAGGTTGAGGAAATATAATAAAGGTGGTCCTGAGGAAAAAATTAGTACTTGAAAGAAAAGAAACGACAGCGGGCTGGGGATTAACTACAGATGGACGTTTTTAACTCCAATACGTGAACATAAAATGCAAAGGGGTTTACAACAAAAAAAAAGGGTATTTTGAAAACAGGAGAATATGTACTCCAAAATGCGATGTCACAATTCAAGAATATTTTGTCTGCAGCCAATGTATGATTTTTCTATGCAAAGTAGAGTCACCACATGACGTTTAACAAAAGTGGAGATATTTCGCTTAATGATATCGTCCACTACCCCTTTAAAGACGAAGCGCAAACCGCTTTATTTAAAGACCCAGTCCGTACCGCGCAGTAAACACTTTTCATCTCCGTTATAAAAACCAACTAGTTTATGCTGTAAGTGGCACAAGTCGCTGTTAATTTTCAGATAAATATATAACACATAAATACACTCTGTGAGAAGAACGCAGAATTGTGGAATGTTAAAACTGGTGGTACATTTAGTAGCCAGTAGGCTTTAAAAAGGTTAATTTCCTGGTATACAGTAACTATAAGTCAGTGTTATAAACAGTGTTCAAATAATAGACATTGTCCGTGACTATTGCACTACGCATGCAGCGTTTAAATGTTCGAAGTTCTTCATAACAACTGTACATAATCAACATTCCCTTTTTTTTTAACTTCCCACCGAAGAGTGAGCCAACTGTACCCATCAGAAAATTCCTGTCTATTCAATATCCTGCATACCTCAGTTGTTTCTTCTCTCTCACTTTCGAGCACTTTTCCTAACACTTGGATTGGGGGAATTTTTAAACAAACTAGACGCAAAATTATGTAAAGGAATCTTAGTCTAGGGAAAAACTAGGAAAGGAAAGGAATTCACACTTCTTAAGGTTACTTGGTTGGACGAAATTCGTCCCTAACTCTTGGTCGTCTATTCATTTTTCTTGGGGCGTCCATAACAAGAAATGTAACTTTTAGGCTCTTGTGCCTGTGCATCATGAACGTAGGGTGAAGAGAGAGAAACCAACAAGATGCAACTAATCAAATGTTTGTTATCAAACTTTTATCTCAACATGTTTCGGGCATTCTTATGCCCATCATCAGGAGAACAAGACATGTATTACCGAATATGGTGTTCTGCACTGTAACAAGAGGGGGAAAACCGTAAGATGCGAGAGCCGTAGTGTCTTTGTGTGGAGTAATGAGTTGTAAACATGGTCGGGATTTCGTGTACATATGTGTACGTCGTGGTGTTTAATTGGGATCTAATTCGTATGTCTGTCAGATCTGGTGTATTGGGTGTGGGTGTTGTGATGCATGTGTTGCGCCTGATTGATGAGAGGTGTGTGGTGTAGGTGCTATTAGGTGCTTCCAGAGCGGGTGTGCAGGTGATGGGAGCGGTGAGTACAGGTTGTGTTGGTATAGAGGGGGTGGTGATTTAGTAATAGATCGAGTACATACCTGGTTGTGCTGGATCCACAAAACCGCAGCCAACACAAACAGGTACGGCCTCGGTCTTTTACTAAATCACCACCCCCTCTATACTAATAACACAGCCTCTACTCACCCCACATATCACCCGCACACTACCCTTGGAAGCACCTAATAGCACCTACACCACATACCTCTCATCAATCAGACGCAACACATGCATCACAACACCCACACACAATACACCAGATCTGACAGACATACGAATTAGATACCAATTAAACACCACGACGTACACATATACACAAGAAATCCCGACCATGTTTACAACTCATTACTCCACACAAAGACACTACGGCTCTCGCATCTTACGGTTTTCCCCCTCTTGTTACAGTGCACAACACCATATGCGGTAATACAGGTCTTGTTCTCCTGATGATGGGCATAAGGATTCCCGAAACATGTTGAGATAGTAGTTTGATAATAAACATTTGATTAGTTGCATCTTGTTGGTTTCTCTCTCTTCACCCTAAGAAATGTAGCATTTGGCACACTTGTTTCGCAAAGAATATAGCGAGTGGTAACGAATTTACAAGTGATCGTAAAGTAGAATGTCAGGTATTTCAGTGCATATAAATAAATCCGTTACATTTTTAACAGAAATTTGAGTATACATTACATTACTTTAATTTTAAAGTGGGAGGAGTGAAGCATACGTGAGCTTCTGTCTAGTTAAGCGTACTAAATCAGCGGTAAAAAGTTATTGGAATGGGGTTAACTTTAAAAACTTGTAATATAAGAATTCCGAAAAAGTAAAAGAACAGTAGAGGGTACGTTATTGAATAAGTCGTGCTATGCACAACGGAAGACACAGTATCTCAGTGTTCGAATGCACGAAAATAAAAATTTGAATTAAACACGATAGGAATACAATTTCTTTTACTGCCCAGCTCGAACAAAAGGAAATCCGGGGTACCAAAAATTTGAACATTACATCTCACGGCCGACGTCCTCATGATTCGAATCAGTCGTGCTGCAACAAATCACTGGTCTATGTGACCAGGGTACCTTGCAGGCCGATTACATTAGTTACAGGTTCTTGGAACTTAGGTGATTAGAGAAGCATTAGCATTAATATTCTAATAGAAGAAAATGGAGATCCCATTTGTCTGCAATATGTGGCTGCATCAATAGGAAAGCGGATATATTCTAGATGAATTCTTGTAGGGTTTATCTACGCTTTTGGGCCGGGTAGCGTAATCTATACAGCGACCGGCTACGGGCTGGACGGTCCGGGGATCGAATCCCCGTGGGAGGCGAGATTTTCCGCACCTGTCCAGACCGGCCCTGGGGCCCATCCAGCCTCCTAAACAATGAGTACCGGGTCTTTCCCGGGAGTAAAGAGCGGCCGGGGGATTACGCTGACCCCTCACCCCCTTCTAGTGCCGTGGTGAAGAAAGAGTAGAGCTATACCTCTACTCCCCCTATGGGCCGTACGGCCTATACAGAGCCTCAGTGCCTGTACAAAGGTGCACTTTACCTTTTACGTTTTATCTACCGTTGGATATGAGGGCAATACGCTGCCACGAAAGGTGCGAATCCGATTACATACTAGCAAGGTGTCATATCACAAAAGAACGGAATCCGTGGCTACACTACCGTGAAAAAAACTCAAATTTCTCACCGCAGGATATACTTGTTCAGGTGTATTTGTAAGTGTACCCGCATCTGGTAAAAATTAGAAGGAATTTGACGAGACTTCATACTGTTCATTGAAATGGGATGATAACTTCATGTGTGTTGTAAGCAATGACTGAGTTTATTATACCGTACGACTAAACCTTCGGTCACCTAACATGTTTGAGGAAAACAGTTAAAAATTCCCATTTACGATATCAGGTAACTTGGTCGAAACTCGAACAGGGTGCCTACTGAATGGAATTCTGGACCATTAGTGTCACAAAAACTCGTCCAGTTTCCGGTTTTATTTTAGTACGCGAACATCAATTTTAATGCATTCTACTTAACATAACCATGCAATGACTGTATGACAGCAAAATCAGAAGGTTCTGACAAAATAGCATCACCGTCCGCTAACGCCAAGATCCTGGAAACATATCACCAGGAATAGCTAGCAAACATAACACTTAGTAACTCTTTAGACTTATTTTTGACAATGCGTTCCAGTTGTGTTTAAATTAAAATTTAATGAACGATTTAATTATTTAATTGTAATTATTATATTTATAAATAATAATTATCATATATTTCCTTATACACAAATAACAGTTAAACTAGATTAGAGTGTATATACTTGTCTAACACAACTATATGATGGTGGAGAAATATATAGAATATATAGTGTAGAGTCTTAGATCAATGAACCTAATATAACTATAGAAACTACATTTATATACAGTTACACACTGTGTATTTATAAGCTAAGTTTACATATACATATAATCTCTACAAACGCAAGATGATACCGCAGATCCAACTACATTAACCTAGACATAGCATACAATAACAGAACCCATGTACCCACAGCACCCATCCTACAATAACACATGTGAGATATCGTACCCACTTCACCTCTTACCTCCCCACTGTATACGACCCACATAAGTCAAGTATAGCTGCTTACTAAGTTTTCATTTCTCAACCTGAAGATGTCCAATGTAAAGTGCCGAAACATGTAGTTGTTCTTTATGTAATAAATTCTATACATATCTCTACCATAATATAGTTCTGTTAGAAAAGTACATACACTCCAATCTGGTTTAATTATAAACACAACGGGGATGACGAACCTTACGACAGATAACAGTATTTGATACAGAATTCCTCTTTAAATAAATCACATTATTCTAGATTTTTGAAACGGAGAAAATCAATTCTTATTCTGGCCTCTAAGTAACGTGATCACAGCATCCTCGTTTCCCTGGCGCTTCTTTCTTTAAGTGTGTAAACGTCTGCTCTTCTCTGCCACTTTTCATCAGTTAAATTTACTTAGTACTTATATTTCACCTTCAACTATAAAGTAATTAACATCAACTTCCTGTTACTAATAAAACACTTCAACAAAATAATATTCTCTTTACTGTACACGTTGACCGCATAAACATCAACTTCGTGTTCGGCTTGACGCGACATGACGAAAGAAACTTAGAAAATCAATAACTGTTTGGGGTTTGTCCACATTTAGAGTTCAAAATGCAATTTGTTTCGCAGATATGACCAGTCATCTCATCAAGCAAAGAGCTGAGTGACAGACCTCTCCATTAGGGCCCAAAAGCAAAGTTACACGAAACTGTAGGGGCGGAGTTAGTAGGTATTTCAGTTACAGTTTGTTATGGGTACCTGTCCTGATACCGAAATGTACTGCTTCATACTTTATTTGAAACATGGAACATTGACGAAGTCCAAACGGAAAATGATTCCAAACGGAATACAACGACGTTAACAATCGATAAGATTATGCAAACACCAACTTTCCGATCCAAATCAAAAGCAATATAGGTAAAGAGGATATTCCCGTCTGACAAGGAGGCCACACGTCCATTGTTAGTTCAATGGCAGCTTCAAGCATTGAATTTAACCTTTTAAAGCCTACTGGTTACGTGATGCACCAACAGTTTAACATTCAACAACTGTACGCTCTGCCCACACTGTATTTATGTGTTTTGTATTTATCTGAGAACAAACAGCGACTTGTG
>Ga0131853_10015571_pt1 | contig 13899 bp, 12 predicted proteins | sample TergutLab28metaG_FD_92764 | JGI IMG/M metagenome (GOLD analysis project Ga0131853, IMG submission 92764) | Labiotermes labralis P1 segment gut microbial communities from Petit-Saut dam, French Guiana - Lab288 P1 (version 2) (version 2) | ecosystem: Host-associated > Arthropoda: Insects >... | reverse complement strand
TTTAGAGTACGCCATTAGGAGGGTTCAGGTAAACCAGGATGGCTTGAAACTAAATGGTACACATCAGCTTCTGGCTTATGCCGATGATGTTAATATACTGGGAGGAAGCATACATACTGTAAAGGAAAATGTAGAAGCTTCAGTAGCGGCTACTAGGGAGATTGGACTGGAAATAAGTGCGGATAAAACTAAGTACATGGTTATGTCTCGAGATCAGAATACAGGACGAAATCACAGTGTGGGAATTCATAATAGTGCCGTCGATAGAGTGGAAGAGTTTAAATGTTTGGGAACAACTTTAACAAATCAAGATTCTATTCCGGAAGAAATTAAGAGCAGATTGAGGTTAGGAAATGCTTGCTATCATTCGAAGCAGAATTTTTGTCTTCTAGGTTGCTATAAAAAAATTTAAAGATTAAGATATATGGAACTATAATTTTGCCAGTTGTTTTGTATTGGTGTGAAACTTGGTCGCTGATATTGCGGGAGGAAAGGAAGCTGAGGGTGTTTGAGAATATGGTGTTGAGGAGAATATTTGGACCTATGAGGGACGAGGTAACGGGGAAATGGAGGAGATCGCATAACGAGGAGCTAAAGGATCTGTACTCCTCACCCAATATTGTGCGGGTGATAAAATCGAGAAGAATGAGATGGGCTGGGCATGTGGCGCGTATGGGTGAGGAGAGGGGAGCGTATAGGGTCTTGATGGGGAAACCGGAGGGAAAGAAACCACTGGGGAGACCTAGGCATAGATGGGTGGATAATATTAGGATGGATCTCCTGGTGGTGGGATATGGGTATATGGACTGGATTGGGCTGGCCCAGGATAGGGACGGGTGGCGGAGGCTTGTGAGTGCGGTAATGAACCTTCGGGTTCCATAAAATGCGGGGAATTTCTTGACTAGCCGCAAACCAGTTAGCTTCTCAGGAAGGACTCTGCACCATGGAGTAAGTATTGCGCTTTCTGTTCCGGTTCGTTGCCTGTTTTAAGGGTATATATTTTGGCCGCACGACAATACATTACATGGTACAACCTTCGAACCCGCGCGTTTAAATGCCGATCGCAGTTTCGGTTCAAAGTGCAGCTGGCAGTTGTCTATTGAATCCGTCACCACAGCTTGTATTCAGTATTATGTGACTTTGTCCCAATGGATTGGTGCAAAAGTGAAATAAGCATCACTGGTTTTCGGGACCCAATGGGCCGATCCTCTCTCGAAGAAACCAACGAACCCCCGACTAACTAGGTGGAACAGACCTCTTCTTGAGGATCCAGTAGTTTCTCAGACTGTCAAGCAAATTTCCCGCATGTTATGGAACCCGAAGTTTCAAAACCGCGTCCACAAGAGACCGACACTCTTTCCTTTTTTAGCGGTCCTCCCATCCAAGTTATTTAAGATTAATTTTAATATTATCCTCTCTTCAAGTGTTCTGTTTGAGGTTCCCCAACCATAATCCTGAATGCAGATCTCTTCCACCCGATACGTGCCGGACGCCCGAAAGCCATGGCAGCTGGATTATAGTAGTGGCTGGGCGTCATTGTGTGTAATAGACGGAGAGCAGAATGGTGTTTCAGACTTGCTGCAGAGTTGTACTGCATTGTTATAGAAGTTAGGACGATTAGTTTACATGCTGTTTGAACAGGCAGTCGGTGGGAATGTTCTGTTCCCTAAGGTGTGGTTAAGCCTGTGCTGTTGCATCTGCAAACGCTCGCTATCGTACTTTGCCAGTGCCTGTTTGCGAATGATCTGAACGTTGGTAATTGTAAAATAGAGGCGACATTTCATTTCCACAACGCTTTCTATCGCGCTGCAGTTTCTGAGAAGTCAAGCTGCTGTCGACGTTTCGAAAGTGCGTAGTGTCTTCATCTGTGGTGGGGGCTACTCTACGACGCGTTCGGAGATTCGGAAACTTTCTAAACAAGTAAGCCAAGTTCAGCTTCTTACTCTCCTGCCTCCTTCGATCCAGGAACCAAAGCCGCACCCACCGTTTCTTACTGTAAGTTTTGCCGACAAAATCTCCTCCAAGCCGCGAACAGGATCGGCATTCATCTTGGACCGGAGGCATTACGTTCCTTCGTAATGTCAGGACACACTAACACAATGACACGGCGTCACATCCCAGGACTTTAAACGACAAATATAATCAGCGCCGTAAGTGCAGCATCCCTGTGGCAATGGCGAGACAGGAGACTGCAGAGCTTTACTGAATTTCTGTTGTACTTCGTTGGAATGTTCAGATGAAAACTTGCGTTCTGTTTACGCAGTTGTGACACAGCAGAAGACGACGCGCAATTTGCAAATAGGCCGTCTGTCTTCATACTGTTGAACAGTATGAAGCCTCGCTGCTTCTGTACCTATCAGTAATTGAAGAAGAAAATGTTAGTATCATGCAACTTCATGCAACTTCGTGGTATGCATACTGTATTACATAAATACAGAATTAGACTGTATTATTACCTGGAATTTTCTACATTTTTGCACAAAGTGTAATATTAAGGAGATTACAACAACTGCCACAAAAAACACAAAGCCACTGTTCTTTTGTAATTGGTTAGCGATGGGCAGAAAGAGATTAAACGTATTTAGCTTGGATTTAAGCCGTTTCATAATATCTTAGTCCAACTACTGAGTGTCGGACTCAGCACCTTTAAGGCACGATAGTTTCTATATTTACGACATTAACATTTAGAAGCCTTGCATTTTGCTTTCCACACGTTGTGTTTAGGTATTTAATACGATTCTCACAATAAACTGCGATTATTCCCTGTATAGCACGGGCTGGTTGGTTTTGTAGTGTAAACGCAGTGTGATTTCCATGAAGCAGCGGCTATGTTACATGCTGTGTACAGAGTGTCCACAGAGCCCCTGTGCTTGCTAGTGACATGTTATATGTATGCCCCCCTCCATTATGCGCACAAACTGCAATTTTTGCTCACGTTCTTATGGACATCTTCTTATGTTGACAGTTGGCAGCAATTAGAGCATACTCTGGTGGCCGTTTTTATGTCTGCAACTGTGGGTAGGCGGCGTGGCGAAAATTTCTGTTTCACAGTACACAAAGCGAATTGTCACGTGTCATTAAGTCTGGACTTGGAGGAGGACACACCATTTCCTTCTCATGTCGGTTCCATTGGCAAGGTATTGTCAAAGTTGGAGAGCGCAGTGTGCTGGTACACCGTCCTTTGCAGGATAGCAGGATAGCTCGGAAAACTGTGGAACAGACTGTGTATGAGGCATGTTCAAATAAGCACTGTGATGACACTTGTATCGAAAAAATATGGCCATATCGTGTGATCTTCTGAAATTGCTGTTCGCATCATGACAAGAGGAAGACACAGTCTCAGGCATGGAGACTTGTGGCCACTCTGTACATGAATTTCAGGCCTGCTGGCCATGATGTGGCTCATGCCGTCACTTTTGGTCCCAGGCCAGTCAGTGGCTCTCGGACAGCTTTTCCCCTTTAGTCAGCACCGTGTCACCAATTCTCTGTATTCACAATCATCTTAACACTGCTTTTACCAGAAGGACAGACAAAGCGTGAGAGCCTCACAAAATTAATGTTCTGTCGGATATCGGAGGAGCCTTGCAAAAGAAAATTTTGTGACGTTATAGCAGGCTGTACATGGTTACACAGCCCGCCTGGTGATCCTCAGACGGACTTGTGTAATTTGCTATGTGAACTGGAATTCTGGTGCGCGAAGGGAATTGTTTGGAGCCTGAGAACTCTTGTATTCCCGCGAATTGATCGTAACATTTTAATGTTTTGAGTTGTGGGTTAAATGATGAAATGTAAACATAACTACCGAACCTGGCAGCAGTCGCAACAGCACAGAAACCGCGGCGATTTACGGGTTGATGTACGACGAGAGTTACGTTCCGGAAAACATCGTCTTGGAGGGGAGCTGATGGCTGTGGAAGATCTCAGGAAAGACTGCATTGTAGTAAGGTCAGAAGTTAAGAAGTGTTTTAGAGGCACCCTGTAGTGTGGAAGGTTCTAATGCTGTTTTCGGATATCACTGCAGTGCTTCCCTCAGCGCAGAGTTAGCATATAGAGCCATTACGCTATTGACACTTGTCGGCTGTCACTTCTTGTTGAAGGCTGATCGCTTAAACGCGGCCCGTCCATTCGACCGTTCAAACGCACAGCATAATGGCCCAGGAAATGAACAGCTGCGGTTGATACGTAAAATAAGGACGCGGTACGTATTCTGTGCGCACACACATCTAATCCAGTGACACTTGACAGCAGTAGCCTACCACGGCTGCGAAATTGCAGAAAGTGGCAAACCGTGACTGGTGAAAGATGGCTGTGCATCTAGTCCGCCAAAGGATATGTGTTTTCTTCTTTCAGCGTGTGTGAAATGAGACTTGAGAGCGGACTTTTAGATCGAGAACTGTCTGAAGATGTAGAAACGTTGAGCTCTGGTGAACTAGACGTCAAATACCGGAGTTCTTCAGACGCCGACGACACTGGTGTGTTCGATCTGTGGGCGCTGAAGATTTCATCTGGGGGAATGTTAGGTTGGTAAACGTGCGAGGTGGAGGAGGAGACGGTGGCGTGATCGTGTGGTACGGCTACCGCTGTCGCCAGGCGGTACACCTGCTGCGGGAACGCCGTCGCGATGATGGTGTGTCGAGGCGCAATCATGGAGTCAGACATAACGCCGAGACGCACAGAATCACCGTAGGTTATGAGCGTCAGGGACAGACCTGTTAAAAGAACCAGAAGGTGTAGGGCAATCTGCATCGGCAGACGCAGCGTTCGGTGTGCGACCACGCCGAACTGATCTCAGTGGCACTGAAATGCTAGCGGGAATTTGTACAGACAGTTGAAGTTTATATGATTTCCAAGGATTTGAAGTTATGTAAAGACATGTTTATTTTTACAAAGACACCAAACTTAAAAAGTGACAATAGGCCTGTTTATTGAGCGGCGCTTCTTTGTAAAAGAATCTTGTTTCAAAAATGATATAAAAAATGTCTGACCGCTCTTGGCTAAACTGGTAACAGCGTCATGGGATGTTATCTGCTTATCCAATAAAACACACATCCTTACACACACGCACACACACACACACACACACACACACATATGTGTGTATATTTCATAATCAAGGTACTTGTCTTAGGTTTTAACCTTCAATTCACGGGTTAGAAGCCTCGCGGCACGTCCCCATTGTCCTTGCTCTATTTTGGTCACATTTTTCTCGGCGCTTCCCACAATCACCCTAAACTACTGCCAAACTTTGAAAATCCTCTCTACTTTCTGAAGATATATGGCTCCATACAGTCACTTTAATTTATTCCATAAATTCAGCCCGTACCTCGAAGTAAACACAACCTGGCCAGCCGAGTAATGCTGTGTGTTAAAATAATCGTACGAGACACATAAAATTCGCTGTGTGGGCAGCACACAAAAAGTTCTAATGTTAATCTAAGACATACGTACATTAATACATGCTTTAATTTTCATATCCATGCCCAATACTGTGTTAATTTTTTAGAGGATTTTCTTTCGTTTAATGTGTTACGCCGGGTGAATGTCTTCCTACACAGTGAACAACGATACCCATATCCCTGCTCTGGGTGATATTCGAACTAACGAGCCTAATGTTCTAGGTCTCAGTTCTCCTTAGCTACCGACATCAGTTATTTGCGTTATGTAATTCACTACTGTCTGCCTTTTTACGGCGATGTTTCCTGGATTAATACAAAGGATTCGTGTTGATCGTTGTCATTTCTGAACTTGTTACTGTACTCACTGATATTGGACTGTGGTGGTCTCCAGTACAAAACGCCCTCCACCTCCTGACCCCAGATCAGTCTGCAGCGCGATGTACTAGACATTGCTGACTCCACTTGGGTGAGTGCGACAGCGTACCTCCTGGACAGATGGTTGAGAACAAGGCGAACAGCAAGAGACGGTAGGATTTTGGTGATGTGACCTCCGTCCAGCTGCCATACAGTTGCTTGGTACAGTGCAGGCTGCCTCTGTCGAACTTCGCTCAATATCCTTTGAATTTCATGAACGCTCTCCTTGGGATCATCACACACCGGCGAAGTGGGTAGCGCCAAGCACACAAGCCCTTGGCCTGATAAAGATTTGGAGCTTCCGTCAGAACCTCGCGAAGGTCTCGTCAGACTTTCTAGTGGAAAGTATCTAGCTGTAGTGAGAACCGACTCTGGAACTGGTAAACAGAATTGGTAGAAGTATTCCCTCAGGGCACCGGAAACGGAACTTAGCAAGACCGCAGTTGTAGATGCACCGACAGAGGAGCTTATTTTGCTGATCGTGTCAAGAGGAATGGGGTCTGACCAGGCGAGCACTTTGCGTCCGCACAGTGAGACTGTCTGCAGCTGGTGCAAGGCGCCACGGTGAGATGTGACGAGTTCCTGCAACAACATTCTGGGAGCCGTGTATATGATGGTGAAGATACAAAACGCTTCCTTGAGGGCCGCAAATACGAGAGACAAGTAACTGCATGAACGTTCTGTTGTGCATTCAGACAAGCCACGATTCACTCTCATTGACACAAAAGACCGCATTTCGTCTATTACGAACACAGGCACTGTCACTGTGAAAATGTAACACATCCAACAACATACACTGAGACATGACAAGAGAAGTTGTTTAGGGCTCAGTGAGTTCATTACACACGTGCACAGCAAGTGCGGGGTGAGATGACGTTTCCGTATTTCAGTGAGGACTGTCGGACTTATGCCGAGGATCTTCGTATAGAGTGACATCTCTGTTTGATTCGCCAACCCCCGTAATTCCTTGAAGATGGAAATCCCGATTATAAAAACGAGGATGATGCACATTTGGATTCCTGGTTGAGACTGCAGTATCTGAGGGTATTCTACCGGATCGTACGTAGCCACTAACTGAGACCAGCGGTTTTTTATGAAACCACGAATGAGACTGTACAGTTTGGGTATGGCGACAGGGGTCACCAGGAGTGCCGTGAGGGGGCTGGTGCTGCTGACGGATGGCGTCTCTTCTGTAGGATTCTCGTCGTCTTCGTCAAGACGTCTGTTGAATATGGCAGGTCGTTCAGGTGCAAGAAGCAGCAGGTCTCCCAGACCGAGTCCTTCCTCTGACAACAGCAAGTGGTGGATGCGGATTAACAGGTAGAAACGTTCTTCTTGGCCTGTGGAAGCGGGTATGATGGTTATCTGCCAGGGAGGCAGCTCGGGGGGAAGGTACTTCGACACTGTGTCGCTGACACACTCCTATGACAAACGGGCACAAATGAATGGTAGGTCTGAGTGCAGGTTCTTCAAACTGGCCTATTAAAACTACATAAAAGTGGTGTTAGCTACCATTCTTAACAGTCCTTTATCTACCCTATGGGGTTCTGATTCGTCTAACGCACCGGTTCTATCCTATAACCTTCTTGTCCACAGCCCGTCATTATAAATGACACTGACGTCACGACTCAGTACCAGTATCGGCAAGCCATCACATTCTGTTAATAATTTGGGAGTTCACGGCCCCTCAGAAGGTTCTCGCGACCTTGGGGTTGGTGAATTGTTAGTCTAACAGAAACTTATCTGAAGCAATGTGAGGATATCTCAGCATTGAAGATTTATATTGTATTGCGGTGAGTTAATACAATGTACCAACACTTGTGTGTTTATTAATGTTTCGAATAAACCCACTGCCTCCAAAAGCGGGGTAGAAGTTCAGGATACCCTGAGAGTAGTAGCAACAAGTTTTTCCGAAACATTACCACACGGTGCCATAACCCGGAATTCTGTGATGTTAAATATTCGAAACGTCGGAGCACCGGTTTGTGCAAATTGCTGACAGGCCTTGTTCAGTGATAGGAACGAAGTGAGACCGAGTGCCTGCAGTGGTCGTGTTGTGTGTTGCGGTGTGGGAAACCGGGGTCTGATAGTTGTTAGTGAAAGTGGAAATGTACTACAGTGTCACTGTGTTTAGAACAACTCCTACATTCACTGTCGTGGTTCCGAACCCGGCCCTTCCCACTGACAAGCTTCACATTTTGTAGTACAAGGCATGTTAGATAAGTAGAACATTGCGATGTCATGTCACAGACACTGCTGTAACGACTCACCTGAATGTTCCAGTCGTTTACAATACGTCCACGAAAGAGAGCGCTGCCCACAACTAGGTGATTGTCCAAAGAGAAAGAAGAAGTTTTCTCCCACGCGTATCGACCCCACCGGGTAGTCAGTGCAGTCCGAAGATGCGGGAACATCAAGTGGCCCTTCGCGTTGCGCCGGTTGAGTATGTCTGCCTGTTGCGAGAAAGGCATTGCTGTGACAATGGCAAGCACTGTGACAAATATATGTCACGTATGGATACTTGCCGCTTCGTGGGAACGGTGCACTTTTACAAATATTGGGTACTTGTCTGTTTTCCACCGTATCGCAGGGTAGCAAGCGGACACAAGGCAGTGCGATCTCCAAAGTGTATTTGCTTGTAGTCGAGACCTGTGCGTTCCCGTGACTCGTTTATACTTGACAAGCAGACAAGTGACGTATATGTTTGGACAATCAGTATCATAAGGCCGAGTGGGACCAGACGAACACTTGGTAACTGTAACCGTTTACGAATGTTTGACAAATAAACCAGTCGTGGGAACAGCGTGAATTTACTCTGCCTCTCTCTCTCAGGTGCCTGTACAATGTATTTTTCAGAACCACCAATCGTGGGTACGCGGTTTAACACACAATAAGGAACTTCATGCCTTACACTCTTCACTAGTGATCAAGTGGGGGAAGATAAAGTGGGCTGGGCTTGTAGCAAGCAAGGTAGATTTGGGTCAGAAAGCGAAAGGTTAGACGACTACTCGAAATGTTTTATCGCCAGTAGGTGGGGCAGTGTTGTCTGTATGCATGCAATATAGTCGTGTAGGAGAAGTAGAGGTATAGCTCCACTCATTCTTGACCTAGGCGTCAGATGAAGACGATTGGTCAAGTATACGCCCCCAGTGACAGTCCTCGGTGGGCCCGGATTCGGCTGGACGAATTCCAGAAGAGAAAAATGTCTTGGTTCTATCGGAAATCGAGCCCCGAACCTCCACCCCATGGTGTGAACTCATCTGGCATAGACTGGAATTGGTTCGCGGCTGCCGTGAGAAACGTTATCAAACTTCGGTTTGCGTAAGAAGCGTTAGCTTTGTGTTCAGCCTGGTGTCAGGTAATCCGTACATTGCTGGCGGCTACCTCGTGCCACTGTGCGACCGAGCGCAAGGTGCGAGAGGGATCTGCTTGTAAATGCGAGAAGGTACACACGTACGAGTGGAATTCTTCCTTGCAGTGGACGTAGCACAAAACACGCAAATGTGTGATTAATTTGACTGGACACCATAGTCAGTGTCCGGCAGTGACTTTGAAATCAAGGAGGGTAGAGCGGGCTGGGCTTGTATGAGGAATGGGTGCAGAGTTGCAGTCATGGAAGTGTTGTGGTAGAGGTTCTTGGGTGGCTGCCGCTCTCCCCCTGTTTCTAATCTTTAGGCTCTTTTTTTTAACAAGACAAAAGAGAACGCCTGATGTGGTGACAATGTCCGTCCATCCTTCCGTCCGTCAGTAACTTAGTATCAGCTACTGAACCCTTCGTCGGATTGTCATGTAACTTGGTACTGGAATTCCTTACAAGTACGATATTAGGTTACAGACAGTGCGAGTTTTCCGAAATTCGACCCAATTACAGCCGTACTTTATATATGGGCGTAAATTAAAATTAGGCGTCGTTGTTTACATTCGGTGCCCAGTTGGGATACGATTTGGCGCTGCAGATGTCTGAGCGACTGTCTTCAGTGCAGTTCAATGAGGGCGTAACTGCATGGTTGTCCGTGTATTAAGTATCGCATGTCTACACACAGTGCTGTCGGGCGTCTGTGAGTGTTGTGAAAACCGACGCGGGGAAGGTCGTACCCACGAACCTGAGGTCACTAAGGAATTTTGTCGGAATAGTAGGTTTTTACGCCCGATTTATACCGGGCTATGCGAACATCGTTGATGTTTTGCATGGGTTAAAGGAGAAAGGGGTTAGGTTTGAGTGGGATGAACAGCACCATTCAGCATTTGAATATTTGAAACGAGCCTTGTGCGAAGTGCCAGTGTTGAAAATTTGACAAGGATTTCGTACTAGTAACAGACGTCAGCAATCAGGTCATCTCCGCTGTTCTTCATCAACGGGTCGCTGATGGTTTGGCTCCCATTGCATTTTACAGCAGAGTGGTGACATCGGCGGAACGTCGATACAGCACGTATGAAAATGAGTGTTTAGCCGTGTTATTTGGCTGTGAAAAGTGCCGTTCATACCTAGAACATAAGGAGTTCGAATTACAGTGTGACAACCTGTCGTTTTGTTGGCTCCTGCGTAGGGTTAAAGACGCTGGACGCCTCGGGCGGTGGATAGTGCGCTTTGCGCCTTTCAAGTTCCGGGTGAATCATAGGCGCGACGCAGACAACATTGTGGCTGACGCCTTATCCCGCATGTATACTGGAGAGGCTACTGAAGACGTAGAAGCGTTGTGTGGTGCACTTTTGGAATCTTTGCCCCTGGTGTATTCATCGTTGGAGGAACATAAAAAAACAGGACGAGTTCTGTAAGAAAATCCAGGAGGAAATCCAAGGAAAGCGGATGGTGCCGAGGGTTTTCAAGTCTATAGGGGCCTGCTGTGCTATTTCCCTAAAAGGGCCAAGAGACGTAGGTGGGTAGTGGCGACGATATTGAGGCCCATGCTCCTACATCATTTTCATGACGCGTTGTTTTCGGCCAATCTTGGTGCCTGGAAAACATACCACAGGATTGCTGCAAACTTTTGGTGGCCAAAAATGCGAGGGGAAGTGTTCGGATACGTAAGAAGGTGTGACTCGTGTCAATGCGCGAAGCCCGCACAGGTTACGCGGGTAGGATTACACGCGGCCAGCCCGGTGTCACAACCGATGGACCGGCTGTTCATCGATTTTGTAGGCCCACTCGTGCGAACCAAGAAGGGGAACGTTGCTATTCCAGTCGTAGTCGACTCCTTTTCTAAGTTTGTTTCTCTTAACCCTGTGCGTAGGACGACGTCAACTGCGGTGTTGGACTATCTGCAAAGGGGCTATTTTCCTGTTTATGGGGCGCCCAAGTCGATAGTTACGGACAATACCCGAGTGTTCTGTGGTAAAGAATTCAGGGATATGTGTTTCATGTGGGGTATTGATCATCTGACCACCACCCCCTACTACCCCCAAAGTTCCTTAGCGGAAAGAGTTAATAGAAAACTGAAATCGGCGCTTAAAATTTACCATCACGAGTCGCAGAATTTATGGGACGACAATTTGCCATGGTTAGGGCTAGCCTTCAACACTGCCGTCCATGAAAGCACTTGTAGTACTCCGGACTTTTTTTTTTGGGGGGGGGGGGCGAGAGATGAGGAGCCCATTGAATGTTCGTTGCGATTTATCTCCGAATGTTAATGACAGTAATGCCCATGCAAGTCAGTCGCGGTGGGCCGAAGCTTTCCGCAACCTGTTGGCGGCCAAGAAAAGAGTAGCCAGAAAGTACAATCTAGGTCGTAAGGCCGACCAATTTCGTGAAGGTAATTTGGTACGTTACCGTTTATATTTAAGTAGCTCTAAGGGTCAGAATATTTCAGCCAAGATGTTGATGAGATGGTCCACGCCGATGAAAATTGTCCGAAAGATTGGACCGAATGTGGTATTGTTAGCTGACCCCGATACAGGGGCCATTGTTAGCAGGGCTCATGTGAGCCAATTAAGGCCATGTGTTAAGTAATTCTATGTGTTTTGTTTAAAATAATGTTGTCACATCTCTGTGTTTTGGACGCCCTTGTTTGTCCTAGCCGATCACGGATGGCCGATCGCCGGACGATAGCCCATCCATGTGACCCGAATCTTGAATCCTGCTGGACCGGATAGAAGCTACGAAAGAAGAGGAATGCTGGTTTCCGCTTATGGGACAACGCCCAGGGCCAACGACACCCCTAAACCCCCCCCCGCCGCTGCCCTCTCTAGGTGATGCCCCTGCAGTGAGTGTGTGGTCACGGTGCGGTGTGGAAGCCGTGAAGCCAGAGGGCCGGACAGACTGTGATCCTCCGCAGCCGGCTGGGGGCAACGCGGTTGCCTCCAAAATAAAATAAAGAGGGGGGGGGGATGATGAGCCGTGCCCATAGGGCGTCTCAAAGGTCGTTACCATGCGGAAGCTTCACTGTGCGGACTTCGAGTCCTGTCATTCCCGTCCTTGGGCTGTCGTCCGGTGATTGGGTGCCGTGGGCGAGCGAAAGGACTAGGGGCGGTTACGTCGGTAAGACGGTTGGAGAAATAACTGACCCCGCACAGAAAAAGACTTGCTCTCTGCTCTTCGCTTCGGAAATACGGTGCCAGCGACTGGAATGTTTCGAGGATTGGCCGGACGTTCAGCTGAGGAGGTTTCAAAGCGCCGAGGCCTACGTGTTGGCAGCGGGGTCGACAGTTGGTATGAGCGTGAGTTAAATTCCCGTTTTGGGTTTTGTTTTCTTGGTAATGAAACATTTGAATCTTTTGGGTAGTTCATGCTAAACGTCAGCCCCGTGGACCAGAGGCAAGCCCTCAGAGCCGCGTACATTCGTCATGTGTCTGTGTGTGTCAGAGCGTAGGTTTCTGTACTAGACTTTTGATCTGTTGTAGTAATAAGGAGAATGACTTGTGACCAGACTGGTGAATAAGCGCCTGTTGTGACAGAATAACTACTGTTAAGTGGGCCGCGTGTTAAGTGTTTGCGTAACGTTGATCGAGAAAGCTCGCTTAGTGGTGGATCCGAGCTGGTGTGTGCTTGGGCAGTGCAGCGTACGTTACGCAAAAGGGTCTACGAGCCCTCGCCAAGTTACTGTCAGTGTCAAGTGTTTCCTTACTTGAATTTGGTATGTCGTAACGAGAGAGAGAAAGGCCCGAATATATTGTCAGTATTGAGGTTCTGTACATGAATTTTGTACGTCGTAACGAGAGAGAGAAAGAGAGAGGCTCGAACATATTGTCTATGTTAAGTGTTTAGGTACATACATTTTGTACGTCATTATGAGAGAGGAATGCCCGAATATATTTTCAGTATTGAGTGTTTTTTTTTGTACATGAATTTTGTACGTCATAACGAGAGAGAGAGAGAGAGAGAGAGAGAGAGAGAGAGGCCCAAGTATACTGTCAGTGCTGTGTGTCTGTATATATTTTTTTGTACGTTATCAGAGAGAGAAGAGGGACGGGTTAGTCACCCCCAAGAGATTTATTGTTAGAGTTGGACTTTCTGGAGTGCGCAGACAGCGCGCCTAGAGACCGAGAAGTCTAGATTTTTTTGTTGTAATGTTATTTGTACTTATTTTGTTAATTCTAGGGTTTTACATCATTGTTCCTTATTGTGCAGAGACTATAGTGTTAGAAATATACATAGATCATTTTGCACATTTCTCGTGTTTGGTGTCCGGTGTCCGGGTAATAGTTCTGTGTTCCCTTGTTCATGATCCCCGCGTCTTCCCTGCGGCGGGACACGAACACCCAGACAGCCAGCAGAGAAGTACATAGTGCCGAGCCGCCGTTATTTCCAGCTAGCGCCTTCACCCCTACGGGGGTTAGCGACCGCGTGGGCTCATAATAATAATAACAATATGATTGTTAGTAGAGGTCTCTGCATTTTTCTGTTTTTGTGAACTGGTGCCTTCCTGAAGATAGTCGAAACATGTGACAGTGCCAAATAAAACCCTGTATGATTGTGTTCATTCTTTAATGTAACACTGTATTGACACAGAATGATTGCTGTATTGTCTTTTGTTTTGCAAGTGATGAGTTACAGTTTCTAAACATTTTCTCTGCTAATAAAGTTGCCATATTATGCTGTGTAGAATAATTATATTATGTTTGTTAAATTGTGTTACTGAAAATATTCAGGTGA
>Ga0131853_10015570_pt1 | contig 13899 bp, 11 predicted proteins | sample TergutLab28metaG_FD_92764 | JGI IMG/M metagenome (GOLD analysis project Ga0131853, IMG submission 92764) | Labiotermes labralis P1 segment gut microbial communities from Petit-Saut dam, French Guiana - Lab288 P1 (version 2) (version 2) | ecosystem: Host-associated > Arthropoda: Insects >... | reverse complement strand
TCTGGCCATTATCTCCGTAACCGTTCAACTTTGGACATAGGTGTTTTGGGTTATATCGGTATACTTTAACATAAGGAACACCATCCCGAAGTCTGGCACATTCCTCCTGGGACACCCTGTATATCATTAAAGATAAGCATATGTGTATGTACTATACCTCACCCTAGTCAAACCTGAAAAAAGGAGGAACCATTTAAATGTGTCCTGTACTGTCTTTCAGGGGTAAGATTAACCTGAATTATATTTAAAGACTGAGTTTGTTCTAGAAAGTAAACAATGTGCATGTCAGCTATAAAAATGAACCAGTTAATGTCGTATCTGGAAATAATCAGGAAATAATCACTGGCTGTTCTGAAATATATATATCTATATAAAAAGCATGCACTTTGTGTGCAAAACCTAACATTTTTAAATGTTAAAAACACTGTGGCAAATAAAAATAAACATTAGGCTTTTTAAGATTAATAAGCACACCATCAGGGCATTCAGAAAGGATACGAGGTGGACAGGCTGAGAGGGAGAAATATTCTTACCCTTAGCAGGTAATGAATTTCTGTTGTGTGATTTCAGGATTCTGCCACAATATAAATGAGACCTTCTCTTCTGGGATCTTATGCAGCACAGATTGTTCATTGGTTACAGTATTCCCTGTGAGTGTGGCCAGGTGTATATCACACAGACTGATCAATCCATTAAGACCAGAGTCAAGGAGCACCACCACATACCTGACCCATACAGCCAGACAAATCAGCAGTGATGGAATATAGATTCAACCAGTCACCACATAAAACTACAAAGCCACCAAAATCCTCTCAACCAGATCTGGCTACATGGACCAGCTTCCATTAGATGAGTACAATCTATGATGCATAACATCCCAGAAGAACAAAGAACTAATTTCAATTGGCCTTGCCATACAACACATTAAAAAAAATTTAAACAGAATTTATTAACAAACTAGAATTCAAGGTAATTAAGAACAGAATCCTATACAAAGCTTTCTCACTGGCAGTGATAATGCAACAATGCAGTATGGTATCTGAAACTTTGTTCAGAGATAGACACAAGGTCAAATCTCAGATATTGTAGAGCTCAAGGTTTACGGTATGTCTGCCGATTACCATGTTTTGTCAATCTGTCCAAGTACAAACTGTGCACAGATGAATAGCGCTCATATTACACTTTATATTTTATAACTTTTGCTAGCTCCTGCAGAGAAATGTAACATGTAGAGACATGTCAGCTCATAAGCCCTGTATTTTCAATGAAACATCCAAAACCACACCAAACCAAGAATGCAGTTTCAGTGTTATCTGAATTTTGTATTGTTTACACACACCTATGTATATTTAAATTGTTTTACCTGGGCACGGTGTATATCCAACCACAGTGTTGGGAAATAGGTAAGATGAAGGGGAACACCCTCAAAGCCAACCATGGCACTGAGGTTCACAAGTGCCTCAGACATGCAGTCATTGTTGATAGCCAGGCGGCACATAGCATCAATAAAATCATGGTAAGGTGAATAGAACTCCATCAGTGCTTTATCATAATCAGGGTCAACACCCTACAAACAAAACAATGAAAGTAAAATTCACAGTCAGCTATATCAATAGATAGAGGCCTTCACACTGATTCAACATTGGATGTTCACTCTGCTCTTGGGAGATGACACTGTGTGGAAATTGGATGTGCTACTGATGGTTTGAAGAAACATGTTACTGCTCTTCAGGGCTGAAATAAGTAAACTGAGTAAGTGGCCAGGTTATACATACACATACACACACACAGTTATGGGCTCATCTTACAGAAATTCAGCAACTTACCCAACACCACAATGGCCCACTTCTGCATGATCTTAAAATGGGTATTGTTGGTGGTGATAAAGTAGACTACAACTATTCTGTGAGAATATTCCTCAATCACTGTTATATGGGGAAATACAATATTACCTTGAGTATGGGAACATGCTGAATGGAAGTTTACTATAATTACCAGAGAGACAAATACATAGGGACCTTCCCTGCATGTGGCACTTCTATCAGTCCCAGTTTACACAAAACTTCATAACTGAGTACTGTTAAAAAAAGGGAAGACAAACCCACAACACAATTTTCAGTGCTGCAAATAACTTCCATCCTGGCTGCCTTCTGGCATCACTCACAGCTTTTACACACGTTTAGCTACACTTTCTTAAGTACATCCTTAGGAACTGGAACAATTATAAGGGTTATTTCATTCCAGATAATGTCAGTGACGTAAAACCGAGGCAAAAATCCTTGGATGATTATTCTCTTCTGAAACACATCGTGTACAAGGGCCATGGACTTGCTACCAGAATGTACAATGTACTGTGCTTTTATCTAGATGGAAATGCAACAAACGTGTGAGTTTTTGACGCTTACAGTTCTTTCATATCTGCTGCAGTCTGTAGTTGCTGAGCATTTCCTTGCATTTTCTCCAAGATGGCTGACGTGTTTCTGCCACATGTATAATGGATGATTGCTCAGGGGTGTAACTTCATGGGGCAAGAAAAAATTTAATTCATTTGTATCAAAAACAAAAGACACATTAAGTCAGTGAATAAATGTGAATTTCACTCAACTGGTTCAATGGATAATTCAGTATCTCAGTAAAATATAACTACAACCTTAGCAGCCTCCAGCTGACCATGAGGAACTGCCATCTGTACCATTGGTCTTGATGGACGTGTCCCAGCTTTCAGTCCCAGAGGAGGCAATTTGTGTCCTCGACGTGGAAAGTATGGTCCCATTGGGAGAGCATTGTGACTTTCTTGGAATGCTGCATGACAGTGAGACAACAAGGGCACCAGCACTTGTATGACTTCTGATGGCAGAAGCAGCAGAATCTCCTTTAACACCTCTGATGATAATAATAAAAGAAAAACATTTAAATGACACTGGGGCACCAAAAATCTTGCACAATTATACATATAAGTTACCAACCTTAACATCCATTTATCTGAGACAAATCTATAGTGTTACAAGGCTAATAATATTACAAGAATGATGCTGCTCAGTCACAAACTCTTACACGTGATGAGGAAGAGGGCAGTAGGGCTCATCGCTCACAGCTTGGCACTTCAATGTGCAGACACATGGCTACAGTACATGGGTCAGGAGTCAACAGGTATTAGAGCCACAAAAAAATTTCAGTTTTCCTCAGAAGTCTAAATAACTCTCAAAAACAAACAAACAAATGCTACAGATTAGTTCCCGAATTAAATGATGTAAAGGACACTGTAGGTTTTGACACACTGTGACCCATGACAGTAAGCCATAAAATTTCTTGGATATTATATTTTTTTCAATTATTATTTATACATTTTCCCTTTCACTGCTGTAGACAATACGAGTATCTGTACATGTATGTGACATACACACATGTGCACACAAAATTAAATCCCAAATTGTTAAGTCGTATTAAATAAAGGTAGAAGGTTCCATTAAATGGAAGCTATAATCTGTACTTACCAATACATGATGATCGCATTTCTGATGAGTTGTATGTGTTCAGAAGAGTGGCCAGTTTACGCAGAACTTCCACCCATTCCTTAGTACCAAGCAACACACCACGCACGTCCTTATTTTCGCGGTACACATGCAGACATTTCATCAAGTCTAGCAGTATGGATAGCAGCTCCAGCAAGTCCCCAGACACATGACAAGCAGTTGCTTCATGGTACATCACATGTAAAGTGTGGAATGCCTGTGCAATGACGTGAACAAATTATTAGAACAGTGCCTCCCTATTAAAGAACTCACTGCACACAGCTTTTTAGAAATTATATGAAGTTGGCATTTCTTCAATATCACCCTGAAGGCACAGAGTAGGAATGGCAGATAAATTACCATACACTTCTAGGTTTCCTTGTATCATTGACATTAATGATCTTTCTCATAACCCACTGACTTTACTACTGGCGACAAGCCTTCATGTCTAGTGGACATGAAGTAAAGGTGGGCTCAAAACTTTAATACAGTGAATAGAAGGAAAAAAGTCACTACCACTGCTAAACTTTATTCTGATTCTGTAGCCTTTTATAAGTCAAAATATGTGAGCAATCATAACACACAGGCTTACTCACAGGTAGAAAGTTTTGAAAACAGCTCCAGCTGATGACTGACTATGATATGATGCTCTTTCACCTGAACAGGTTATGTGAAGTCAAATAGAAAGAGGATGAACAAACAAAAAAACTGTAGAGGATGTAGAAGTGGTTTTGGCCTATTTTCAGGAATTATCCTAGCAACTGCAGGGAAAGGAAAACCACGCAAACAACTCAACTGTAACATTCAGCAAACAGTTTCAATTTTATTCTATAATTATGCAAGAACTTTTTTACTAAACTTCATAAACACAACTACATATTTATAGGGTAAAATGCACTAAAATACACCCTCTGGGCATGGCTTCCTCATAGCACATAGAATAATTCCAAAACTACTTGCCTCAAATGCCATCTGTAGTCCACCATTATAAATTACATAGATTCTGTCATCATCATTATCTATGAGAGAACGAAAAGCTAGAATTAATGTAGCCCAGCATGATCTACTGTCCAAAATCTGCAACAAACAAAGGTTTCATATTTAAAATTAAGGTCATTATTATACACACAGCAAAACAGTCTGGGTGTGAAAATATTTTAAAACTTGAACAATCAGACAAAGAAAATGCATTGATTATAATGTGTGAGAAACTTCATGCCACACTTATGAGACAGTGTATGTTATGACTGAAAAACTGACAAATAACACCAGGAATCACTGCAGATTAAACTGGAAGGAAATATGGTAGCATATGAAAAGTGTAAAATATTAAAACACCTGAGAAAAAAGTTTCTTCAAAGAAAAGAGTTAAGGGGGGGGGGGGGAAAAAAATGGCACCATCAACAGCACTCATATTTTCTGGACCACGAGATGTAGTGGACCATAATTTGCGTCAAGATCTCAGACAGCAGTTTTGGAGAAAAAATTATGATTGTAAAGGGAATTAAAAGGTGCTGTATACCCAGTGAAATGGATGGGTCTGATGACAGTATGTTATAGAATGACAGCGAAGAAGATAAGAATGGTAGCAGCAAATGTAAGGTGGACACAGTGACTCTGATCGATATATATTGTGCAGTAACTATGTGGAATTAATGATAAAATGTTTCTTCCTAGCAGATATTTCTTATTAGTTGGCTGTCTTAGATTAGGGTCACCTTGCATTCAGCTATATATTATAAATGCTCTTCAGTAAGCAAAATAATGCTCTTTTGACTAATAACACTTCCTGCCCTATGCCTGCTTTGGAATGGTAAGATAAGCCATTTCTAAGGTGGCAGAATCTACAGACATCACTATCCCCTAGCAGCAGGATAACAACCAGCACTGAACTGCAGCTCAGTATGGGCCCCAAACCTGATGATCCCTGTTATTTCTCATAGCAAAACAACTTTTCTCTTCTCAGAGTTAATGGTGGTGAGATATGTGTTGAAATTTGTACTGGATGTGACTGGTCTTGAAACCAAGACCTTGTGCAGGAAAGTACCTTACTTTCAGACCAAAATCCCATTAAGTATAGCAGACAGTTGATGAACATAAAAGTCTTGTGGTACCTTACCTGCAGATACAGTTGTAATATTTGTTTCTTAAAGTTATTTATTTCATGAATCTCCTGTTCTGTACTATCTGGGAACTTCACTACAAAAAGCTGTATCAATTTAAACAGCTCATCCACAGCCTGAAATAAAAAAGCCAGAATTCAATCCCAGATGGGCCAGGAGCAGACTACTTCTGTGGAAGTTTGTCTGTTTCACTGACATTAGCAACTCTTATGGCTCTAAAATGACAAGTGTAAAAGCTGAAATAATTTACATTTTGGAAAACAGTTACAGTACATTTACATGGAAATTCTGCCAAACTGGGCAGATTTACTTTGAAACATTCGAATTAATTTCATATACATATGTCAAGCAGGCAAATCAAATACCATATTGCATAAAATACCTTACGCTCCTCAGTAAACCATGCATATGTTATTCAGAAACAAAGAATACAAAAAATATACTTGAAATATTTAATGTTACAGTACACCTTTGATTTGTAATGGCACATAGTCACACAGTGGCTTGAAATTTGGACACAGTGCTCTTTGTTTATTTTCATTACAGCCTCATATTTTCTGGGATGATGACCCCACCACATGGACAGACACGCTCTTTTCCTAATACACAACTGATTCTTAATGGGCTGGGGGGAAGGGGGGGGGGGCCATCACAAGTTGGCATTGAACACCCAAACCAACACTTCTCACTTACTTCTCTGCAAATCTTTTCTCGTAGTTCTAAAACTAATGTCATAATTTCTACCAGTCGCATGATTTCTGATTATTCAGAATCTTGTACTACTTTCATTTTTTCACTGTGTGTGAAGGACTGTGAATGCATACCTTTGGTACTCATGTTTAGCAGAACATGCGCACACTTCATCAGACTCCAAGTAGCAAAATTTAAGATATCACCTGGAATGAGTAGTGCTGCCCATACCAAAATATATCACTACCAACTCTGTCATAAATAAGTCACGCATTCTAATTTTTGGTCACATCCCTGTTAGAAGGAATTACAAGGGGTATCAAGAAAATACAGTATTAAGCCAATCAGTCAACACGTTACATGACATATTTGGTACTTAAAACCCATACTTAACTGCCATGATTTACTTATGTTATTAAGTTATTCAATAACATGCTACAAACTAAAGAGGTGAGTATGCATGGATCTGGGCCCTCTCTTTGTAGTCACATTAAACAAAGAATTAAGTACACTTACGGCACTGTACTGGGTAGGGTGTGGAGTGATATTCTTGAATGCCCAGTGCAGATTCTGATGATTTGCCAGTTGTCGAGTGAAAGTACGTGACTGTAGACAGCAGAGTCGGAGTAACCCATAGTATGCAGGTAACATTCCACGGTTGAATAACACAACATCCTGGTCTTCATGATCAGCACTGCAAGCATTCATCATTTTGTCTCTCTGGGGCTACAACATGACTAGTGTTTGAATTCTTCCAATTACTTTAACAACACCCACACCTGTGACAAAGCCAGAATTTTTGGAATGCATTGATTTTGATTTTATTACGCGTGTTCGTAAAATTGTGAAAAGCGGCTATTAGCTTCATCATATTGTCTGTCTGCATGGAAAAACTCAGCCCCACAGGACATATTTTCAAGAAATTTGATATTTGAGGACTTTTTAAAAATCTGTCAAGACAGTTACAAGTTTCTTCATAATCTGACAGGAATGATAAATACTTCATGTGAAGACTATGTACATTTATGATAACATATCAGTGAATTCTTCTGAGAATGAGAAATACTTCAGGCAATTCTCAGTAACTATTCCTCAAAAGTCATTCCATTTTTGAGATGTGGAAAAATATGGTACAGCCAGACACACCACAGATGACAATATGGCGCAGAAAACATGTGACTTTCATGCTGGATAACTAGGGCAAGAATACAAACACACACTCATAACATTTAATACTGACTGCTTTTCCACAGCAACAATGGTTATGTGTACACGCTTCACTGCTATGTTATATGTACGCTGTATGTCTTGTTTAACTCCCAAACTTCCCACTCCCTTCAATACTTTCCAGCCTATTCTTTTTGCAGTTCATGTATTTTGAGTAACAGGTAACTTCACTCGCACATTAAGTTTCAGTCTACATTCTTTGAATTACTTTGTTTGAACATACAAATTACGAGTTCTGCCTTTTTCACATATTGCCCATGTGATCTGCATGTATCAGTGTTCTGAAAATGACACTTTTTTTTTGTGCTTACTCGACTTCTTATTGTGTTCATTCACTACAATGATTAAAAAATATGGACACAGTAAAATTCCCTGCATTACAACCACTTTAATTTCAATTGTGCACAATTTTAAAATTCCACATTTTTTATTTAAGTAACTGTTACAATGTTTATAAAGTTGCTCATCTTCATTTCACACTGTCATTTTGGACTTGCAACTTTCTATAACTGAACCGAGCGTTTCTGGTGCAACTCACTTCTTCCAAATCAGTCAAATGCAATGTCCCTGCATATTTTCCACGTATGAGTATTGATTCAGCACCTCATATGATTTACACTCAACAGTTCACAGACTACTAGATGCAACTCAAAAAGCAATGCAGAATAATAATAAATGATAAAATGATTTCATAAATCACACAAACATTACATACAGATCACATCTGGACACCAATGTTACCTTCCAAAATTACACATACATGTCTCAAATTGATCACCAGCTTTTATAAGATCACTAAACAGTGGAAAAACTGAGCTTCTTAAAAATCAGTATACTAGTAAGGTATTGCTCAAAATCACTCACAGTATATAGTTGAATGCAATGTTCTTGGTTACATGACCATTCTGAAGTATCAGCTGCACATTTTCAGGACAATCTAGACACACATGATGCCAGAAGAGTAACAATGCCTGCTTGTTATGATGGACAGGGATTGATGGTTCAGACAGTTTCGGATGGAATAACTGCCATAAGTCCAAGAAGTACTGGCCAAACTGTAATCAGTAAAGGCAAAAACACTCACGGCACAGTGGAAGATAATACAAGAAGCATCTGCACAAGGATGGGATATATAAAAGAATGGAAGAAAAAGAAGTGAAGAAACACAGAAAGAAACATGAAAAGAACAAATCAAAGGAAAGACAGAAAAAAGAAAGAAGGAAATATGGGAAGAAACAAGTGAAGTAACAAATGGAGGAAGGAAGGGAAGAAAGGAATATCAGTCTCCTTGTTAAGAAGAATGAACCATGACCACCTGTCACCACTCCTTGTGTACACTTCTGCTAATATCCACACATTCTTAACCTCTGTACCAGATGGAGGTAAGTGTCAGCCTGTGATGTTATGATAATTTATGCACTTCAGCAACAATGGATGCCGACATCCTGCACCTAAATTCTAACTAATATTAAAATGTTTTCATCAATGGGTGAGGCCAATTTCTGCCCAGACATCATAAATTTTTGGACAAACTGGTTGATATTCCACTACTGAAAGTGAACTGCATATCATGGAACTCAGTTGCAGATAATTTTAATTCTCACTGGCAAACATGTTTACCATAACCTGTAAGAAACAACATAAACAGATGCCGATGGTCGTCATGAAATGTAACAGGGTAATACACCATAATCTTCAATATGCCATGTGGATGGAACATGTAGGCCACATAGTGACAAACCTGACATTGACCTCACTTAGTACGGAGCTGGAACAGCACAAAGTATTGTGACCTGGCTACACATCAAGGAATTATGATTCAATTCCAGGGAAGGGACAAAGGTTTTTTTCATACTCCAAGCAATCTAGACAGGCTGTAGGGCCCCACTAATCAACCTGTCCTATTTTTTGCTAGAGGTGAAATGGCTTGGTTATAGAGATGACCAATCACTCACCTACATCTAGTGTAAAGATAAAAAATGTGTGGAGCTTTACCTTCACTCACCCATACATTCTGATAATGCAGCACTTAATTAAACACACAGCAAACAAACTTCACCTATTTTCTACTTTATGGAGTACATTTTCTGAAGCTAATAAAGAGATAGGATGAGTATTTACCATGAGTTTCTCAGTGCGAGAGATGACACAGTACGTAAGTAGGGCAAAGTAAGCAGTCAGTTTCATTGTACCATGAGTCTGAATCTCAGTGTAGTGTCGTGCTGGTTTCAGCAAGCGCAGCAGAATGGTGTACACTTGGTGGAGCACTAACTGTGCTTCTGATGTAATCAGCATTTCTTTGTGAGGACTGGCAAGGGTACGGGCTGACCGATATCCTTGCCTGAAGTGTGGATTTGGAATAAGCGACACCAGAAGGTAAGCAGCAGCTGAAAGGAGAAAAAAAAGGGGAAAAAAGTAACAGCACATGTATGTACAGGATGTTCTTGAAATGACTTTGATAAATATGCATCTAGAAATGCATCACAAGGACACAAAAGTAGTTAACTAACTCACTTCTGCAGAAACTCTACTATAATTTCATTGGCATTACTCTCCATATGAAACATTGCTCACCTGATCGTACCCGCTGGTTATTGTGAGCCAACAAGAAATGTTCCACCCATGTCTCCATGCTCTGGAGTACCCATGAGTGAGCAAGTTTATTGCGAGGTACCTGCACAGCCAACCAGTCAAGTGCACTCTGTGGACAGAACTCTGCAACTTCCCATATTCGCTGTAAAACCAGCTGTGTAAAACAAGGAAGACCAGATGGACCAGTAGTAGGCTCTGTGATTAGAGTCAGGAGCTTGAAGAAGGGTTGGCAGATCTGTTAAATGAGACGACATGTTCAGTTTAATGCAATCCACATTCGGCAAAATGTATTGAATATACGGTATTTGATCCAACAAACTGCACGATCAATTGCCTGAAATTATTTTCCTGGTTCTACAGGTATCATATTACTTATGGCACAGATGTTACAAAAGTGCATTAATTTTTTTAACTTAGTGTTTCTCAGGCTTTTCCACATGAAACCATGGTTTTAGTACCTGATGGCACACAAAATCATGTAAAACTGTAAAGTTGTGGGCATACACAACCACACACAAAGAATATTCATATCATTATTAATAAATCAATAAGCGTTCCATAATGCATTGTATTATGCATTCAATTTCACAGAAAAGTGTAACAAATTAACAGTATTTTAGTATTCAAAATGATACTATGTAAACACCACATGCAATAAAAAAACACTAAAAAGAGCATAATTACTAACTGTTGGACCCGGAGAGCAAAATTTAAAAATGAACGACATTTTCTGACCAACACAAAACAACACCACAACTGAAATGACTGAATAAGAGCTCACTGATTCTGCCACATTTATTAACCTTTTGACGCCTAATGTCAACTTTAGTGGTCGTACCGCACCGCTAACCTCTAAAGTTGCACTTTATATATTTATTCAACAAATATAGGTACTGAATATTTTAAACGTGGTATATACTCTCCGTTTCTTTCTCTTCAAAATGCAGTTTGTTTCATAATTCTTAAGTATTTGGTTCCTGTATTATTCACATTTTATATACAGGGTGTGATAAAATTTAAAAAATAATTCCGGCGCCAAAAGGTTAACTGGTATTAAATATGTGGAAATACATTTGCATTAATAATCAGAATCATCATGGCACAGCAGCACCATCATTTGTGTAAATTAGGTGAGACATCTGATAGTTATCGGTGGACTATATTTGCCAAAAAGTGTCTCACCTCTAAGGGTTTTCATTACCTCATGAGTTTCTCCAGTTGTCATGCTCAAATGGCAGTGAGGTAGCTTATCTGTATCCCTTACCTATCTTGTGGCAGACATTCAGTATCAATATATATGTTTTTATTACGTAATGTAGCTATGCCATTAAAGCCGAAGAGACATTTCCCTGATAAAAGCAGCTCAGCAGCTAAGAAACTCTGTGTTATGAATATTATCTGTTGCAAACATGTTATTATGGTGATGGTTCATAACTTAGGTCATAAAATATGTTCACCATGATATCCCTCTGCTTGCAGGCAAGTTTCACATCTCATTAAGACACTTCAAAATAATCAACCAAGCTCTTCTTGGAAAATGTTTGACATAATGCGTCAAATATTTTCCTTTAGTTTACACTGTATCAGTCTATATTAAAACTGTGCCTCCATTAATGACAGAACAGCAATGTATGTAGAACAGTCAGCCTACTGTGAACTATATATGCCTTTAACTTGACCTGCTACCTACATGCCTTCTGTAGACATTACAAATGAAGTATAAACAAACAAATAATCCATCCCTCTGAAATAATGGGTAGGTCTCACCAAACCAGTCTACATGCATGTGTTTTGTAATACATTTTTGTCTGCAGAAATGAGATAGAGGAATTAAAGGAAAAAGAAATAGAAAAACTGACATAAAGATAAACATGTTAAAAAAAGACCAAATCCTGCTATAGCATGCTTACATCTATCATTATTCTGTTTCCATAAATCTTGCCTTGCATCAGAGTAAGGGATGTGTAACTACAAAAACAAGGAAGTGATTCACACATGCAACACTAATCCTTTGAATCTGCTTACTTCTGTGTGTTTTGTAATAGCCTGAAATATCATTGATACGACATGGATGGCAAGCCTTTCATTCCAGCGACAGAGTGCATATATTAGGTTCCTTGTCTGATGTAAGTTGATGCAGTCTTTGATTTGTTGGAAAAGAAATGGGAACCCCTGCAACAGGAATATTTGATTAACACTGACATATCTGTAAAGTCATGGCAATTCAGATGCATTTAGGAAGATCCCACTATGACATTTGGTCAAAAACTTTAGTATGTGCAAATATTCAGTGAGAGGTGGGTGGGACATGTACTACAAATAGGTAGAAGAAAAACACATTAAAATATTTGATCAGAAAGCCTCACAGGAAGGTGCTACATGACAGGGTTAGATGCAGTTGGCTAAATAATATTAAAATATATCTTAAGAGAGACAGCGTGTGTGGGTGTGCACTAGACTAAGCTCGCTCTGGATAGGCTCCAGTGGTGGGCTTTTGTAAACATGGCAATAAACCATCATACCTCACAAAACCAGGAAATCCTTGATCGGCTATGGAAGGCAGATCCTGACAATGACAACTGATCTAGCTGAAGTCTATAATACACTTACCTTTCCTCCAGCAATAGCATTGAAGTCTTGAGTTGATAACTGCAGGAGGTGATCAGGACCCCGTGACTTCTCCACCAAGGAAGCTACCAAAGTGATCATCTTTTCAAGAGATGCTGGTTTATATTTATCTGTGGGCAGTGGAATTACATCTTCTTCCTCATCTTCCTCACTTACAACCTCCACCTGTACAGACATTACATATTTAAAATTCTGAAGTGACGATACGAGAAAAATGTTAAAGAGACTATATACTGAGCACGAACATTTTATATCACATAAGTAAAACCTCATGAAGATGACTTATTTCTGTTGATAACAAACGATGGCTCAGTTTTATTACATGGACTCTTTACATGTCTATAATGTAGTAATAATCTGGAGCAGAAATACTGCTCAAGGGTAAGTTGTAAGCCCTGTCTTAACGGTTGATTTTATAAAATTTCGATCCATCTCTACATAACCACAAGCTCTACAGTCACTATATATATAGCACATATGTAATTAAGAGTGCTTTGTATTTAGTGACTTCTTCTACAATTATTTATTTGTAAAGTATACTTATAAGAGACCATTTAAAACTGCCCCTATAAGAAATTATTGCAAATATGTTCATAAGAAGTGCCCATATATAATATATATATATATATATAAGGCGTGCCCAAGTGAAAGTGGGACTGAGGTTGGAGCACCGTTATTCCCAGCGGTAGAACTTTGCGATTTCTCTGGTAGATGGCAGTGTATGTCAGGAGAAATTTGGTATACACTCGATAGCGGCAGTGTGTTGCTGACTGAAACAGAAGCGAGATAACAGTTAATGATCATGCCATGGATTCCTCCAAACAGGCTCAGCGTACAGTAATCCAGTTTCTGTCGGCAGAAGGTGTTAGTGGAACCGACATTTACAGTCAAATGAAGAATGTGTATGGGACTTAGTGTATGTTACGTACTACAGTTTTCCGATGGTGTAGTGATTTTCATCATGGATGTGTGAGTACAGCGGACATTCCATGACCAGGTCAAGGACATGTGGTCATCACTCAAGAATCAATTGCTGCAGTGAACTCCCTTGTGAGGGAGAATCGTCGAATAACCACCCGGGAGATTGCAGACAGCCTGTCTGTGAGCAAGGGAACTGTTGACACTAT
>Ga0131853_10015568_pt1 | contig 13900 bp, 10 predicted proteins | sample TergutLab28metaG_FD_92764 | JGI IMG/M metagenome (GOLD analysis project Ga0131853, IMG submission 92764) | Labiotermes labralis P1 segment gut microbial communities from Petit-Saut dam, French Guiana - Lab288 P1 (version 2) (version 2) | ecosystem: Host-associated > Arthropoda: Insects >... | reverse complement strand
GGGAGGAATACCGGGAATAAATCGCGGGGTTGGGGACCGAAAGTTTTTAAAAAGATGGAAAACAGCACAGCCAAGGCTCCCCGCCCAACAAACCCCCCCCCCCCCCCCCCACACACACATACAAGTAAGCACAAAATTAGTCATAACCCACGTAGCTTTGTATTTCATTTTCATGTCTACCTCTATGGAATCTACACAGCCAATAGGTTCAGCCATACATAAACATTCTTAACACAAAGATCCGGAAAGTAAGCTCATGAAGATCTATTTTATATGGTAACTGTCGCCTTGTGCTATCTTTCTGATCTACTGAAATCAGTTTTTCGATTTTCGCAGCAGTGTGACTCACGTTTTCATTCTTCTGGGATACAATGTCGCGTCATCCGTTTATTTTCCCCGACTTTTCGAGACTATTGGTCTCGAAACGTCGGGACCCAGTTACCCAATGTCGCAGTTTCATATCCCAGACAGATGCCTCAAAATATCTCCTCAATCTTCTAGGGATTAAGGCTTTCATATGTTGAAATGTGAGGTCGCAATGCAGAATTATGCCAAATTGAGGGTTTTCCATCCCGTTGTGCCAATATAAACATTTGTTATTTATTGTCCGTCGTACACAACACTGTGGTGTAAAGTAAAGTTATACAACAATTAACAAAACTACATGTTTCAACCCCTTGGGGTCATCCTCAGGCTTATAAAATATGTTATCATACAAGACGTACCTTGTATGATACCATATTTTATAAGCCTGAGGATGACCCCAAGGGGTTGAAACATGTAGCTTTGTTAACTGTTGTATAACTTTACTTTACACCACAGTGTTGTGTACGACGGACAATAAATAACAAAGAATTATGCCAATTTTGTGAAGTGTCAGCTTTTAGGTAGGGATGGAAATTTGAATGTATAGAGTTTTTGGACTTCATCATTACATGTATTGATATATAACACACTATGTGTCACGGACAGGATCCATCCCTGTCTTAAGGCTTACTTCTTCCACAACAAATGTTATTACGTGGTGATTATTTACACTGTAATTCAACTCGAATTAAAGTCAAATTAATATATACATGGCACATATTCCAGATCAGCTTACAAAATAAGGTTATGCAAATTTAACTAGACACCAATTGCACAAAATACAAAATTTATAAATTCAAAAGTCGTTAGCTTTCGTTAATTCGTCAGAAGCCTACAGAAAAGGGATGGAAATGTTGATAACTACGTACATGTATCAAATCAGTATAAATGTATGATCAGATTGACACATAACCTAAGAGAATTATTGCAGTGTAGGTTTGGGAATTCATTACTACATGTATCATTGTTGGGAAAATGGTTATTGCTTCTTTAGGTACTGAAAATAACTTCGTTAAGAATATAAGAGCCTTCTGGAACTATCAGACGAATACTGATAAACTGTATTGAAATTTCCACAATGTTGTACAAATACAAAATGCAAGAAATTCTTATAAATCATATCTTCCTTTTGTGGCGCAACAGCCCAAATGGGGCCTAGGCCGCCTCAATGATGAGGTTTCTAGATCGCATAAAATTAGACACACGCACGCGCGCGCGGTAGGACTCCTTTGGACAGGTGATCGGCTGATCGCAGAGTCCACTGCCCTAAACGAAATCAATATCCATGCACTCAGCGGTATTCGAACCCGAGATCCTCGCAATCGATGTTCCCCAGGCCTAGGCCTTAGACCGCATGGCCACTGGAATCAGCTACAAATCATATTATATATATATATATATATAAAATAAAACATTTACAAACGTGTGGAAAGTAAAGTGCTTAATCTTCTAGCGCTCCACTTCTAGCGTCATTCTTGTACTTCCATAAACACGTGATATGAAGACGTATGGGAAAATGGAAGTCGTCACCTTGACGGCCAGGTCTTGCGACCAAGCAAACAAGGAGGCTGACTTTACCCTAGCGGTGGTCTAGACACAGCGGCAACAATAAAAATTGCTGCATGCTGTAATTGGATGGCACTAGAGTTATGAAGACGATGCAGTTATTAGTGTCATGAAGTGTAGACTTTTCTATTATTCAGTAAGTAACAATTGTTCTACTAAGGGCAACTGCTGTGCAAGAGGAACTGCTAGCTGTAAGAAAGTAAACTAGATAATTGGCGGGTCATACCATTCATAAAATTCAATAAATATTATTAAATTTCCGGCGGGGGAGAGATTTTCCGCATCCGTCCGGACCGACCGTGGGTACCGGGTCTCTTTCCCGGGAGTAAAGTGGCCGGGGCGTGGCGTTTACCGCTCACTCCGCCAGCTAGCACCGAGTTTAAAAAAGATTAAGCTATACCTATGGTTACCATGCGATCCCCGGAGTGTCCTCTTTCTAAGGTTAACAATATAGGCCCGGGCGGATTTGTTTGTATATTGTAAAATATCTGGCATTTCAGGCAGCGGTGTTGAAACAATAAGAAATCCTTGGCTGATGAGGGAATAAACTAAAGCTGCGTGCTGTAGCTACAGATTGCAAACTAGTGGAGCCATACTGACACTCCGTCATTACAGTCTCGGTTTGCTGACTGGGTGAGTGCCATTGTCCGGCAGCCATCCAGCCCTGCCTTTTGGTACACTGGCATTCGAACATCCAACTGCATTCTTGTTTAATTTTAAGAATACGCCTTGCGAAGATTTTCGTACGTATATTCGTGGTGCTCCTGCTCTTAGGAAGAGGACTGGATCCACTTAGAAATACATATGCTTGTGCCTAGAACCGACACACTACAATTCTGTGTCATTTCTTGTTTGTTTGTGCGGTTCTGAGGAAAATAAAATGTCCTTTTTATGGTCGATAAGTGGAAAAGGTCATCTTCTCTTGTTATGGATATATGGTGTTCCTGGCTATATTCCACTCCCCCTCTGGACCTTCATAGCCTGTTCTTGGGTGAACTTTACTTTTTATAATTAAATTGCGGACTGGCGCAGCAGACATTAGCAGCGAGTACTTCGGCATTTCCAGTCACGTGGTTACCCTTGGTCAAGGACTTCACAGTAAGGTGAGCGGTGGGCAACGCTCTACTCAGCCTCATAAACGGGAGCAGTTCAATACCATCAGGGGGATGAGTGGTCACAGAGACCTCTACCTGACAATACACAACATTCACAAGAGACAAATATCCATGCCCGTGCCCCCAGCGAGATTCGAACCCACAATTTCAGCAGGAGAGCGGTCGCAGAACTATGCCTTAGACCTCGCGGCCAAGGCAACTGGCAATGTTATGGGTTGTAGAATTTCAATATTTTAATTATTCCAACAAGGACGATGCATACCTAGTTTAGCGCGCTACAGTCGTATTCCTTTGTTATAGAAGACTCCCTGTGGATGGCACCCCGGTGCCGAAACGTGAAACGTATAAGAGATTAACATTTGTCATAAATTGTAATTTAGTAAGTGAATTTGTTGGTTGGCGTATTAATTACAAGAATATGCATGGTATGAATAACAAAAATCCACGCCATCTAGTTTTCTCTCTTTCAACATCTGAACCAGCTGAAAGACGATTAATACACTTCGTAAGAATTATATGCCCTGCTTTGCAGTTTCCTTCACTCTTGTCCTTCAGTCAGCAATAACAACATGGCGGGAGCGCGAAATTATGTCGTGGAAGCGATCTATGCATCACGCAATAGTTAATCGGAGAAAGAGACGCAACTCTTGTTACGGTCATGTGTATGTAGAAAGCCACACATTACGTATAGCGACAGTGGTAAAATTCGTTTGACCTTCTGGTTTGCAGATAATGAGCAGTTGGAGGTGGTCATGTGTGCGACGACATATCACAATATGTATTAAAAACTGTTGGTCAATCAACATTTAAAATCGCCATTATAACCGGCCAAGTCTCAAAGACGGGAACACGAACTCCACCCAGGGAATATTACGTGTGGTGGTCACAGGAAACGTTAAGTGTCTACCGACTAGTTTACAAGAAGGATAATTGTGGTTTGGCCTGTTTAGTTTTATTAACACAGTCACTTCAATTTTTATACTTTACTATTCACAATCAATTTATTTGTTTCTGGCACCGTTAGAAATTGTATCAACAAAATACACCTCTTTATTATCGCCACGTTTCCCCTTCAACCTGCTCACACAAATGTCCGCTAAGAAGTCCCCAAACCCAGCCTGTGCTAGCTTCAGGGCCTCTACTCTTATCAAGCATAAAAGCCGTCTGATTGATGTATGCCGAAAGGGGCAGAGAATGTACCGTTCCCAGGGAGACAGAGCGGCAATGTAGTTGCAACCCTAGCTAACAGCATGCCGCATCCCTTCGCGTGGTAAACACGGGCATAAACTTAATACCAGTAACCCTGAAGCCCACACCTTCACAATTAGCAGTGTATAGCACACAAGAAACCTTTTTTTCTGGAAATCCCAAATTTTAAATCTGATGTTTGGATGACCGTGCATCGTAATTCAGTGTGGATAAGAAACCAACTAGATGTCACTTTTGTGTAATCCGGTTCTGACAGCCTTACTGCAGCCACGGGTATGTACTTTAATCTGCTTACACACCGAACCACACCTACATACAACATTGAGACCAGAACCCACAACACCCCACACCATAACCAAACACAGCCCGCTCACGCTAGATTTACCATAAACCAGACAAACACAGAACATACCGACACACACAGATAGACATATCTGAATAATACCACGCATTGTTACAGCACAATACCAACACGTGGCGAAAACACTACTCAGTCGTCAGCTCCTGAAGATGGTCACATAGTTGCCCGAAACATGTTGAGTAACTTGTAAGGAGAAAATAAAGGATTACACAAAGTGACATCTAGTTGGTTTCTTATCCACACCCAAATTTTACTCTATTCTTGTCACGTACTTTTGCCTCTCTCCGCCGAGCATATTTTGATCTGGCCTCGAACCAGGATCAACGGTAACACCATTAGGATTCCCGCTGACAGATGCATGTAGATATTTATATCAAGTGTGTACTTAGTGAAGTTGTTCCCCTTAAAATTGGAATAAGAAATTAATAACAATGCATCTCTAGAATGCCATGCAATATTGAAGTAGGAATGTAGAGTTCGGCTACGAACTGCTTTTTGTACAATGGGTACCGGGTCTCTCCCCGGGAAAAGGCGGCCGAGGCTTGGCGCTAAACACTCACCACCTTGTATCGCCGGGGTAGAGTTATAACCCCACCTTCCCTCAGTGCCTGCTTGGTATATTACAGGACAGCCTTTATTTTACTCGTTGCAGTATATGGGCAGGTAGATATTTACTGGAAAATAAATGGCAAAAAGGTAAGTTTGTCCCTTTCTACGCTATGAAGGCGTATATGGGGAATAGAGGTACAGCTGCACTCATTCTTAACCTCGCTGTAGATGGAGATGAGTGGTCAACATCGGGCACTGTCCGCTTTTCCCCCGCCAAAGAGCGCCGGTATCCACTGAACAGGCAGCTGGGTGGGCCCCAGAGACAGTCACGACATTCTGGAGAAGATGATAATACAAAAAAAGTGGCCGCGCGGTCTAAGGCGTGGGTCAGCAGCCGCTCGCTTGGAATTCGGGTTCGAATCCCGCCGGAAACATGGACGTCCGTCTCTTGTGAGTGTTGTGTTCAGGTAGAGGTCTCTGCGTCGGACTGATCACTCGTCCAGAGGAGTCCTACCGAGTGTGGATGCGTGTTTTATTGAGTGTGATAACCCCCTACACCTACGATGAGTAGGTAGGAGGTTAAAATCAGCAAGAAAGAAACAAAGAAATAAATATCTTTCCTGTAGCCTAGTCACTATACCGACTAGGCTATCCCGGCTCTGTAATTGGCTAAATAAAAACGTAGGCGCTGCTGCAACAGACCAAGTCGGTCTTTCCTTAACGATGGACATCACGCCCTGACCTCACGAAGCCAAAATATGTGGAGCACGACATACGGGTCTGTGTACGCGCGTAGCGCTCCTCGCAATATCAGACGTTTCTGCCAAATAACGCCAATAGAGATCCTTAGCCAGCTTCACCGACCTCCGAACCTCACAAACAATCTGTCTAATATATGTCTTCATTATTATCTGTCTTCCATCTCTGAAGTTCCCTCTCCAAGACGTCTCACCCACAAACCAAACGCATCTCTTATGTTCCCATCACAGCTTCTTTAACCATCTACGTTACAGTGCGTCTTCTCTAATCTCGTGACCTGCCACTTATTGTCTAATGTGCTCTCCTATCCTTAGGAATTTTAAAATACCTGTCATTTTTAATGGGGAATGTTAACAAAATTCACGACAATATGTTCGAATACATGAAAGTTCAACATAAAGCATAAGGTTCAATTGCAAATAACATTTATGAGGACAGAAAAACAACGCACCCACACAATGAACCTTAGTTTTATTCGTTTTTAGACGCATTCGCAAAATTGTGAAACGCGACTGTTAGCTTCGTCATGCCTGCCTGCCTGCCCGGCCGGCCGTACGTCCGCGTGGAACAATTCGGCTCCCACTACAAGGACTTTCATGGAATTTGATATTTGGGTATTTTTCCTAAATTTGTGGACAAAATTCAACTGACGTTAAAATGTGACAAGAATGGCCGATGCTTCACATGAAGACCTATGTACATTTATGATATATAGACGAATTCTTCTCAGAATGGGAAATGTTTCAGACAAAAGTTGTAGAGGAAATCAAAACACACAGTTTGTGTGTGTGTTTTTTTTTTTTAGAAATTCGTGCCGTTTATGAGACAATGTGGGAAAATATGGTACAGCCGGACAGGCCACAGATGACAATATAATACGGCGCGTGCGGTTTGCATGTTGGGTAATTAAGGCTACAGACGCACACTCGGAATATGCCATAGTTATTGCTTTTCCTCGGCAACAATGGTTACGCCAACGCGCTTCAATGTTACAAGTACCTGGCCTGTCCTTTAGTTGTTAACGAAAGATATTCTGCCTCGAATAAGAATAAATAATTACGAAGATTTCGTGGACTAATTTAAGGTACTATACAGGAATTTATCCGGAGAGGCGGTCAGACCATGGCAAATTTAATTCAAAACGGTGGCTATACTGGTCGACACTCGAAACTGGTTCCTCTAACATACAGTGCAGCATGTCACTGTTTGAGGAAGCCCGCTCTACAACAAACCTCACTACTGCAGCGTTGCACCGAGGGTCAACGAGTTACTGTGAAACTGGGCATACACACGGCTGGATTTAAAAATTACATCAACTCGTTTCTTGTCGAGCTTGTCCGACCAGAATAGAGTGCAGCATCACGATACAATGAAGTCACTGCATTCTAATTTGCATGGGGGAATTTCGGGAACAATTAGTTCTAGAAACATCTTACATCCTCACAGCAGTTAGCACTCACCCTCATCTAACGCCGAGGTTAAAGTAACAGTATAGCTATACCTCTACTCTCCCTCTGGGCTTTCATGGTCTATTTTAGAGTGAACTTCACCTCTACCACTGCAGTTAGCACTAAGACGCCACGTAATTTGGTAGATGTGTACCGGAGATTTGGAAAAACCTACTACCTCCACCTTCATGGTGAATACTGCTCTTTTACTATGAAGAAGAAAGCATTAAATTCCGTCCGAATGTCAAAAGACCTTAATAACAGATGTTTATAAACCGTGCCAGGTCACGAGATGCATGGTAGTTTTTAAAGAGAAACGACTATACGTAACTAGTATTTGCCACGAGTCCTGCAAACCCCTACTCTTTCCCTTTAAGGGTATTAAATCGTACGTTATACCATACAGTCTGCAACTGTGTAAATTCCTGTCATGCAACAGAACAATCAGCTACACGCACGTATTCACCCCAAAAGGTATGAATTACCCTCGAAAATAGGTCGTGAATTGAAGAAGGACACACGAATCACTAAAAATAAATATCAAAGTTCACGTCACTTCCTTCTCCAGCTTTCGCATATACAAGGGATAACCACAACGCGGACCGCGCACGTCACTGGTGTGGGTCGCTCAAATTGCTGCCAAAAATAATATTCAGGCAGTTTAAATACACATGAGGCTGTAAGCAAAAGGCGCTTGTGAAGGTTTTCTAAAGAAAGGCCACACAACATGGAGTTATATTGACATGTAAGGAAAAGGCGTTGCAAACACTGCTTTGTTACAGTTTGTATATGATTTTTATAATTTTTAAAATTAAACATAAATTATGCATAGCTTCAGGCCCACCACCCCCCCCCCCCCCCAAAAAAAAATTCCAGGTGCGCACCCAAGGAAACCTATTTATGATTATGATTCCCTTTCACAAACACAAAAATAATAACCCAAGCCCATCAGGTAAGGAACACTTTTGTGTACTATTACAACAGGGTAAATATAGGACAACCTATCACTGTGATAATGACAGGAAACTAATCAATATTCAAATGTACAGTAAGCTTGAAGTACCAGAGTACTGGCAGGGGATCAGCAAATTTACTGCATGTGGCCAATCTCAACACAGAAATTAGCAATGCTTTTCTGTATGTGCTGGAAATGCTGGGGGAAACACAAATTCAGTGACAGAAAGCATGCCAGTAATCCTTCTATGCTGCTGCACACAACTACACACACAACCCTGTGATATCGACATTCAACAAAGGGGAAATTTGCAAATCTGTACTCAGAATGTTGGTTACACAGGAATGAGAAATGCCACATAAAATTCTCGTTAGGACAGCTGACCACAGAGTGGACTACCTTTTGAATCAACACAAAAAAGAAACATAATCTGCAATATTTCAGGCTTTCCCCGTGGTGCAGCCGAGGTCTTCAACCTTTTGGGATGTTATGCAGCATCAACAGGCAGTTTGTTACCAGAGAGCATGTCAGTCCCATTTTCAAGGTTCAAGATGCCTTGGCCTTCTTGGACAATTGCACAGTACAATATCCCTAACTGAAGACCTCCTAATATAATTTATTAACAACTTCAAACTCTGACATTTCCTAATCAACTTTCTCCTAATTCATGTTTTGGTTAACTGTGTTCCATCCTTCTTTTACTGCACAGCCATTTCCATTACTTCCTCTAATTGCCCCTTAATAAACTTAATGCTAATTGCAAATTAATACATATTATGGAACCCCTAGGTCCATACCTCATTCACATGTGCTTGCCACCTGTCCCTATCCTAAGCCAGATCAATCCAGTCCATGCAACCCCACCCACAATCCCACTTCTTTAAGATCCAGTTTAATCATTTTTCTAATAACTGCTTGTTTTATGTGTTCAAATTTCATCCCACTGCATTACTGACAACACATTAAACATATTCCACAAAAACTTAAAAACCAGAATCTACATTCTTTGGGCAGTTGTATGTCCAACCAGATCAGATGTAAAGGTTACATCACAGTGATAACTATCTGGTTGCCTTAGTATCACGTACATGAACAGGAAGCATTACTCAGACAATATTATATACAAACTATCAGAGAAGACATATAATAATTTATCACTATGTTGTAATTACAAGGGTTGGAAAGACCATTTTGATGGCCAAGTCTCATGCTGACCTTCATAATTTAAGCCAGATTGATAAGATAAAATTACTGAACACACAGACAACACTCCCTTCCGTGTTTCATCGACATTCCACATACTGCAGATGTCAGTGCAAGGCGACTGTGACAGGGCATGCCATAAGCAATACCTTGTGATATACAGCAACATGAACTGAACACTTCATGCAGAACTTTATCTTCAGTACACCTCCAACACACATACACAGGAATCAATTACAAAGTCAACAGAAACAGCTACGTAAACCACTTAGTTCAAAACAACTTAAATTATTGTTTATGACTGCAGTAACAACTGGGAGGTTCTTATACATAATAATATAAGCTGCAAAAAACAAAGAATGGATGTTGGTATTAATGGCAATATCATAGTGAGACTGGCACTTGCTCTCAGTCTCAGCATTCTACCAGAAAGAATTTCTAAGTCCAAAATCAAAACCACTTAATGTATGAAACTGTAAAATCTTATCTGACCTGAGGTACTTCATACAGTATTATAGTTCTGTGTCATGTAAAATTTCTACAGGCAAGTAGGTTTCAAGCAACAATCTCCAGCACCTACAATATAATAGAAAGGATATGTTTCAACACATACAAATCCACGGTCTCACCTCTCTTTTAGTCTTTAATGCTCCATAAAACATTCTTTGCCTATAATAAAACTGTAATGGTTAATAAAATGATATTCATTACAATATCATACACACAACTGTATCAGCAAATTGCTTATGGGACATTCCTTGTCAAACGAACCACCATACTAATGACCAAATTTTTAAAGAAGAAAAGATGGAAAGAATGTATCACATGTTTAAAAATAGGGATCTGCTGTACAGCAAGAACAAGTGTGGACCATGGCCAAGACAAATAGGATATACTATATTACCCATTCATTCCCATCCAGTGACAATGTACCAGAATTTCACAAAATATAAAACATTACTACCTTATATAATTGTCATGAAAATACCAATTATAATATAAAAGGTAATTTTCAGTGCCTCAGCAATAAAGTATACTTCAAGACAGACATGTCTTCTTTTATAATGCATGGCCTTTGTTCACAAACTGCAACCACATTATATGATCTAACTAATGTTTCATCAGAACTTTAAGTACACATTCTGTATTACATTACAAATCAAAAGTTGCGTGCAGATACATGACAAACGATGAAAGCAACTGCTTATTAAAAACAGTTACCACCAATTTTAAATTCTAAGGAGTGATAAGCTATGGAATGCCACAGCAAACAAGTTTCTTTATGGTATTAGAACTTCACAAAATTTGTATTCTTGTATTATTCGTACCACACATCTCATACTAAAATATTGTGTCTTGAACAATTTAAAATGTGAATAATAAATAGAACTAAAGTCTTAGAAATTATCACAAATTATAGTTATGTACTCTGGTGCATCTGTTACAGTTCCAACTTCATGGGTTAAACACAAATATGCTTAAAGACTGAGCTAATAATGAAGAACTTTACAGCTGCCACACAAGGTAATATAATTCCTGGCTAGCTCAGCATAACCAATGAACCAACCAACTTATTTTATGGCCATCTGCTGCATTACAGTAATATTCATAAAGATTCCAACCACCACTCATCAAACATGCAACATGACAGGCTACTTGGGATCTTCAATGAATTTTAATCAGGCAAGGACAAAGTTCTGTGCTCAGATGGGACACCAGGCTCTGACAACACTGTGTATAAGTACAACAGACAGACATGAAACTCATCACATCAAACCCTGATGATGCAGGCTGAAAGTGTCTCCAGAATGTTTGGTAACAATTCCATTTTCGCATGGCATTCATCTAGGACTTCACTGTATAGTAACCATGAAAGCTTCAAATCCCATAAAACATACCTGAATACCTAAAAAGCCCACTTCAACAGAATGCTTTTTCAAATAAATTATCCACATGCTGTTCACTAAAATCTAGCTCACCTGTTAAAACACGTGACAAAGAAAGAGTTCATAATTCTCCCACACAAGGTGTGGGCAAGAGTATGAAAAACCCTTTGTAGTCCTTCAGCATAAGACTCTCACAGATGCTTACTGATACTTTAGAGGAATTTTGTCAGGATCCCTAAAAACCATGGTAGCAGGTTCCTTCCAAACAACAGTAACCACCTTCTGGACTACAATGTGTCATTAAACCATGACACTACAATATGAAACTTTGCATCATGAAAACTGCAATCTTGTGACAAACCAAATTCCAAATGTGAGATATGAAGTTCTCATGAATGTGACCAAAAATTCCTGTCATCTGGAATGTGATGCCATGTAGTCTAGTATTCATTTACAAACATTTTAGAGAGATCATCTTCAAGATAGATAAGTCTATCCTCAGAGCAGTGGCAAGTGGTAAACAGCTACCAAAATACAGTCACATCCCATAAGACCATAATCTTCACATGCCAAACCATCAAAATGAAGATTCACCATGATTTTGTATCATGCCCAGCTTTCATCACACTGTGTACATATTGAAAACTTCATAATGTATAAATTACATATATACTTTTAACATTGCTGCAGAAAGAAAAAGAGTGAAAGTCACACAATTCATATAAATTCAATCATAAGATGCACCTTTCTGAAACATTTTAAGTTCAAATCATGAGTTTAAAAACAGGGGTTTCAATTTGGATCATCATGTACTAAGATGATCCCCACCACCTGAAGCAATTTCCATTAATATACATACAATTCCCTTTATTGATGCTTCACAGTATAATGCATTAACTGTCTTTGGCGTGTCATGCAGGTCACAATGCCATTCTGGTACCAATATTCACATATATTAAACTGTAAAAAATATATTATTAATACTTTGTAGAGCACTTACCACTAATAAAGTGTTAATTGTATTTTAATAAAACTGGCATGCAAATTCAACATTTGAAATACAGAAAGCTACTGATAAATTTTATATTACACAACTAAAATCCAAAGAAAAACCTACGCAGAGGAAATCGCTAATATTGTAACCAGAGTACCTGACAGTTTGACCACATCTACTGCCTGTCTACAATCGTTTATGAGCCACTCATTCTTTTATAGCATGTCACTGTATTTCTGTACAAGCCTACTCTTGTATAGTCCACTTAGTATTACTTTTATTGCAAAAGTGACTCACCAAGTGCTGTAAGAGTTATTAGAAACTTTTTTTAAAATGTCATAAACATTTCACAAGGAATAAATATTTTCTCCTATATCTTTCCGATCGCTCACAACTCTCATACAGAAAGGCTGGACCCATTTGCCAGAAGGTGAAAATAAGTGTGCTTACTGAGAAATTAGCTGAAATACGTCACTTATTATTTGCAGAACTCATATTAAAATGTTTGACAGACTTGCAGGCTTCCAAACCACTCCTATTCATGGAACAGCAGAAACAGCTGTAGACCTAATGTTTTCATACATAAAAATTAAACTATGACCATCTAAATATATGAACCACTGTAGGAGACAGTTTTAGACCCAATTGCAAATGACAAAATCAAAGTGTGGCATAAATATGTGAACATCAGATAGGAAGAAAATAAAATAACTTACATCCTGCTATAAATTAAAAGAGCAAGACTTTTAAAGTAAATATGATTGCTCTTGGTAAGAACTTTTACCTTCTGAGTGGGGCAAAAATATGAACTGTGAAACATGTAGAGTATCATTTTGACAAAAGCAGTTGTACCTTAAAATGAGAATTAATTTCTGAATAACAAATAGTCTATATACAACTCCCACAGGAACACCACTTTGACTTCAGATACTTCATACATGCCAATGACAGATGAGACCATACAGACTATTATACACCACAAATAAGCAGGGAGACTAAATTAACAATAATGACACAAATATATATAAATAAATACTGACCCAGTACACAGTGTAACATAGAATATGGAGTTGTGCTATTTATAAAAAAAAAAAAAATACTATAAAACGAATTAAATCATACTTTAATGAAACTCCAGAATGGTTCTGGTGGGGAAGTGGGATGGTCAGTCTACATACAATCCAACTTCTGAGGGATCTTATAATGCTGCATTGTGATATATGTAGTTGAAACATTATACATTGATAAGAATCCCACAATCTTTTGGAGATGGATGTCTCAACTTTCAGGTATAAGGGGGACAGAAAGAACCTACTTTAAATGGATCTTCAGAAATATGTATTTTCCGTCTCTGGTAACATCTGCATACAGCCCATCACAGCAGGTTCTCCCCCCCCCCCCCCCCCCCAAAAACCCACCCAACAAACTCTAACCGGCCCATCTATCCCCATTAACACCACCAAAACCATTTACTTCACCTTCCCTCTTC
>Ga0131853_10015567_pt1 | contig 13902 bp, 10 predicted proteins | sample TergutLab28metaG_FD_92764 | JGI IMG/M metagenome (GOLD analysis project Ga0131853, IMG submission 92764) | Labiotermes labralis P1 segment gut microbial communities from Petit-Saut dam, French Guiana - Lab288 P1 (version 2) (version 2) | ecosystem: Host-associated > Arthropoda: Insects >... | reverse complement strand
GGACCCGTTGCGCTGACCACGTGACACCCCTCTATCCGCAAAAGTTGGCACTAACTTCGCCGACCGGCGGCGGCCGCTCTGTCGGTATAGTTCGCGTGCGGACTAAGGCCACGGAGTTATATACTCTCCGTTTTTTCTCTTCAAAATGCAGTTTGTTTCATAATTCTAAAGTATTTGGTTCCTGTATTATTCACATTTTATATACAGGGTGTGCTAAAATTAAAAAAAAAATAATTCCGTCGCCAAAAGGTTAAAAATTGGTTAAAACATAGGTGAAGAACATATAATCGTGGTAAACACGTGTTCACCACGATTATATGTTTAACCAATTTTTAACATATATTTTATAACTAACGCACTGTAAACCACCGGAACCCGTAGGTAGCTACTTCAGACGTACCTTGTATGATTCATATTTTATAAGCCTGAAGATGACCCCAAGGGGTTGAAACATGTAGCTACATTAATTATATATAACCCAACTTTACATCATATTGTTGTGTAAGACGGACAATAAATAACATTGTCATGCTGTACGTTTAGCGCAGTTTTCGCTCTTGGCAGTGTCGCCTTACGGTGATATACTGTTTGTTCCTGCAATCCCTATGCCACGACACACATCATTCGACGTACAGTCCTAATGTATTCGATGTCAACAGAATATTGTTCTGAACACAGTAGGCTTAACAGTGGTCTGGGTACAGTGTTGAAACGAAAAATTTCATTTCGTACACCTCAGAAAAAAAAAACCCGCGTCTCCAATACAAAGAATAACTGCGATGCTGTATAAGAAAATAGTCGCTGTTCGTAATGATAATCATATGAAAGTCACAAGAGTACGTTGATTTGTAAATACACAGATTTGTAAAGATTCCGGGGTGCTGATAAGTCCTTAGCTAGACCAAGACGAAAACAAGCTGCGCCTGTCAAATGTGTGATGTGCAGAGGAATGGATTGATTTGGCTAGGATCGGGTCACGTGGTGGACTGTTGTGAATGTGGTAATGAACCTCCAAGTTCCATAAAATGCGGGGAATGTAGTCTGTTTCCTTCCTGGTCTCGCCAAGGTCTTGTCATTGCCCCTGTGAATAAGGTGGTGCGTTTTTTGCATTGTGGTCACTATATGTACCATCAGTTAAACATTCAACAACTCTACGTTCTACCCACACAGTGCATTTCCCTATACGGCATTGACTGACTGGTTTGTGTAACCGAGACGAAGAGTGTTTACTGCGTGGTACGGACTGGGTCTTTATATACAGTATAATTCAGGTTATGTGTTCTGTATGGATCTCAGAACAAACAGCGATTATTTCACTATGCAACATTAACTGACTGGTTTGTATAACCGAGACGGAGAGTGTTTACTGCGTGGTACGGACTGGGTCTTTATATACAGTATAATTCAGGTTATGTGTTTTGTATGGATCTCAGAACAAACAGCGATTATTTCACTATGCAACATTAACTGACTGGTTTGTATAACCGAGACGGAGAGTGTTTACTGCGTGGTACGGACTGGATCTTTACGTAGTATAATATAGATTAATCTAATTCTTCAAAGATTGATAAGCAGTGTGGAAAGCAGTACTACTCGGTAGTACTGCAGAACATTTTATGACACTGTTTAAGGCTACTGGTTTATTTAAGAGAACTGCCGGTAGACCAGAACACGTGACTGCATAGCGTCGAATGGTGAAATAATTAGAGAATGCATCTAGAGAATGAAGACAGAAACTGTGGCCAGATTTGAATTTAACCCCAGAATTTGTATGTAGAGACCGAGAAAAAACACGAAAACCATTCAGAACGGTTGGTCTGTGGACTGAGCTTCCGATTCAGAAGCTAAAGTAACCATAAATTTCGGTCTGGACATACCACATACACCGGTACGTCCGGATTCTCTATCGGACGGCAAGACGTAAGTAGAAAAAGAAATGGCACTAGTCGGCTGGGTTATCATGGGTTGGGATTGCGCAGTTGGTATAGCGACTCGCTATACCAACTGAGCCGGTGTGGGCGAGATTTTCCGCAGCCGTCCAGACCGGCACCGGGGCCCACCCAGCCTCCTGTACAGTGGAAACCGGTTCTTTCCAGGGGTAGAGCGGCCGAAGTGAGGAGCTTAATGATTTGTACTCGTAACGCAATATTTTTCGGGTGATCAAATCGAGCAGAATGGGATGGGCGCGGCATGTAGCACGTATAGGGGAGATGATAGGTGTATACAGGTTTTGGTGGGGGACCTGAGGGAAAGAGACAACTTGGAAGGCCTAGGCGTACATGAGAGGATAATATTAAGATGGATCTTCAGGAAGTGGGTTGGAGCATGGACTGGATTCTTCTGGCTCAGGATAGGGAAACGTGGCTGCCTATTGTGAGCAAGGTAATGAACCTTCGGGTTCCATGAAACGCAGAGAATTTCTTGTCTAGGTGAGAAATTGTTAGCCTCTCAGGAAGGAGTCTGCTATATGGAGTTAGTAAGAGCGGCCGGATCGTGGCGTTGATCACGCACCCCCACAAAGCGCCGAGGTTAAAGAAAGAGTAGAGCTATACACCTGCCCCTCGGGGCCTTCGTGGCCTGTTCTAGTGTGAACCTTACCTGTACCAACTGTGCTATCAGTCTGAGACCTGCAGCCCAGTTCTGCTCTGAGGCTTTATTGACTTACCCGTTCGGAATGCAAAATGTCCTAAGCTGTGATTAATAAGCTTCATTAAGACAGCACGCCTGTTATGCACAGGTCAGTCAATCCTGATATTAACACAACAGTCACAGAGTTCTGAGTGAAGCAGTGGCCTTTGGCCCACTCGCATTCTGCACCCTTTGTTCTGGCACATTCACACTCTCCGTGCGACGCAGTTCTGACCATCTGCAGTGTGGACACCAATGTTACGAGGGAACGTGCTGCCTCCTTATTCAGGGTTGTGTGTGCTTTGGGAAGGACTTCTTTATTGAATAGTTTTGCGGAATGCGAAGAGAGTCCGATTTCAAATTTATTGAACAACTGAATCCGTGTGTGCTGTTGAAGGACTTTTCGAGTGACATGTTCTGAACGCATTTATTTGTTGTAATGGAGATAAAATACAGTGCAGAATACATGATGTAATTGTTTGTTTGTTTGTTTGTTTCATTATGGGTGTTCTTTACAAGTACCCTACTGTCCAAGGAACTAGAGGGTAAGTTATACTACTACTACTACTACAACTACCACTACCACCACTGCTAATACCACTACGACCGCTACTACTACCACTACCACCATTACTACTACATCTACTACTACTACTACCACTACTACTACTGCTACTACTACTACTGCTGCTACCACTACTACCTCTATCACAAATAAAACTACTACTACCACCACCACCTCCACCACTACCACCAATACTACTATTACTACCGTTTCTACTACTACTACTACCGTTTCTACTACTACTACTACTACCATTTCTACTACTACTACTACTACCACCACCAGTACTACCACTACTCTACTACTACTTGTATCCTTTGCGCAGAAGCAATGGCCTTGCACTCTATCACAGGAAAGTCTACCGCCATGCCGTTTCCTTGCCATATGTCATTCCGCTATTTATTTAGCAGTTTTGTACAACCAAGAGTGACAGCAGTCAGTTCCGGTAGCGGCACTTCTGTGACTGCAGATTAGTTTGTACAACCAAGAGTGACAACAGTCAGTTCCGGTAGCGGCACTTCTGTGACTGCAGATCAATTTTTTCCCGCATTTAAGTGCAGAATAATGATGAGAATGCCTGGATAAAAGCAGGAACTCTCCGACTCTCCATCACAAAGACAAAACGCTGCTATGAACCTGAATCTTTCTTAGAAGTGGCAGTACATCAACTTGTGTAGCAGGCAGTCGGAGTCAAAACCCAAAGATTGCCACCCCAGATGACTAAAAGAATTATTTCTATCAGTGTGTGTGATAACTAATTTCGTAGGAATGTAAATATTGAATGTTGCGCCGACGTGTTGGACAGAAGCTGAGGATTTACGTTTTGTATTCTGTAATCATGGAAAGTCTAACTTCCACCTGGAAGGCACGAACTAACATTAGCGCCTGAAACTACCTGTGCGAGGGTCCCTTGGTTTTGTGCGCAAAAACACATTAATAAGATAGGATAACGGGCAACGGGCTGCACTCGAATACCCGTAATGGTACTCATCTTGGCACTCTGTTCGGCTGAGATACAGCGGGCACTGGCTTGCTATTAGCGCCGATGTCCTACCCACACCCTCCAAAGTTGCAGCTCGGTGTCAACGCGCTTGATTAACATCAAGAACGCAAAATACTCCTTGAGGGGCGCTCAGCTGTACGATGAACTGTTACTCGACGTTCTGACTATGCAGCTAGACCACCGGCCGCCTGGTGTTAATGTGTGCCATAGGACAGTCACCTACTGGACCCCGAAAGACGTTGGACGTTAGTTGTTATTAGTGTGGATGTGCGGTTACACTTGGGTGAAATGAGTGCTCTGCCGTTGGGTTCCATGAAAACTACAAGGAATTTAAAAAAAATGGCTCAATGGGGGATGAAATGTCATTAAAGTTTAAGCGTCGTCCTGCTTGGAACGCCCAGCTGTGCAACACAAAGAGTTTTGAGCGCATCAAGTATTCACGGGTCGTCCAGTTCCGTGTGCTGAATACAAGTTCTTACAAATTGTTACTTTCTTCGGAGTTCCACAGGTGTAGGAGTGTCTAGAGGTAGGTAAGGGGGGGGGGGTGGTGCTGGCAGAACAGGCGTTCCTAGAACCAATCAACAGGTACTTACGGGACGTATAAATGTTTCCAGACAAATAAGATATTTCGTGTATAGACTTTTGGCTGAAACATTAATACGGGCGACCACAGAAAACAGCAGAACGAATTTTATGAGAGAATGGTAGATGATAACTGACTAACTATCTGACTGACTAACTAACTGACTGACTAACTGACTGACTAACTGATTGACTAAACTGACTATCTGACTAACTAAATGACTATCTGACTGACTGACTAACTGACTGACTAACTAACTGACTGACTAACTGAATAACTGATTGACTAACTAACTGACTAACTGATTGACTAACTGACTATCTGACTAACTAAATGACTATCTGACTGACTGACTAACTGATTGACTAACTAACTGAATAACTAACTAACTGACTAACTGATTGACTAACTAACTAACTAACTAACTAAGGTCCGTTACCGCATTTACAAGAGCCCGCCACCTTTCCCTATCCTGGGCCAGATCAATCCAGTCTTTGCAACCGCATCTCACTTTTTACGCTGCACCAAATGACAAGTCTATGTACGATGCTTTGTGAGACCTTTGCAAAGTGTTACGTTTTTACGGCGACGAATTGTTGTCACCTCACCCAACAACCGACCTGGAGGACCACCTCTCATCGGCTGTCCGCGACTGCTTATTCATTATATTCGCAGCTACCCTTCACATATAGAGACCGTTCCTCCAGCCAGAACGTGACGAAGTGCCATCCTGTGGTGACTGGATCACACTTATCATGGACTGGTGGGCACTACAGGATCTAAAATTGTTTGGAATTGTAAATTGTGGTGGTCACCACAGTTCAGTGATGAAGACGGTGCCAGATATAGCCTGATGTTTGAGGGTAAAGGTGGTAAATGAATTATTTTGACAGGTTTCCAAGGATACATGCATTATTTCACCAACATTTTGATGGACGCAACAAGACACAATAAGCTTTGCTTGAGAAGTTTAGTTGCCATTGACAGCTGAATAGATTTTATCTCAGTAATTAACCAACTTGATGCACAAAATTTGTTTCACAATAAGTTTTATTTCATGCCTCTACATGTTTGGAGCACATGTGCACGAGACGGCCACCTATAGGCATGATTATACCAGAGGCTGTGTAATGCAATTTTGACCTCCTGATGATGAACACGTGTGCTCGAAACATGTAGAGGCATGAAATAAACTTATTGTAAAACAAAAGTTTTGTGCATCAAGTTGGTTAATTACTGAGATAAATATACTGAGATGCACGGCCAGCAAAACGTCAAAAACTGAAGAGATGTTGTATGGAACACGCACTAACTTCATAGAAGATCCTTCACTGCACATTGAACTTACGGCATTATATAAATCGGACAGATGCATTTCACATAAAACAAAGCTCAAGAGACTGGTAGACACGCATGTCAGAACACAAACATTTTTTTGGAGGTAACTGTGTGAATAGGCGCACGAAACTGTTGCAGGCTGCAGACGGTGTCAAGGGAGATAACTTGGGAATACGTTTTGGTTTCTGTGGCGTAACAGTCCTTAAATCGAGAAGATTGAGATGGGCGAGACATGTAGCACGTATGGGGGAGAGAAGAGGAGTAAACATGGTGTTTGTCGGGAAATCTGAGGGAAAGAGACCACTTGGAAGAACCATTCGGAAATGGGAGAGTAATAATAAGGTAGATCTTCAGGAAGTGGGATGCGGGGGTATGGACTGGATTGAGCTGGCTCAGGATAGGGAGAGGAGGCGGGCACTTGTGAATGCGGTAATGAACCTTCAGGTTGCATAAAATGTAGGGAATTTCTTGACTAGCTCAGAACCGGTTAGTTTCTCAAGAAGGACTGTGCTCCATGGAATGAGTGAGTGGATGGCGCAACAGTCCAAACGCTCGCGCGCGCGCGCGCACGCACACACACACACACACACACACACACACACACACACACACACACACAGCCAGTAGGACTCATTTGACGAGAGATCAGATGGTAGAGGCCGCTACCTACACAACTCAAAACAAACACAAGAGACGAACATCCATACCTACAACGGGATTCGAACCCGTGACCCCAGCAATCAAGCGCCTGCAGACCGCACAGCCGTTGGAAGCAGGCGGCACACACAGTATAGAGGCTCTCTGTGACAGTGCGACCTCTTCACTTGTTTCACACAACTGGCACCAGCATTACGAAACATACCACCTGCTATTTAATGACGCTTTTAGTTGCTGCGATTCATGTAGCTTTGGTTATGAATGAATACTACGAGTATTGAGTATTGCTGGAATTACATTGACACGGAAAACCCGAAGCTTTTGGAGACAAGCCTCCCCCCACTGTCATATTATTGGCCACAAATCTGTCATAGACTCGCCTGGGATTGAACCCGGGACGACAGGATGACAGCTGAATGCCTGACAGTACGCCGGTACACATGAAGCTGAAAGTAACTGCAACATTATATCTTGTATAGCGCTAGGAGCTTACAGTCCGGCGATTTATTTACCAACAAATCATTTGGCTGACTGAAACGCCTTCCTGCCTGGGGTCGAAGGGACGCCTGTCCGGTGTAGCTGTGGTCAGTGCTGACCAAATTAGCCTTAGACACGGAATTCAGCCCGAAGCGAGAATGTTCCGAAATGACAGCTGCTCTATAGTAGTATGCTGGCGAATTATTCACAGAAATGAATTGCGTGTAGGAAAATTATATATATATATATATATATATATATATATATATATTTGACGTTCAGGTGTTCGTGCATCGTGATAAATTCTTAGAATAAAGCCAACTAGATGCACTAATTTCTCAAATTTATTTTGGGAATAAAACTCTTCATGTTTCTGACAGTTCCTCTGTCCATCATCAGGAGTTTTTCACTGTACACTCAGCAATACATACAGGTTATGCTGACAGCTTGCTCGCAAGCTGTCAGCATAACCTGTATGACATATACCATTGCTGTGTGTACAGTGAAAAACTCCTGATGATGGACAGAGGAACTGTCCGAAACATGTAGAGTTTTATTCCAAAAATAAATTTGAGAAACTAGTGCATTTAGTTGGCTTTATTATCAGTATGTGTATGAGTATATATATGGATGGATGGATGGATCTGTCAGGTTTGCTTAAATTGCGCTCCGCACTTCCTGTTGTTTAAGAGGGACGATATGTGGCCAACAGTTGAGGATTCGAATCTTGTTGTATTTAATGCACTGACTGGTTAAGTGCTTCCTGACGTTTCGAACGATCTTTATGTCTTTACCATGAATGGTAATCAGTCCAGATTTCACAGATTTCACCCATGAAGCCGACAAAATACTTCCGAGATGACGGGAACATATCACCCAACGTCACAGTTTCACGCCTCTGAAGAATCAAACTCTCAACATCACCACTATGAGAACCTCAATATCACATATGTATCATTAATTGGACTGCGCAGATGCACTGTGGCTCTACACAAACAGTGGGCCTGTTCCGCGTGACACACGAGGGTATTGCCCTTCGACTGCAGTGTCAAGCAGCGCAAGAAGAGCATTGGTTAAGACCACTGGCATCTCTGGTTGTGACCCACATTATCACTGCAATACATGAAGAAGAAATGCTATAATTTACCTCATCATCATTCAGTAATAAGTGGCTTCCTGTCACAACGGAATGGCGTGTCCTTAGGTTGCGGGTGGAGGAACGACCTTCGATATAGAGGGTAGCTGCGAAAGTATTTAATAAACAGTCGCGGACAGCCAACAAGGGGTGATCCTCCAGCTTGGGTTTTGGGCGAGGTGCTGACAAATCCTCAGCATGAAAAATGGTATCGTCACGAAACATAAACACGTGCCTAAGACCTGGAGTGATGGTTAGGGACAGGTGGCGTGCACTTGTGATTGCGATAATGAACTTTCGGGTTCCATAAAATGCCGGGAATTTCTTGACTAGCTGAAAACCGTTTAGCTTCTCAAGAAGGACTCTGCTCCGTGGAGTATGGAATAATTAAGTGTGTATTTCATCATCATTGCGTATCTCTTTGTAGGTATAGGACAACCCCCTGTCGCTCATTTCAAGAAGACTACGTCTGTCAGCGTCACTAACTTTGCGAACAGCGTGTCTTTGTGGGAAAGTCGTAACTTAAAACACAGAGACGCAGGAATACGGAGTGCGACACACGTCAATTAGAACTTGCAGTTAATTAGATTACATACGTCGCTCTTGCACTGATGTGTAACATGACTTATTATTGACACTGTAGATGGTACTGTACATGAACAAATATTTGTGAAAATGTCATCAGAGACACGGCGTAAATACTTTCTGGGCTGCTGGGTGCGACGAAGTTGAGGAAACTTCGGTACGAACTGCAAGAGCCAATTACAGGGGAGCCGTAAGTCATTAAGAGCCCCCCTACCGGCAGCATAAAACTGTTCAACAGGTTGCAAACTGACACAGAAACAGGAAGGGTGGGAGATGGAGATTAAAATAAGGGAGATATGGCGAGCAAAGTAAGTTGAAGCAAGTTTGACTCACAAAGTAATATTTTTATAATTGCTAGTCACAACTTCATTTCCAGTCTTCAAGCAATGCGCCTTACGTCACATCTAATCACATGATGTCTACAAGATAGCAGCGCTCCACAGCAACACAACATTAACAAACTATAACACGACTGCGTGTTTCGATCACTAGGTGGTCATCTTCGCGTTATTAAAGCACATTATTTACTTACTGTGGGCCCGGTAGCTCAGTCGGTATAGCAACAGACTACGGACTGGACGGTCCGGGATCGAATCCCGGTGGGGACGAGATTTTCCGCCTGTTCAGACCGGCCCTGGGGCCCACCCAGCCTCCTGTAAAATGGTTACCAGGTCTTTCCTGGGGTAAAGTGCAGCCGGTGCGTGCTGCTGACCACTCACCCCCTTCTAGTGCCGCGGTCATGGAAGAGTACAGCTATACCTCTACCCACCCTCTGGGCCACACCGGGCCTGTAACGGGAACACTTTACATTTTATCTACTTACTTACTTATGTACTAGCTTACTTACATACTCACTTCCTGGAGCAGAGTCCTTCTTGAAAAGCTAACCGATTCTCAGCTAGTCAAGAAATTCCCCGCATTTTATGGAACCTGAATTTTCGTCACTGCATTCACACGTGTGCGCCACCTGTACCTGTCCCAAGTATCACTGCAGGTCCGAGGCACGTGTTTATGTTTCGTGACGATACCATTTTCCACGGTGAGGATTTGTCAGCACCTCGCCCAAACCCCAAACTGGAGGACCACCCCTTGTCGGCTGCTCGCGACTGCTTATTCAATACATTCGCAGCTACCCTTCATGCTGGAGGCCGTTCCTCCACTCGCAACCCGAGGACATGCCATCCTGTGGTGACAGGGACCCACTTATCAGACTAGGAACAATTACAAGATTATTTTGTGTGGGTAGACTGTGATGTGAGTGTTTGGTTGTTACGGCGCACAGAGCGATAAAAAATGTTAGGTTGAATGGAAAACGTAAGAAGTAACCCGAAAGGGGCGCATTCTGGCCTTTTTAGGGTGCAGCTTATTGGCAATATTTCAGACTTCCGCCGCGAAGTAAATGCGAACCGCGCCCGTCTGGGTTATTACACAGCGAGTAGTGGTAATTTATTATCGACGTTTCGGGGTAACATATCGGTCCCATGTTCCAGGGTCAAGAATATCTTCTTGTGGAGTTTATTGGTTTCTTTCCTGAATATTGCGTAGTTATGTTACTCCTCCTTCCGGTCTCCGAGGACTGTGCGTAGTTCACTGGATGGTGTACGGTAATACGGTAAACATAGGCGTTGTAATTACACACTAGGATATGTGGGTTGGTCTGGCTTCTTGTTGGGGAGAGACTTGAGACAGGCTGTTCGTGTCCTCTGAACCGTCATTTACCGTGCGTAGACTGGTATTTGTGCGAGGAGTTGATCTCAATCATGAAGCTTTCAGAGGCCAAACCACACTTTGTGTGACGTATGAGGTGTTGACAGGTGTTACTTACTTACTTACTTACTCCATGCAGCAAAGTCCTTCTTGAGAAACTAACCGGTTTTCATCTAGTCAAGAAATTCCCCCCAATTTATGGAATCCGAAGGTTCATTACCGCACTCACAAGTGCCCGCCACCTTTCCCTATCCTGAGCCAGCTCGATTCAGTCCATACTCCCATATCCTACCTCCTGAAAAGACCCATCTTAATATTATCCTCCCATCTGCGCTTGGGTTTCCCAAGTTGTTTCTTTCCCTCAGGTTTCCCCACCAAAAGCCTGTATACGCCTCTCCCCTCACCCATACACGCTACATGCCCCGCCCATTTCATCCTTCGCTCTTTTATCACCCGATCAATATTGGTGAGCAGTACAGATCATTCAGCTCCTCATTATGTAGTTTCCTCCACTGTCCTGTTACCTCGTCCCACCTAGGCTCAAATATTCTCCTCAGCAAACAGCTCTATCTTATAGGATTCAACTCTTCTGGGATGCAGCGATGTGGATTTGGGTGGGCGGCTATCGACATTATACAGAACAGTCCATATGGACTTGAGTATGAAAAAATTTTATCTTTTGAAACGTCAGGAACGAGCCCCCAGCGTCTTAGGATTGTGGTCGAAAAGACTTAAATCCTCGGCACATACTCTGCACATTACCTCATGTTCTTACCTTGAAATATGGGATATATTTATTGAAACAGAGACCTGAATCTTGGGTGAAATAATTTTGTAAAACCAACACAGGATCATTGTGATACAATGCCTCTTTGGTTTGTGCATCAATAAAATATCGCGGGTAGTTTTGCAGTTGCGGATTCTCCGAGCGCAGTCTGATGTACCAACCGTATCTTGGAGAGGGATGTGTGGTCAGACAGGTTGTTTGTGACACAGAAAGTTGTCAACACAACCTGCCAGTAGTCGCCGGAAGACGACAAAGTGTCTGCAGCAGAACGTACTAAATGCTAGCACAACTTCAGGGCGAAACGTTGCTTTCACGCGTCTTTTACTTTTCAAGATATTGTGGTTTGAGAAGTTGCCTTATGTAGTTAGGGGCGCTCCCAAAAATTGTAAAACGCTACTCTCAGCTTTTTCATGTCTGTCCGTCCGTCTCTCTGTCCTCATGTAACATCTCGGACCCAGCTGGGCGGGTTTTCGTGTAATTTAATATTTGAGATATATTCTAAAATCTATTGACAACATTCAAGTTTCATGAAAATCTTACAGAAATAACAGAAATACTATATAAAGACCAATACACATTTTTGATCGTATCTCGCTCAATTATTCTTAGAATGAGAAATGTTTCAGACAAAAGTTGTAGAGAAAATAAAAACACGCGTTTTATCTTCGTTAACATTTTTTTTGAAAATCATGCATTTTATGAGATAATGTGTAAAAATATTATATAGCGGTACTGGGCGCATGCGCATTGCATGCTGAGTAACTAACATTACACACACGCATTCACAATATTTAATACTTACAGATCTGCACCCCGAAACGGTTGCACGAACTCATCTCAATATTACGTTGGACGCACGTTGCATGTCTCTCCTATTACTTTGTTTTCAGTTTAGCGTCGTTGTTTGTCCCTTGATGCAGCTTGACAAGTGATGCTGAGTTTCTCTTAAATGCAACAGTGCGTGCTATGTGCCCGCAAACATCGCATCGTGTAGCCTGACTGTCTGTAGGCTGAGCATGTCGCACTGGGTGATATTTTTAACTTAGCAACACACACGTGTGTTTCATCTCAGCAATGCGACGTCACCATGATATACCCCGATACCGTGTGTAGTGTAAAACCACTTAGATTCCTTTATAGAATTTGACGTTCAGGTGACCGTGCATCGTGATAAATTCTTATAATAAAACCAACTAGATGCACCAATTTCTCAAATTTATTTTTGTAATAAAACTCTACATGTTTCGGACAGTTCTTCTGTCCATCATCAGTAGTTTTTCACTGTTCACACAGCAATACATACAGTTTTGCTATGTGTACAGTGACGAAGGACAGAGGAACTGGCCGAAACATGTAGAGTTTTATTACTAAAATAAATTTGAGAAATTAGTGCATCTGATCCGTTTTATTATAAGAATTTATCACGGTGCACGGTCACCTGAACGTCAAAAACGAAGAATTCATTTCAGATGTGAAATATGCAATTCAGTTTTGCAATCTGTAAGCGATGTGTCATGCAGGTTATACTGACAGCCTGCTCGCAAGCTGTCAGCAAAACCTCTATGACATATACCATTGTTGTGTGTACAGTGAAAAACTCCTGATGATGGACGGAGAAACTGTCCGAAACATGTAGAGTTTTATTACAAAAATAAATTTGAGAAATTGGTGCATCTAGTTGGTTTTATTGTAAGAAGAAGAACTTAAGATTCCTGTTTGTCCAAAATGCCGATTTCAAATGACACCAGGAACACGGGAAGCATTCAGTCAGCGCCGAAGCTCTTGGCCATGTCGTTTTGCATGAGGCATACTCGGAGTGTTGCTGGCTGAATGCCAGATTCCGTGTACCAACAGGTAGTTTCCGCCTTATGTAACGTGTTGAACAGATTTATAATACATCAGGCTGAAAACTCAGGATATGAGGCGGGTTTAGCGGTCTGTCTTATATCCTTCTCAACCCCTTTACGCTATTAACTATGAGAAACGATGCCTTGGATCATTATTCGTTAAAGAAAAACATCAGCCTCGAGTACGACTTGACGATCGTGTTTGGGGTTCGACCTGTCCTGGGTGTGAAACTCGGCCCGCAGTCAAATTTTCCTGTCAATAATGTCTACTTAGTGACGTCACTCGTTTGTAGGCGCGTTCGCAAAGTTGTGAAAAGCGACTATTAGCTTCGTCACGCATGTCCGTCCCCATGGATTAACTCGGCTCCTAATTGACGGATTTTCGTGAAATTTGATGTTTGAACATTTTACTGAAATGTGCCAAGAAAATTCAAATTTCATTAAAATCCGACAAGAATAACCGGTACTTTACATGAATACCAAAATATTATTTTTGTCGTATCTCTCGCTCATTCCTTCTTAGAATGAGAAATGTTTCAGACAAATCTGTAGAGAAAATCAAAACACACATTTTGTGTTCAGTGACCTTT
>Ga0131853_10015566_pt1 | contig 13902 bp, 9 predicted proteins | sample TergutLab28metaG_FD_92764 | JGI IMG/M metagenome (GOLD analysis project Ga0131853, IMG submission 92764) | Labiotermes labralis P1 segment gut microbial communities from Petit-Saut dam, French Guiana - Lab288 P1 (version 2) (version 2) | ecosystem: Host-associated > Arthropoda: Insects >... | reverse complement strand
AGAGAGGTATGTTAGTAAATTTAAAAATAGGCTATAACAATAACTTTATCACAAGCAGCACCCACACAAAATTCCTTGGGATAACAATGAATAATACATTATCTTGGAATAACCATATTGACTTAATTATGAAGAAGTTGAGCAGGGCTTGTTACATAATTAGAAATGCAAAAACATGCATGTCTGCCTCATCACTAAGAATGATTCACTATGCCTTTTTCCACTCGGTTATGAGCTATGGAATTATATTCTGGGGAAACTCGTTGCATAGCTCCACGATCTTTAAAATACAAAAAAAAGGCAATTGGAATTATGGAAGGCTGCGGGAACAGAGTCTCATGTAGAAACTTATATAAGAAATTACAAATCCTGCCTTTGGCATCACAATATATACTGTCTTTGTTAATGTTTGTAGTGCAAAACAAAAATCTTTTCCTGACAAACAATGAAAATCACAATTTAGACACCAGACAAAGAAATAATTTATACCTTCCTCAAGCAAATTTAACCATTTACCAAAAAGGAACTTACTATTCAGGGATAAAAATTTTTAACAATTTACCTCTACAGATTAAGAAGGTTGCTGATAACCAGAAAACATTCAAAATTGCTTTAAAAAACTTTACACACTTACTCATTTTACTCAATAGAAGAGTACTTTAGTTAATCAGGAACTAAGCTAGGCATTGCAAGACATTATTAGAGGTGTATGTGATTTAAGGATTAATATATATGCATAATACAATTACTTTTAATTTTAAGCTTTGTCTACTGGCATTATGTAAATACTGAAATGATCAGGTACTCTAAACTGATCACACTTAACTTGTATAAACTTGAGCTGTTACCTATGTGTTCTTTTACAAACTGCTGTCATATGTATCTTAACGCTTAGACTTGTTCTGTACTCTGCCTATTGCTATGTAATGACAAGTTCCATATCCACTCTGATGGATCTCTGGAATACTAAATAAATAAATTAGGTGTCTTCCTTCAGCAGCAGCAGAATTTCAGTTTGAAATAAAAAACATGCTTAGAAAAACCTAATCTTTAGTGCAATACGTTGAATTAGAACAGATGGACTGCTGATTGCCAACAAGTTTGAATACTGGAAAGTACTGTGCTGCCTGCCATTGTGTAAAATTAGTCTGGTGAAGAGTGGATGTAAGTTTGCAATATAATCTTGCTGTACTGTTGAAAGTTATATTAAGGTAGCAAGCAATGTAGTAGTTAATTTTTATGATGCTTGTTTCTAATAGTATGTTTTGTAATTAAAATGAATTAAAGAGAAGAAACTAAGTTATACTGGACAGGGCTAGCGGTACTGAAGATGTACATTGTCGTATTTTAATGCAGAGCAAGGGTGAATGAAATTTATACAGAATGTTTGAAAATTTTCAAAATTTCCAAAATTAAAGTGAATCTCATCACAGCAACATAACAACATAATACAAAATATGAAAGTGGCAGAGATAAAAAAAACCAAAATGTTACAAGTTTACAAATTATGCTATCATTGTTACTCTTATTATTGTATTCCTTTATTTCTCACCTGTGGTGGAATAACACTGTATCTTTGTGTAAGTGTGGCTATTAACAGGCCTATTTTGCATGAGTATAGAGCATCAGTGGAATGATAAATAGGAAGAAAAACTGACCCACATGAAGTAAAGACCTGTCCCAGTGTCACTTCCCTGAAGATACTGCTCAGCAAATAAGTAACTTCTTTGCTGCCCTTTCTGAGACACAAAACAACCAGAATAACAAGAACTCAATGAATTTTTTATGCACAGGAGGCTACATCTTCTTTGACATCTTTACAACAAACCAGCAACAAAATGTTGTCCGGTTGCTGTCCCCGGTCATGGATGGGAAAGGTTATGATGAACTGTGCTTCACTTTTTGGTATGCTGCCTTTGGGGCAGGTGATTCAACGCAGCTGCATGTGATCAAGGCAGACCCCAGCGGTTCAACAGTACAGATGGTAAGCATATGTAGCAGTTCAACAGGACTGATGGTAAGTACCCAAGCAATTCAACAGGAAAGATGGGAAGCATTGTAGCAGTTTACAAGGACTGATGGTAGGCATATGTAGCAGTTCAACAGGACTGATGGTAAGCACCCAAGCAATTCGACAGGAAAGATAGGAAGCACTGTAGCAGTTTAACAGGACTGATGGTAAGCACCCCAGCAATTCAACAGGAAAGATAGGAAGCATTGTAGCAGTTTAACAGGACTGATGGTAAGTACCCAAGCAATTCAGCAGGAAAGATAGGAAGCATTATAGCAGTTTAACAGGACTGATGGTAAGTACACAAGCAATTCAACAGGAAAGATAGGAAGCATTGAAGCAGTTTAACAGGACTGATTGTAGGCATATGTAGCAGTTCAACAGGACTGATGGTAAGTACGCAAGCAATTCAACAGGAAAGATGGGAAGCATTATAGCGGTTTAACAGGATTGATGGTAAGTACCCAAGCAATTCAACAGGAAAGATAAGAAGCACTGTAGCAGTTTAACAGGACTGATGGTAAGTACCCAAGCAATTCAGCAGGAAAGATAGGAAGCATTATAGCAGTTTAACAGGACTGATGGTAGGCATTTGTAGCAGTTCAACAGGACTGATGGTAAGTACCCAAGCAATTCGACAGGAAAGATGGGGAGCACTGTGTAAGTTCACCAGGACAGATTGTAAACACCATAGCAGTTCAACAGGACAGATATTAAGCACCCCTGCAATTCAACAGGATGGATGGTAAAACCGCCACTACAATGTTTACGGTAACTTGTTTTCTCAATCTGAGGAAATAAGGTATACTGAGACTGCAGATTCAAATGGTGTTGTTTCTTCAGGACTGAATACTGCAAGGATAATGGACAGCATTCACAAAATACTCCAGTGCTTTTAATTTCACAGTTCTTATGGTCATGGATGATAAAATACATTTTAGCACTGTGTCATAAAAACACGTAGAGTAATGGAGGTATAACATTCCATGCATTCTTCAAGTTCAGGATGTTATAAAAATGCAAAGGCTCAGGTTCATGCTCTGGCCCTTATATCGATGGTAAAATAGCTGCCAGTGCCTATGGCAAAAAGGCACTTGTTTCAAATATACAGAAATATAAGGCTGTACAGCTGTTTTTTTTACGTTATTGACTGTATTGATGGTACAGCTTGTTCTGTTTTGTGGATGTGAAGTTTGGCATTCCAACCCAACAACATAACATTGTTATTGTTTGAGAGCAGGGAGCTGATGAGCAAACTGGGATCTAAAAGAAAATTAAGTAGTGGAAGGCTGGAGGAAATACATATTGAGGAATTTCGTGATTTGTTCTCCTCTCCCAGTAGATGAAGTCAAGAAAAATTATGTGTGACAAATATGAGGAAAATTTTGTTCAGAAATATGAAGGCAAGAGACAACTTGGAGGTCCGTTGTGCAGATGGGAAGATAATACTAAGCTGAATCTTAATGGAATTAATGAGCAGGATATGGGCTACTTTGGGGCTGTTGTGACCACAGTAATGAGCTTTTAGTGTATGTAAAAGCTAGGAAAATTGTTGTGTAACTGGGTAAGCTTCTCAAGAACAGACTGTGCTGTGTATGGTTTAATGCCTTGCTCATGGTCTCAACAGTGTCTGGAGTGAAAGGTGCCTGTGACCTTCTGTCTGAAGACAAACATCAACCAAGCACATCCAACTCCATTGAGCAGTAGTTTTTCCTAAACACTAACAACAGCTGATCTGGTAGAATTTCCACAATATTGTCCTGATGTCCATTGACAAGTCACTAGTGCCTACCACTGGACTGCAGACTTAACCAGCCAAATCTACTCCAAAACACTACACTGTCTTTTCTCAAAACCCTTTTAAAATTGTATTATTCCATCTATATCCCGATCTGCTAAATTGTCTCTTTCCTCCACGTTTTCTGATTAAAATTCTGCATGTGTTTGTCATCTCTTCCATATGTGCTAAAACCATTTTTATTTTCACATGAAGATGTGGAAAATGATGGCAGGTGGTTATGATTCATCACGTCCAAACTGGACACCCGCCCAGTTCACTGTTGATGCAAGATCATCCTTTACAATCATACTGGAAGGACAGGCAAGCAATGGTGGCTTTGCTGTTGATGACATCAAAACACTACCTGGGACTTGCAAAAGTAAGTGGGTTATAAGCTTACTGCATGGATAGAAGAAACAGGAAATGTAAAATTTGAATGGAAGCATCACAGTCTGCTTATAAACATAATGTAATATTAAATAGTGTATGTCAGCACAACCACTTTATTACTCAAGGTAATTATAAGGCTACATGTTTCGACTATAGATTAGTCATCTTCAGGCCTATTTTTGTAAATTGAGTCGCAAGATGCTATGCACACTTTGCGATTCCATCATGTTTACATCCATGGAATACATCAAATTAGATCGTTTGTCTCAAAGGGCGTGACATGCAAATTGTGTTTACAACAGTGGGATACATAAAATTGGATCATTTGTCTCATAAAATGTATTATACAAATTGTGTTTAAAAAGTTAAAATATGTAAAATTCTTAAAATGGTGTATTGGTGTTCACCATTTTGCAAATATAAGTTCCGTTACCATCTGGTAGCTTTGGTAGCTATGGGATACTGTATATTTACTGATGACATTGGAGTACATCTTTGTTGCTGCTCTTTAGGAGTGGGCATGTTATCAAATGATCTTGCACACTGAAATATTGGATAGTATTGTCTGGTAAGGTTCGCAGCTTGTTTGTATTGTTATGTTGTAAGGGATGGATAAGCTTCCAGTTTAGATTTTAGATAGTTTAAGTTTTTGTAAGAATGACAAGAGATTCTGAACAAACTTTGGTGCAAGATTTTTGCAAGCATGTTACTGACTAATTCAGCACTACATGGTCTTAGTTTTTCTGCAATATGTATGTTGTGTTTAACAGTCAGTGCATTTGTGTCTTGTTCTGAAAAAAGAAAAGTGTAGTGTAAGATGCAGGATTCATTCGCAGAGCCACAGAATATTTTAACAAAAGCATCTATTATATGTTGTTGTACAGGGTCATTGTAAATACTTTTTATGCTGCATGTTTTTGATCAGCAAATTACAGCATTAACCTCCATGTTGTCTCTTTCAGCGCGACCTTCACTTGCCAAACCTTCCTAATAACCGAGACTGAAGATGTGTATCCTTTATTGTGCATTGTTTAATTTATTCCTTTATGCACTGTTATACGTGCTGTACTGTACAAAGCTGACATACAGTGTTCGTATATGTCAATAAATACCATAAACACAATATTAAAAAAACCTTTCACCTTGCAAGATTTTAGGTTCTCACACTGGTGTTGCTGAGGATTTAAATATGACATGATATGATGTGATAAGATGTGGTATGACATATGATATGATGTGATACGATATGGTATATGATATGACATGACATGACATGATATAAGACATGATGTGATAAGATGTGGTATGATATATGATATATGTGATAAGATATGGTATGATATGTCATGATATGATATGACATGACATGACATTATATGATATATGATATGATATGATGCTGTGTCTTTGGGCGAGTGGTTCTGGATGTTTCAAAGGACAGAGGCACCTTCTTCCGTAAGGTTCAAGCAGCCCAATAACCCTGACCGCTGGAAGATAAAGGCAGTATGATAATGTCTGGACCCACTCGTCCAACCATGCAGTGTCACATCCCAGCAGACTAAGATATTCAACGTTTTACCTTCCTTAATCTCTCACAGTTTTTCAAGTCATTCTTTCACTTCTATAATATATTCTTACTTTAAATCCGAAATTATCATGTGACAGTTTGTTGTATTATTACAAAAAACACACAGACTCCTGACACTGCATTAATGTTCATTGTAGCATTTAAGTTTCTAGCTGAACCAATTAGACTTTGGGATTTAATGTCATAATTTCTGTAATATTTAATATTGACTAACCAAGATACGAATATAATCTGCATTACGTAATTCATCTTATTATTTTGCAAGGTGAAAGGAAAATGAAGTGAAATGCCCTCTCAATTTAATGGAAGTTCAGTTATCATTACAGATGTTGTGTGAAAATACAAAGAAAATATGAGATCTCATAAATATGTTTGTTTTTTAGTTCAAAGCTTAAAACTGTTGTGTGTGTGTGTGTACTGTCTGAGTGATTTGTGAAGTAACTGACCATTTACAACGTAATTTATATTGGCAACAATTTTGTTGAACTTTTTATTTCACTCTGGTACAATTTGATATTTCTTACTATAGAGAGACCAATAAAATGTGCTATACTCTCCCACATAATTTTCTACAATTTATGCATGATATAATTTTTAGTTTTGTGTTCATATAACTAGATGCTCTTATTATTCTTCATCCTCCTCTTCCTCCTCTTCTCCTTCACCTGTCATGGATTACGATCATGAATTTATTTACTGCAAGTGACGGAAATCTTGACCACACGCTAACGAGAGCGATCCAATTTTTTTATCTGGGGTCTTTAACTAAGCTAAAATTTTATTTTGACCAATAAGTATCAGTATTACAAGTAAACTTATTATCTGCACCACAACACTAATAAAACTTGCCTGTGTAGCTTCAGTCTACCCATTTCCTATTCGTATGTGCATTGTACACTCCTCTCACATAACAAAAGAAAATGTATCTTCTACAAGTTCTCAGATGTTTTCCACTCAGATGGTAACATATTCCACTATACACCAGTTTTTAAAAATGCTTCGACTACCTCTGTTAGATTTAGTTCCATTTAATATGAGGAAACCGAAGTGCAAATGTTCTGCATCACACAGTTGTTGATTGGAAGACCTTTCTTATTTGGTTTTTGGAATCACCAGCTGACTTTCTGCAGCTCCACATTATTCCACCCATAGCAATGCACAGCCTGGAGGATGATGTGTTTCTTATCAAGAACATATTACTGAAAAAAAAATTGCATGACACTGCAATGGCAGAGATTTATGTCCTCTGGGATCTGATAATGTTGATGGCAGAGTTATTCCTGATGATGTGATGTTTCATATTGCTGTCATCTTCAAGCGTTAAGTGTAAACCCTAATGATCCTTCAAAACATCTGAACTGCATGCCCAGTGTCATATCCCAAAAGTCTTGAATGCTCAATGACAATGTCAAAAGCAGTTTAAACATGCTGCATTTTGACACCTGCAAGATCTGTAATCAGCCGTCTTACATGGAAATCTGAATTTACTGGCCTGTCTGTGACAACAGGATGAGTGTGGTAGAAGGGATGGGTCAAATGTGTGGTGGTGGCAGTAGCAGTAGCCATGGCAGTAGCAGTAAGAGTAATTCACTGTGTGGAGAAAGACTGAAATATGTTAATGCCTCACATTACTTTTTCTGTTTTACTTGGAGTTAGCTCGTAGCAGAAGTACAGTCCATATGTTAATATTTTTACATTAAATTAATAAGTAACAGCATGTTTATGTATTCTTAGTACAAGAAATGTACATGTTAAAATTTAGACATAGCATCAGCTACTGCTGTTAATTTTGGACGTGGAAATAGGTTAAAAAAACATCATGCAAGTTACAGCAAAGAGATCTTTGATGTAAGCATGCCATAAACAGTTTATGCTTGTGTTTTTATTAAAGTTTTCAGTCATGTGGCACTTATAGCTAACTTTAAAACATAAACATCACAAAAAAATGTGGACTAAATGCAACACACAACACATACACTACAGTTTCACTTTAATATGTATTAATTTATGTAGACACATTAGTAATTACAGGTAATAGTGTGTGACATGTTTTTATGGTTTGATTGTTTTCACTCTTAATGATTTTTCTTTTTTGTCCTTAATATAGTAAATAAAATATTTAGGTATGCTTTGTTTTACACATTTTTATAACACTTCAAAACATGTAGTGTGTTCATAAAGACAACATTTATTGTTATATTATAAGATAGTTGTGTTGAACTTTAGTCTTTATTATATTGATAATTTATACAAAACACTATAATGTCTTCCATTAAGATCATGCATACCCTCATTAACATAGAACAAAACAGAAAATGTCCTCTTGTACCTTCCTGAGTCAGTAGGATAGCATTAGTTATCCAAAGACATGCAACTCAACATCGCGTCCTCTCATTCTTATTCATGTTTTGTATAACAGAGTGATTTCTGTCTTTCTTGGGTCAGTATGTAAGTGCTAATGTCCTTTCCATATCCTTCTTCCTTCCACTGTGTGAGGCAATAACACAAAGATGGAACAAAAAATTGTTGCTCAGAAACTATCGTGTTTTTGTAATCACTTTCCAGTAACATGTTCTTAGTATTGCAACATATGTAGAATGAAAGAAGCTTATGATATCACATACAATTAAACATAATTAAAGAGACTATAGCAGATCAGACAAACATGAGACCAGAGAATCACTGGATACGTTGTGACTCATAAACTTTGACACTTGCTGTGGGCCCTAATTAATTTACAGTTTATAAAAACATAAGAATTCTCAGTTGCCACTGCCTCAGGATATTATGTTGCTCTTAATCCTGTATGATTATTACTTGACATAATGTGTTTTGTAACAACACTGTAAATGTAATATTTTAATTTTTCTAAGTGCAATACTCAGCTGGTGCTGGGCTGTGAACTTCGTTTCCGGGACAGCTCCAGAACACATGGCTCTGAATGTGGAACTGTAACTGCAAGCCACATTTTTTCTGTTGTAGATTTGAGCCTGTGGGGCTAACAGATGGTTTGCAGCATACGGTACTTAGTGAGTGCCTATTGAATTTTGTTTGTCCTTGCCGAATAACTTGAAGACTGGGATCTATTCAATAAAAACCTAAAGTTTCTCCTGTTTTAAGCAAACAATCACAGATAAATTTAGCTGGTTTGGAGGCAATGCTGCAGCCTTTGTGTTCTTTGCTATTAGGGCACAAGATTTAGCATGCAACACTTCCAGTCAAGTAGGTCGGAATATGCAGTGCAGGTCTCTTGGCCATTATCATGTACATCCAGGAAGTCAATGGAAATCTGCATGGAAATGACACTGCACTGCAGCACCAGTCAAGCTACACATGTGTGCCGTGTGCGAAGTCTGAGTGCTTTTCTGTGAGATAATATCTCACAGAAAAGCACATATGAAAGCAGCATTGTCATTGTTTTGGAAAAGCTGTTAAACAAAATGTGAGTGATTTATGGTAGTTTAATTGTCTTTCACTTGTTTCTATTTTGCTGCATGTAGTTATGTTTAGGGGTCCTGTTACAAGGCAAGGCTGGGTCTAGGATTGTTATATGATTAATGAGAAAGCCTAATAGTGGAGTTTTATTAACACAGCCACTCAGTTATGTTTAACATGTCTAGCAGGGTTCAGTTTTCTCACGAAAGTTTGCACTGTGCTTAGGGTTTATTGCGAGTATTTAAATTTGAAATAATATAATTCATATTCCTTTTTAAAGAATTATGTGTCTGGTAATGAAAACTTTTATTCAGGAATTTAGTTCAATTTTTCTGAACATTTCTGTCACAGCTACAGCCCTGCAGACTTTGTGGATGAACCACCCCTAAACTTCACTGTCACACATGTGAAATCTTTGAAGGATGGGTTTGTTGCATGTCTTTTCAGAATGAAGAAAACTATGAACATTTTCGAAGTAATTTAATTACCTCATGAAAGAGAAGACAGAAGCAGGAACATGCAGCTGTCTGTTAAGAACACCCAATAAAGCAACTGAACCCATATAGACAATTTTAATAAAGAAATAATCACATGCATTCATTATGAGATGTGTTTAGAGGTTAGCACACCGAAGTTTTACAGAAATTTATAAATGTGTGAAACCTCCTTTGGGCTTCCAGGCTTCAAGCAGAGTTTTAGAAAAGTAATAAAATGTGTGGGATTTCTTTATGAGAGGAACTTCCGCTGGAAAGAGGAGTTATCAGGAATTGTAGAAATTAATATTTTAGGGCAATGAAGTGCATGACAGCCATTGGCTAATCTCTTGTTTACGTTGATGAAATGTTTGTCAATAAAGGAACAAAGTATGAGTGGGGACTGCCTTGTTAAGTCTGTGTCAGTAATAACTAGAGTGTGATTATCAGATTGTGCCATAGTTCAAATGGTTGATCACCGGACTGAACTGAGAAGGCCAGGGTGTAATCCCAAGCAAGTCCATGTGGGATCTGTGGTGGACAATTTTGGGTCACTCCTGTCACTATCATTCCACCAATGCTCCATGCCCACTCATCTATCACTGTTGCTATATAATCTTAGCAGCTGACATTGTCTCAAATTAAAACATTTAAAAAATATTTATCCAAGCAAGACATTTAGCTGGGTTTATACAGAAATATTATATCTTATGTTTAGTGGACTATGCATCTTCTTGATAGTTTGAATGAAGATAGACCAGCTTGATATCACATGAACAGACCAGTAGTGCTTCAGCCTGCATCCGCATACCACACCACCCCAGCTGAACCACACCGTAACACTAACACACATCGAACCAGAGCAATACAACCCATGAAATAACTCAACAAAGAAGTTGCAAGCTCCTGAGGATGGATGTACTAACATCCAAAACATGTTGAGCATTAAATAATGGAATAATAAAGCAAGTGACATCAAGTTGGTCTATCTTTATTCAACTATCAGAAATATTCTGATTTTGTTTTAAACTCCACCAAAGATTTTTGCTAATGTATGGTTGGAGGCAGGTTTTAAAGTGGTATGACAAACATTTATTTACCCAGTATCACTTGTCGTTTTGCAACTGCAATGGACAGCATATAAATTCAGATGAAGAGTAAATTTACCCACTGGTTTGTTAAAGTTAAGTGTCAAACACTGTCTGTAAACAGAGTGCTTGTTAAGTATTTCTGGATGTTGTTACTAGCACACGGGCAGGCATGTAGACACATGCACCACAAACACACATCTGTTTGTGGTGCATGTGTGTGTTTGTGTGTGTGCGTGTGCACGTGCAAACATTCATTCCCTGGTCTGTTCTATGTAGTTGTATTATTAACACTCTTCCTCTGTGCTCGAAATATTTCTGTGGAAAAAACACAGATGGCATTTAGTGTTTCAAGGTTAACCTCTAAACCTCTCTGTGTGGAGATGAGTATCAGTCCTACCCAGGTAAAGAACCTCTAGACCATTGACTAGAAATCTGGCTGATGTGCAGAGTTGTGTATTGGCTGAGAGAATATTGTACCAAACATCTGCTGGGAATGGAACATTGAATTTTCTTCATTCTGTGTCACTTGGAAGTATAGTCAGCTGTAAACTACGGAGTTCTGACACTGAATACAGGTCATATAATTGCATTTATATAAATTATTTGGAATGTATAAAATTCAGCAATACAGGGAGTAAGATGTTTTTGTTTCTATTCAAATCTAGTCATATGTAGATTACTCTTCAACTACACAATGGGGCCTTGTTACTGTGGCTCTTCACTTTTCACTGTGGCATTTGCAGGTCGAGCTGAAAGAAAACAGGCGTGTGTTAATTAGACTGATATGATTAGAGACTGCATTAACATTAGACTTCTCCCTGGAAAGTAAACTTACTTGAACAGGAGCCAGGAGAGAACATGAGATCATCCACTGCAAAGCCACCATTTGTGGCCTGACCTTCCAGAATGATGTGGAAGTCAGTTTGAGCGTCCACTGATACTTGGGCTGGGAACCAAATTGGACGCGTTGTGTCCATGAGTTTAGCATCAAAGGCCCACACCTGTCAGAAAAGTTATTTATGTTTCAGTAACGTAAGTGTGTAACTGAAAAGTGTGTCAATTAATGGTATTTTTTGTAAAAAAAAGTAGCTTAATTTAAATGTGTAAGATAACAAAACCATCAAGAAAAAGAAGCTAAAGGTAAAGCAATCCCATTGCAGGTCTGGACGTGCCCTGAGGGTTCCAGGAGGCTGAGGCTCCCAGATTTCAAGACATTCGGCACACGAAAGTGGTACAGTTGTCAGCCCTATGCACCGGCCACCTTTATTCCTGGTACTCATTTCTGTTAAAGGCTGAGTCAACCACAGGGCCATAGTGCGGCCGGAAGGATTATGTCAATGAAAAATTCCGACACAATCAGGAATCGAACCCGCAACCTTCCGGCTTGTAGGGCAGTGCCTCAACCAACTGCGCCACCGCCTACGCCAGGAAAAAGGTTTTATAAATAAAGTACCATAGCCTTATGTGCATTGTGTTGCACATAACCATAACAACTACCATATTTCTAACTGTTGTCGTGCAAAATGTCTCTGAAACTTAAGAACAAGAGGATTTGCATACAACTGTTAAGGTGAAATGCAAGAAAACTCTTTTTGCCCATGGATTTGATTAATTTTACTCTCGTTTTGTTTACTGATTAGCTCTTACTAACATACTAATGAATTCTGTGTTTCCATACAAGTTAGAGAATTTCCTGACCAGCTGGATTATGTTTTGAAGCAAGATTGGGTTACTGTGGCCAAAGAAAGTAGTTGCATGAATTGACTCCCTCCACATCTCCTACAAGTTGTTATTCCACTCCAGCATACTTCCCAGCATTTCCCTTCAGCTGCCTAGGTATTCCATTAACAGGAATGCTAGTAGCAGTAACCACCATCATTAATGACAGTCACTTTTTTCTGGTTTGTATATACCAGTCAGTGCCAGAAGGGAGTGTAACAGTAGGCAGAATGATGGGGGATGAAGGGAAGTCTTGAATACTGTCATCTTTGCCATGCATGGCACTCCCTTCTGTGGCCTTAGTATTGTTGACGTTGACAAGGAGGAAGGAAAACAAAAGGAGATACAGAATTATTATTATTATTATTACTATTATTATTAAATTGTAATGATAGTTCTAAGTTTGCCTTTTCCTGTGTAGATGGCTCTCCATTGTCACTGGAGCTGTTGTCATGACGCACAACCCTCAGTTGTGCTGATTCCCCTGCACCAAACACTGCAAACCAGAATGTGAAGCAGAGGGACTGCTCTGTCACAGCTTTGATTGTGGGGGAAATGAGTCGTACCGGCTTGCCACCCACGTTCTGGTTGAACAGGTCGAAGTAGACATATCCTTCTGCCAAAACACATACATTACATTCCTAGGTGCATTGGGACCATAATTGCCCAAAACCAATGTAAATCAATCAATCAATCAGTCAATCAATACATTATGTTTCTTTATTAAAGTGGTTGGTTGTATTGAGATTACATTTCTTTATAAGCTACTTTTGGGAATGGCACAAAAAAGGCATTTTCAGGTTTTACCAAAATTTCTTCAAATTTGGATGCCCCAAATAGAATCATTACCTAAACTTAATTTTACACACATGTGGACTGAATGCATTTATACAGTCACATACATGGATAGACAATGTGATCACAGTAAAACATCTGCTTGTGATATTCAGAGTTGGAACTAAGCCACAGTTATTTCAATCAGAACACAAAAGAATTGCACATTAGAATTAGCAGAAATCCTTTTGACAACTTTTTTGAAAACATTACTTTAAGCATTGCATCTTTTTTTTTTGTCGCTGTTCTTACCTGGAGCTCCAAATGTCTTGTCTGGGAGGTTTGCAGGTCTTCTGGAGACAGTGGCCAAGCGCCATGATGCACTTGACTTCTCTTGTGTGGTGTCATTATACCAATCACACGTGTCCCTTTCGAACCGGCACTCTCCTACCCGAATGTAAGCTCCTGAAGGTATGGCTGTAGTCATGCCAATAAAATAGTCAGCTAGTGGGACCGGTAGGTCTGTTGTTAGTTGAGGGTGGGGGGGGGGGGGGGGGGAGAGGCTTCTTGGTTTTTAGGGGGGGGAAAAGAAGAGATTTTTCCCAGGGGGTGGGGGCGGGGTTTGGGATCTGTTTTGTTTT
>Ga0131853_10015565_pt1 | contig 13902 bp, 5 predicted proteins | sample TergutLab28metaG_FD_92764 | JGI IMG/M metagenome (GOLD analysis project Ga0131853, IMG submission 92764) | Labiotermes labralis P1 segment gut microbial communities from Petit-Saut dam, French Guiana - Lab288 P1 (version 2) (version 2) | ecosystem: Host-associated > Arthropoda: Insects >... | reverse complement strand
TTTTTTTTTTTTTTTTTTTTTTTTTTTTTTTTTTTTTTTTTTTTTTTTTTTTTTTTTTTTTTTTTTTTTTTTATTTTTTTTTACAGAATAAACTCTCTTTTTTTTATCATTTTGGGGGGGGGGGGGGGGGGGTTCGATTTAGGCAATTTTGGCAGTCATTTCCAGAAAAGAACTACATAAAATTTCTTCTTCAAACTACCTTCTAGTGGTTTCAGAGAAACAAAAACGAAAAAGTTACTTCGGCTCCACAAGGCAGTTTCATTAGTTTCGATTGCATGAATAAGATTTTGCTTACCTAAGATACCAGCTCCTACACTCAGACTCCGGTAATAAGTTAATCAAACACTTATTCATAAAGTTCAGACGTCATCAACTATATATCTTAATTAATTTGCAGTAGATACGCATGTGATAAACGGTGTCTTCTTTCAGCTTTGGTCAACTAACCGCACTTCTTAATCTAGGTGCATGGCCATCATGTCCATGCCAAACTAATGTAAATCTACAGTAACTGCTTCATTTTGTTGAGGCATTCTCGCCGTGTGCAGTGGTGTTGCCACAACAATTGGCAGGGACCTGACGTTTTTCAAACACAGAATTTAAAAAAAGCCTCAAAACAGGTGGAAAATATTGATTGGTGAGTCTATAATGATACGGAAGGAAACAGTCGTGTTTCATTACAAGGCACTGTCCCAGAATTCGCCAGGGCAGATTGCAGAAAACCACGCAAAATTTCGCTCAGGATTAACGGTTGCGCCGGCGACATTCGACACTAATAAATCACATACAAAATTGCAAGGGTTACAGGAACATAAATATACTCAAGTATAAGATTAAACAAAGAATCGTATTTTAGGGCAGGTGGTCCGTAAAAAAATGTAGTTATAAAGACAAGGAACAGGCACTTTCATGAATAGCACTACTTATTAGAGGATTTGTTGAATAAAATAAATCTACACGTTTATGGGTTTAGTTTTGAATGTGTTGAAAATAAGTAGCATACACGTAATAACACGGTAGCAAGTAATCATAAACATAGGTAGAGCAAAGGCAAACACAACTTGTGGATCCACAAGTTGTGTTTGACTTTGCTTTGCCTATCTTTATGATTGTATGCAGCACAACGAGGATGGCTCACTTAAAAGGGTAGCAGGTAGTTCATAGAGTTAAAGCGTTTGGACAGAGTTTGCCCCTTTGTCTAACAAAATAAGCAAGATTCATCTGCACTCCATTAAGCTATACGGGGAGTACACCCATTCTTAACCTCTGCACTAGGTAGAAGTGAGTGGTCATTTTCAAGCTCCGGGCGCGTAACTCCCAAGTGCCAATGAATAAGAGGCTCGGTGGACGGGGGGTCGGTCTAGACGCTCTGGAGGAGAGAGAAACTCTTGGTTCTGCCGAAAATAAACTGCTGTCCGGCCTGTAGCCTAACAACTATACCGGCTGCACCATCCAGGGCCCTTCCTCAAACTTTTGGCATAAATCACCTCACTAATCAATTATTCCCAATGCTCGATTGTTAGCACTTCCATGTTGGTGAAAGAGTGCTTGACAAATTCTGCACGACTGGTGCCGTTTTGTGCCATCAATAATGAATCTTCTTGCAGGCTAAGAACAAAGCGGGAACAAGCAGGTTGAATTACTTGAAGAAACATTACAAATAAGAGACATTTATCTCAGTATTTAACCAACCTGATGCACAAAATTTGTTTCACAATAAGATCACATGTGCTCGAAACATTTAGAGGCATGAACTAAAACTTATTGTGAAACAAATTTTGTGCATCAAGTTGGTTAAATACTGAGATAAATATACTGAGATGCACGGTCAACAAAACGTCAAAATTAGAGACAATACACACCCCACGTGTGGCTGTTCTGGATGAGGTTGGTTGTTTATCTCTCAACTGCTGTTACTTTGAACTGTTACGCGTTAATGATCATCTTGGTATGACCGTACTTGAGGGTAACGGTTGAAAATTTTAGGCCTGCTACACTGTCCTCCGAGCGTAATAGAAACGCTGTCGGTATGCATTTTGGCAGTGTACACGGTACCTAGACGGGTGGCTCGTGGCACACTTCGGATATTCTTTTCCTTTCGCGGTACACTAGAATTAGGACAGAGAACTAAAACATTTAATAGGAGAACACCTACTTTTAGATAATGACAAGTACTGAGTAAAAACATGAGTGTAGTACAATGAAAGATGAAGGGTTCAACTACACAAAATTTAGCAAGCTGAGGTAAATACAGCAGTTTCCAGACTTTCTACAAAGGTGCCCATTATTATCAGCAAACGCTTCACAGAATGCCCACCACTCTGTTAACTCTGGGTGTGCGCTTGTTTATGGGGGAGAACTGTACTGGCTTTTCATTTCTAATATTGTAACTTTATATAGACTAATCATTATTCTACACAAAGCCTCGCCGCACATGGGTTCAGAGCCACTGACCTAGGAAGTGTACGAAAGAATCAAGCTCTCATACCGTGTCTGAAGTGTTTGGGCACTCTGTACAGTGTCTACAATATTTATATGTGCCTCATTTTATTATCTGCCTATAACAGTTATACCTATGTATCTGTACAGACCTATATAGATAGTTATGTATGCCAGTGTTATGATGTATGCATTTATGTAATTTACGTATGCATGCATGTACGAATGCGTGTATGTAATTTACGTAGACACATTCCTGAGGGCCGCCTATCCGGTCGTGGTGCGCATCAGCACGTCCAACAGACGGCGTTGCCGCGGTGGACCAATTGCCCGGCCTCCAAAATCACCGAACTTAAAGCTGCCCGATATCTGTGTGTGGTGCGTGCAGAACACTTTTCATGGAAACGCCAAAATGACAAGCTGCTGCGATTTTGACACAAGTCACACCGGTTCGCGGAAAGAATCGATACACATACGCTATATGTGCAGCCCATATAAAGTGGTGAAGTTTTGACACTTTGTATTTTTACAGTGTTTCGCTTTTATCCATGCCCAAATGGGTCATATTTCAAGTATGTTATTTGCACAGCCCATACAAAACTTTAGGAAGAAAGCCTGAAAGGAAGGGACCGCTTGGATGAGCTGGGTTTTAGAGGATGTTTCGTGTTTCTGGCAAAAAGATCCTAATATAGTGGAATTCAACTAGCTTGAGACTGTATAGAGTGGTGTGTCTTTCAAAGGAACCTTCGGGGTTAGGAATATTCTTATATGTAATTCGCTTGATTTACTTCCGAAGTAACACGCCAAAAACAGGATGAACACTACAATAGAGATGCACTGACACTTTCACCCCATAGACAAGGAATAGAGCCCAATTATGCCAATACTTAGGAGCCTGGATAGCATAGGCCATATAGTGCATAGGTTACAGGTGGGCTACCAAGGAATCGTAGTTCAATTCCCGGTACAGGCAAAGGGATCCCCCCCCCCCCACACGACATCCCAGGCCGGCTCTGCAGCCAATCCAGCCACCTACTCGATGGATGTCAAGGGGCTGTTTCCCGGGAACAAAGAGGCCGTAGCGTGACACTGAATACGAATTCCAATATTAGTTCCGAGGTTAAGAATGAGTAGAGTTGTACCGCCATAGCCATACGCTTTCCACGAGTGCACTGGGGCAGGTTTATCTGTATTTTTTACTCTAGAATTTAGCCATTCGAGTAAAAGGGCCGAACACCGAATGTCGCGAGAAAGTGATCGACACTTATGCTCCACATTTGGAACGTGTCTGCGTTTAATCTCTTCCCGGGAGACTGTTATGACAGGGTTTTCATGGGTTTTCCGAGTTCCTCCAGAAGACTTAAAGTGTAGGATCTCAGAACGAGTCACTTCTACTTCCCCCCCCCCCAGTTCTCCCGATATAACGATTATATCATACGAGTTCAATGATCTTTTCAGCTGAAGAAGTCAAGTTAAATCAAGAAAAAGAAAACACCCCAGCAAGAGCGCCTGGTTCAGTATGGTTGGGATACTCGACAAGTAAAATTTTATGTATCTGATTCACTGTCATCCCTTATCGAACATGACTAATCCCAAAGCGCGTCCAATTGTCAGAATAAATCCCGTGCGGTGACCTTTCGACAGTAAACTCAACAAACTGAACCTATGTTGTGAGGGATCAGAGTCCAAAAGGACTTGTGTGTCCACTAAAGTAGGGTGCGAGACTGTGGACTGGATGCATCTGGCTCAGAGCAAGGTCCAGTGTCATGGGTCTTGCAAACATGGTTATGAACATTCGGATTCCACAAATGGCGGGGAATTATTTGACTGGCCGAAGGAATGTAATCTATCCAACAACGACTCTGCTCCGTGGGTTTAAATATCCACAAGTACTACGCGCATCTCTGATCAAAACATTACTCTGCTGACATAATAATAAAGGCAAGTTTTCCCTGTACACACCACGAAGGCATATGGGGGAATGGACATACGTCTTAACACTACATGGCTAGGCTCAAGATAGGGACCAGTGACGGGCTCTTTTGAACACGCTAATGAACCATTCGGTTCTTTTTGACTGGTTGCGGAAATATTCGCAGCTTCTCACAGAGGACTCTGCTCCACGGGTTTAGTTAGCTACATATGGCCATTGATCAGCTTCACACCCTGGCCGCTTTACCTCAGGCAAAAGAGGTTCTGGTGTCCATTGACTAGGAGACGTCTTATCCAGTCAGCATCCCTTTTTTTACCGGTTTTACGGGGCGGGGGGAAGAGACTAAAATTGACTATCCACCTCAGTCTAATATCAAGGTGCGCAACGTGCAGAGATTACTGTCATGTCCCTATATGCATGTACCACTTACTGTCATGTCCCTATATGCATGTACCACTTACTCTTAGCACAATAGCAACGTCAGCATTTAACCTCTGCAAGTGACGTAGAGTCGTTAAATTGCTAGTTGTTAAAGGACGAGTGGACTGGTTACTACATATGGGATCGATTCTCAACTTTGTCTATTTCCAAAAGCAATATTTATAAGAGGGTCTTCTTGGTCGTCTTCAGCAATTCCATATGAACTTCAGGACATTGTACAATATACCACTACGTCCGTCATCCAGGCCACCTCGTTGACAGGCCGAAATGTGTCCAACAGACGCAAGTGAATTAGAAATAATGAAATAGACTGAAACACGAACGAAGGAATGTAGATGGAAATGTTAACACACCGGGGTTCCGGCACCAGAAATTCGCTACGAAAATTTTGTATAGCAAGTGAAGTTGAGCTTGCCTTAAAGACGAGAGGCTTTATTCCTTCATGAAACAAGTATTATGAAACAATGTTAAGTAATTCACTTTCAGCGCATTACTATACGTTATGTACATAGTACAAGAAAGGTCTAAGCAAAACTGTCTTGTAATGACTAATTAGGTGATTGTCTCTTGAAACAGTATATTTGCATGAATGTGAGCTAACGTGGCATGATTCAGAACACATGAATCAGTCCTTTGATTTCATCCGTTTTCGAAGGCAAAGGGCGCTGTTAATAAAGTTATAATGAATTGTGTCTGTCCTTGAGATACGTCTGCCGAGCGCGTTAAATGTCAGCATTCTTTGTTGTCATCTGCACGTTCGTGTACGGGGCTACTTTCGGCTCCAGAAGTAATTATGAAGGTTTATATTAAGAACTGTCCAACGAGATGCAACACAAAGCAGTCTGTTTATTGTGGTTGGCACCCGAAACATGTAGAGTGAACTTGCAGAATAATAAACAGACTGCTTTGTGTTGCATGTCGTTGGACAATTATTAATATAGATAGATCAGAGATTCACGGAACCGTAAACATAAAATTCTGAAGGTTATTTATAAATGTTTTGAAAATACATGCCTACAAGTAGAAAGTGTAGCCTTCTGCCAATGAAGGAATCATTTTCCAAACATTTGTGTGCAGTTTTTCATAGTGTACTTCACTGGCTTTAGTGCTAATTCACTGCAGCTGTACATCTACTGTGTAACGTAATGCCAATTCACTGTAGCTACACAGCTACTGTTTTAACCCTAATTCCCTGCAGATGTGTACCTCTACTGTTTTAATTCTCATTCCCTGCAGACATATACCTCTACTGCTTTAATGCAAATTCACTGCAGCGGTACATCTACTGTTTTAATGCTAGTAATTCCATACATTAAAACGTTACAAGATCAGAAAGTATTTTCTTTGTATAACTTTAACACCAAACTCAATATGAAAAAAATAGGTATGCGATTTTGGAAATGAAATACGTGGACGGAGAGACAGAAGGATACGATCCATAACAGACGCAAAAGATATTCAAACTAGTCTCTCCACCGCGATCTTGGACGTCCTTGTTCTCTCTTTCCTTTTTGGTAGCGGGATATGGGTCTACTCCTTCTTCTTAAAGGTACTCTCTTATTTGATATTCTGTCATTCTTGCGATCTATCTTACTGGTGTTCCTCCAGCACATCATGACCATCGTGCAGTACATGCCACCAAGTAGTCTGTCTCCAGACACTATTCACGAAACACGTTACTATGGCCTCATTTACTTCTCTCTTTTTGTCGAGCAGTATTCTATTAGTATAATAGGCTTGGTATTGTCCATTACTTTGTGATACATAATTTGGTTTCTTGCGTAGATTCCCAGGCACGAAATTTGTCTTCGAAATTTGTTTATATTAGGTGCAAACACATCTGGGTGGATGATACCTTAAGTTATTCTAAGCAATCAGAACTCTCGGCCCCATGCGCAGACTCGGTTCATGAAGTGGAGAACATCACAAGCCTTAGATCATCAGTGAACAACTGGGAGTGTAATATGAATATTTTAATATTCTCGCGACCCTCTATAAACACTTGTCGAAGGCACAAATGTACCCGCGGGCGTACAAGTGGCGATCCCTGCAGTGTCAGACCTAAGTGTTTGGAAACCAACGTTACACAGAGATTGTCCGAGTCGGAGGGGGAAAATTAATTTTAAAGTAGCTCGATATATGAAAAATACATTTCTGAAAGCTTGATTACGGACGGTAATTTTGGGATGCTTAGGACAATCTTGATAGACGAGACAGGGCCGTCATTTTTGCATCTTTAAATGTTAACAGTAATACGTGAGATGGTGTACGTTGATAATATTATCCAAATCTCTCCGTTAACTACAAACAAATATTTGCTTACAAATGTTTAATTATTTTTTAACAATATTCTGCCATCTTAAAGACTGCCTCGCTCAGCAAACTCTAAAGCTGTACATGTATTTCACTCAACAAAATCCACTTTAAAAAAATCTTCAAAGATTGCTAACGCTCGGTGTTTCTGTATGGAACCTTCCCCTTTTTTAACTGATTTTCATCAGACTCTGTACAAAGGAGGTGTGGTTTAGTGTTTGTGGTAACACCATCACAGCAGCATCGTGAACTTCGGAGAAACCTTGACAAACATGAAACTTTAGAATCATCTGGCAGTTGCAGCATGGGTAAATAAGCCAGAATTCACCAAAATTTTACACACTTAAAACAGTTCACAAGATGGAAAAAGGGTTTCCTTTTCACACAGTGCAATGATTCAAGACCTTGCTCATGGACCAACTACATTCACACAGTAGAATGATACAAGAAACTCTGCACTGACCTTGTTCACTGGGCAACTATGAGGTATCAGCTAAATTAACCTAAATTTTGCTGTTAGTGTCACAGCTGTTTGAAGTTTTATTGTGATATTTTGGGGGTCTCTTATATTCTTCACCACCACGATGGATAGATTTCCTTTGCCAAGGTGAGTACATTTTGGAAAAGTCTCATATTTTTCACCAGGGTGGATAAAATTTTGGAGATGTCTCTCACGGACTCTTCACCAAGGTGGATAAATAGGTCAAATCCTACAAAAACGCCTGATTGTTGTGTGACATGCAAGATTTTTCTGAAGTTCTATTCTGTACAAGAGAAAATGTCAATTTTTTTTACCAACAGTCTTTCCTACACCCTTCAGAAAATGAAACTTTATCATTTCTGTGGATGGAGAATCAGATGTGAATACAGGATTATTCAGAGGATTGTCTGATTTTTCATTGTCTTCTTTAATTTTCAAGTTACTCTGTATACAACATAAATTGTGTATGAGGGAAGAATACTGTACTTAGTATACAAATTTTAATGCTGCGGTGTGCAAAGCTTTCCTCACAGCTATCATGTTTCTCTAAGAAAGAGCACAACAGTTCCCTCCAGACCACATAAGCTTTATTACAAGACATTTTCTGGTGACAGAAACACCCTCTCTTCAATTGATGGTTTCTCTGATCTCAGGAAGAGCAAACTTCTCTTCATCTGCTAAGATGTGAAAGCCCAAAAGGCCAGCAGAATGAGCATATATTACCACGTGGGGTGGCAATCATAGTACAAATGTAAAGGTAAAGCTGTCCTTTTGCACATCATGAAAGCATATGGAGGAGTGGAGGTATAATGTCAGAATCCTTAACCTTGGCATTAATGGAGGTACATGCTCAGCAGCATGGCCTACTGCTTTATACCCAGTATCCACTATAGAAGAGATGGGATAGGTCCCAGAGCTGACACGGATGTTCTGAACAAATAAAAAATACTTGGCCTGCTAGGAATCGAACCATCCCTTGGCCTGTGACTATTCACTACACCAACTAAGTTATTAAAGCAAACGAATACAAAAAGATGAATATAATAAGATAAAAAGACTGGCCAACAGAACCATAAATGCCTCAAAATTCTGATATTTCCCAATTTATCTCTACCAATGCAAATTATAATTTGCATTACTTAACTATGTAGAAAGGTGTTCATCCATAATATCAATGTGGTCTGTCAGTAGAGAATGCAAGTTCATCCTAAAAATTATATGTTTGAACTGGTGACAGTCACATTCTAATGAAGATGACGATAACAGCAGCAGCAATAATAACAAATAATAATAATAATAATAATAACAATAATAAGCAAGTATCTACAGTATTGTGGCTTATTTTCAACAGATACAGAGCTGCAGATGGCAGGGAATTCAAACCTCCATGCCAGTCTACAAGCAGGATCGGGCACCATCAGCCAACAATGTGCCATATGTGGTGACCGTGCAACTGGCAAACACTACGGTGCAGCCTCTTGTGATGGCTGTAAGGGCTTCTTCAGGCGGTCAGTCCGCAAAAACCATCTGTACACATGCAGGTAAGATGAAAACAAATCTGCGCTTCTATTTAATAATTTTGTAAGTTCCAACAACAGGAGATTGAAACAGGCAACTTCTTCAGGTCTCACTTCAGTTAGGTTCTTGGGAGGCTGAGTATTAAAAACTAGACAAAAGAAATTGTGTAACTAAGAATCAACTGACGACACAATGCAAGATTTCTCTTGAAGATTTTGCAGTTTCTCAGTTGTCAAGGAATTTCCCACCTTCCTGGGACCTGTGGGTCAGTACTGTATTCATAGAAGCTCACCATTAAACCTTATTCAGAACCACATGAATTCGATCCACACTTTCACGCTATTTTTATGGTCCATTTTAAAACTATTCTTCCATGATCATCTTGTTCCCAAACTGTCTCATCCCTAGTGATTTTCTGACCAAGACTGTATGAATTTCTCATCTCCCTCATGCATGCCACATGCATCATTCACCTTATTCTTCTTCACTTAATTACTCTAATGCTATGCAGTAATGAATACCTTACTCTGAAACTCCTGACTATGTGATCTCATTCCACTCCTGTTACTTCTCTCTTACGACTGAAAATTTTCTGAGCATTTTATTCTGAAACACATCAAAAAGAAAAAAGATACAGACTCATTCTGCCATCAAATACCAATGCAACAGTCATAGGCTATCATCTGTAACATACAGGATTTTAAAATCTGCCAACAAAAATACATTTTATTACAGGAATATTCATAAGTTGTCACAGTTACCATCATGTACAGAGTTTCATTTTTATAATAAATTTTTTAACAGAAAACAAGTTTTCAACCACCAAACATAAATTAAGAATCAATGTAGGTGTGAAAGAATAATACACTACTTGTATGTAGACAGATAATCATATACAGCTGAAGCAGAAGATTATGCAAGAAAAACTGAAGATTATTTACCACAAAAATCGCAAACATAACAGAAAAATAACAGGCTAACATATTTAATAATAAAAAATTTAATGTTTTATAATAATTTTCTCTAATATATTCATAATTTATGAAACACAACAGGACGCCTTCCATAAAACAATTATTTACTAGAATATTAGTGAAGAGTATGATCCGAATATTTCTGTTAATATAATGAAAAGTCTCATCTATAAAAAGAAATACAACAGATCCTCCTGGTCCCTTGGTTCACACAGAACAAAATTACTGTGAACAACCCTCGTACATCAATGGGTAAAGTCCTCACATTTTTGCAGACACATTGAGTAATGCAAAAGGGGCCACATACGCCTGCCTGTGTCACTCAGTATCTTCCTAGATAATGTGCAATATACAATGTCAATTGACTCTACTTTTTCAAAATTTGAGAAATAACTGTTGCCCTCACAATGCCCAGGCAGTATTTGGGACACACCAAGCCACCTATTCACTAGGTACCAGGGGCTCTTCTCACAGATGTAACTGGGCCGGGACGTAAAGCTGCCCATTCACCTCCATCCAATACTGAGGTTAAAAATGAATGGAGCTTCACATATGCTCCTCCACTATGCCTTTGTGACATGCAGAAGGACTTCACTTTTTTACTGCGTTAAAATACAGTAGTTAGACTTAAACAAGGCATAACAGATACAAAATAAGAACAGATGCAGCAAAATAATGTCAACATTCTTATCTAGGTATACACCACAGGAGAAAAATGAAATAATGGAATAACTGAGAAACTTCATGATTGATTATGCAGTTGGATTACTACACACAGGAAGAAACAGAAAGACCATACAAATAAAACGGCTAAACAGTGTATACTAAAAATAATAGGTATTTAAGGGGTGGGGTTTGAATCTGTAAATTCACCTTCTAAATATGGTTTTCAGTCACATCAAATCACCATTCTGATTTGTTTTTATGATAGTCAGTGCTAAATAACTTCTGAAGGTGTATATGAATCATTCAATGAACTATACAATATTCTGAGAAATGAACATGCCATGTCCATTGAATGAACATACAGGACTTGAAACAATAACACGCACAAAATTTATTTACTTATATGTTGTTGGTTATTTAATGAAAGTTTCCATAGCACAGATTTTGTAAATCCAATGATTGGTGAAAAATGAATTAGAGAACATGTGGAAGGAAACAGTTGTAGTCATACTGAGGTACTCTTCTGATCTAGTTTAGTCAGAACTAGCAGTTTCTGGGACAAGATTTAAAGCAAGGACTTCACCAACATGTGTTAGGAGTGCTACCGACACAACTACAATGTTTGGTAACGCAGAATAAATGAAAGAGAACTAGGTACTGTGGCTTCCCACACATTTTCAAAATTTAATTTATTAATATTTATATTTTTAAATACATTATATAATTTTTGTACACAGGCATGACCATGACTCAACAGAAAAGCCACAAAATATATCTGCAAATAGAAAGTACGACTGTACTAAAAACCAGTTTTGCTGAACATCATTTATGTATTTTGATCATGTATCAGCCATCATTAATTATAACACATTAATATAGATATTGGTGTGTTTGCAGGTTCACCAGGAGCTGTATTGTAGATAAGGACAAAAGGAACCAATGTCGTTACTGTAGACTGCGAAAATGCTTCAAGGCTGGCATGAAGAAGGAAGGTAAATTATGTATATACACGTTTAAATTACATATTCAGTGTTGACTTGGAAAGTTTGCTTGAATATGTAAGAATATAGAATTAAAAGCAGTCCTTCTTCTGCCCTCCATCATGTTTTAACTAATTTCAGGATGGTGGAATCTAAAGTTTCATTACCACATACACAACAGCTTGCCAATAGACCCTACCTTGAGACATCTGACTTCAGCCCACACAGTCAAACTATATTTCATTAAGCTCCACCACAAGATTATGCTTCCTTCTATGCCTATATCTCTCAAGGTCTTTCCTTCATGTTGTCTGATAAAAATTTTGTACGATTTTCTCTTCTCTGCCATGCATGCAGCGTACCCCACACATTTCACTATTCTTGATTTGATTAACTCAGTAATGTCTGGTAAAGGACGCAAATTATTTTAGGGAGACAGGTAATGGAGATGGCAGGAGAATGTAACTGACTAAGTACCATGGCCAATGGTAAATTTTGGCATTTGTGGTGTTGAATCTTCCAGGTGCATTTCCACCGTCAAGCAGTTAACTTGCAGTAGGACTCAAAAGTCTGATGTACTGTAGGTTAATATTTGATTGTGCTGGAACCTGCCTATTCTGACAAGTCTAGCCACTAGAAGGAAAAGAAGTAAAAATTAGCAGGTTACATATTCACACTCTTTCACATGTCCACGTTCTGTTATACATTACCCATTTGTTCTTTTTCCAATGTATATTTTTAATAATACAATTTAATTTTGCTGATGACTTACGGAAGCAGAAGTACCCAACATTCTCCCATTTTGCTTTATGACCAATTTGGTCTGCAGCAAAAAAAAATTTCAATGCAGTTACAGCAACTCCAAAATTAAGGCACCCAGGCACGAAATTCTAGACTCAACCATACTCTACTACACAGCAGGGAAAGGTAAGGTTGATTTCCAATTCACTGACAATTCTTCATTCACATTAATGGCATCTATCTTCAAAGAAGTAATTTGATAATAAATTTATCTCTTACAAAAAACGTTGGTGGTAATACTACCCCAAGGCTCAAAGTCACAAATATTAAAGGCTGTCACTGGACATAATCCTGAGCCAAACCATTAGTTTTTCACCTTTTCACTCTCTCAAGATATTTCCCAACTAAAATTCTGTCAGCATTCCTTTCATCATCCATCAAGTTCAAATACCCATCACATTAAGTATACAAGTTATAAGGTTTCTTGTTACATAGCATTCGTCATTTGGCCAGTTTGTAAATGGTTCCTGTTTTAAAAAAATATTTTTACTTCCACACTGTTCTAATTAGCTACTTACTACAAGCTCTGTCTGCACATTCTGAGAAAAGAAAAATAGTTAATAATTTGATGATTATAATGATGAAGACGATGCTGGTATAAACCTGATTATCTGAAATGTCACATATAACCCGAAAGTTAATTTTGCTGCCGATATGTTACAAGTATTTTTGTACAAAACATACTTGCCAGTGAACTGGTACATATATGTATAATTTATGCTGACAGAAAATTATTAATATGTTTTCAGCGGTACAAAATGAGCGAGATCGCATCAGTTCACGAAGGCCTAGCTATGAGGAACAGGCTTCAGGCAATGGATTGTCATGTGCTTCCTTGCTAAATGCAGAGATGCTGTCACGTCAGGTCGGAGCAGCACTTGAGGTATGAAAATATTTTGAGCACAGACGTGTCACATCAATCTGGACCCAAACCTGCAAATCAGATTGCATCAGGACACATACTGATGTCATCTGTCCGTTTGGACAGTGTGTATTTGAAAGAAACATTAACAATATGAATACAGCAAAATTCCTTTAACCTGAGGTCTGGTAATGGGGCACTTGTAGAGAGTAGTCCCAAGACTGGAAGTTGTTTTATACTAACAAAAAAAAAGTCAGCAATAAAACAAACAGATCTCAGGGACATGTTCAAAAAGGTCTTCAAGAGTGTCTGTACATCAAGTGTTGTGGTATCTTCTGATTTCTTATATCATACTCCATCAGCTCCTTCAGCTTTTTTTTTTAAAAAAAAAGGGGGGGGGGGGGGGAGAAAAAAAAAAAAAAAAAAAAAAAAAAAAAAAAAAGGGGGCCGAAAAACCCAAAAACAAAGAAAAAAGAGAAAACCAAAAAGGAAAA
>Ga0131853_10015564_pt1 | contig 13903 bp, 9 predicted proteins | sample TergutLab28metaG_FD_92764 | JGI IMG/M metagenome (GOLD analysis project Ga0131853, IMG submission 92764) | Labiotermes labralis P1 segment gut microbial communities from Petit-Saut dam, French Guiana - Lab288 P1 (version 2) (version 2) | ecosystem: Host-associated > Arthropoda: Insects >... | reverse complement strand
TGTGTGTGTGTGTGTGAGTGAGTGAGAAAATTGATGTCTGTCATTGAGGGAAGAACTTGGGCTGAGGGTGTTCGAGAATTGGGTGCTGAGCAAGATATTGAAATTAAGGGGGAGGAAGTAACAGGAGACTGGAGAAAATTGCATAATGAGGGGTTGCATGGTTTGTACTCTATACACTGTGTGTTAATCTGACGATAAGATCAATGAGAATGAGATGGGTGGAGTATGTGGCACGCAGAGGGTAGAAGACAAATGCGTACATGATTTTGGTGAGGGAAAATTGGGAGACCTACTCGTGTGGATTCATCATCTCCTCCTCCTCCTTCTGTTTTTTCTTTTGACACTACAAACCCTGTGTGGGTTTTTGTCGTCTGCACCAGATCATTCCAGGGTTTTCTATCTTTAACGATCAGGATCCAGTTCCTCAGTTTTAGCTCCATGGTGTATGGTAGGGGATACTATTGAAATATGTATTAAAGAAATAGGATGGGATGGCGTGGAGTGGATTGATCTGGCTCAGGATAGGGTAAGTGGCGTGCTGTTGTGAACACGATAATAAACTTTGGGGCTGTATTAATTTCGCGGAATTTCTTCACTGGCTGAGGACTTGTTACCTTAGTCAAGAAGAACCGTGCTCTGTGGAGTTTAATATTAATCGAACCAGAAGAATGCATGGTGCTGTACCTTCACACCCCCATTGCTACGGGCAGCTTTACCTTCATCCACATTTACTCCCCTGTGGATTACGTTTATCAGACTCAGCAGTCGAAGATGGTCCTTTGCTTGTGCCAGGGTTCCTTTTCTCCCCTGCTGAAGTTGCAGGTACTGTACCACCGAAACTGGCATGACATATTTTATGTGCTCTGGTCTCTTCGCAGCTACCATTTCGAAAGGCGGGTTGTAGTAAAGATGCTTCCAGCGTTACTATTCTTTGTGTTCCAGCCCTTTCCTCCGCTTGGGTCGAAGAGGGGGGGGGGAAGAGGGTGATGGTGGGAGATTGCTGTGCAGCGGGTTTTCAAGGTTAAGCATCGTAGTAATGAACGTGGGTCCGCCGCTTGGCCAGTGCCGCCATCAGCTTGTGTTTCAGACTGCCTAATCACAGTGAAAGTTATTTTTGCGTAATTTCAGGCTTCCACAGCGCAGCAGATGAGATCTGCGATCTTCTGGGATATTACGCTGCTTGTAGTTGTAATTCTTTACTGACGAAATCCTTCTTGGATTTTTTGACCCTTGATAGGTTGTCCCGAAACGTCGGCAAGGAGTTACCACTACTCGCGGTGTAATAACCCAGAATAACGCAGATCCCAGAGTTATTCTTAGTATGGGGAGGACACCCCTTTCTTTTGTTTGTTGTTCATCGTTCCTGTGTATGAAGTTTTCAAATAATTCACTACGAATCTGCTTGTAAAAGCGGGCGCGCCTGCGCTGTTAGACCTAACGCGGGGCTTATGCAGCGTAATATGACGAAAACCTTGTATAGGTAAAATGGAGGCAATAATTTTGGAAGGAAAGAGCACTGTGAGCATCTGGATTTCGGCACCAAATGGGTTTGCATACAGCTGCCAATGTTCCGGAAGAACCTACTGGCTGTTCTGAATGAAGGCATCACGATGTGCTTGAAAATCAATAAGTATTGTGCTGACGTACGTTTGTGTAATACCTGCTGGCTGTTCCTGAATGATCTGTGAAGGTGGAGGCAGCAGATTATTCCGGAATGTTGGTAGCCATGTTAAGGATCACCATACTTCGAACGCAGGAGGTCACAATATAAATCTGATCATGTGCAGGCTGGTCATAATCACAAAATCATTACGCTGAACTAAATGCTGTAACAGGAGGACCAGGTCTAAACGGAGTGATTCAGGAAGAAATGCCAATATTTTTGGTGGTTACAGTATCGGTCGTTGTAAGAATAAAAGTTTGTTTGGGAATGTGCTTAATTCTCAGTGGTTACCGATATAATGCTGTTTTAATCCCCAGACCCAACTCCGTTAAATTTTTGTTTGGGGGTTGGATTCAGAACGAAGTGTACGAAAGAAAGGTGGACATGAGACGAACAGCTCGCTTGCAGTTTGGATGCTGCTGTTCACATAAAGAAACGTGAAGATCAGCTCAGACGAACAACACGCGATCTTCGCACACGAGTTGCAAAGTGCGTTGAGGTTGACAGTGGGATTTTCGAACAGTCATTGTGAACTGTAACAAATTTTGTCATTTTAGTGTAACAAATTTTGCATATAAACATATAATTAAAATTAAATTAATAGTAAGTAATTTCTCTCTCAGTGCTTCTGTATTTGTAGATTAAAGCAGCTCTGTTTCGGTTACTATTCATGATTAGACACATGTTCATGTTAACCTTTTTTTTTTCTCACTATGGCCGAAAGTATTACCTTCCAAATCGCTTAAATTTCGCCCTGAATCACACTGTATGTCATCCGTTTTCAACATATGTTTCGTTTAACGACGCTGTTGGCGTCTCAGGCTATGCATTACTGAATGGTAAAAGAGAATAACAAATGGCAAGCACGTGGAAGAGGGTAGTCGTGTCCCGTCGTAGGTACTGTGTTCCCGATCACCCGAGAACACTTCAATGCATTCGGCTTTTTAAAAGCTCTGAGTGAGCAGGTCGCAGCGAGCAATTTACAGACCATTGCCGCTCACCTTGTAGTTGGTTATGCGAACAGTCGTACCCCTGATGCTCCTTGGCGTCATTGATTCAAATCTCGTTCAAGGCAAAGGTATTTGTCTTTCTTCCATGTATTGCTGTGTAATGAATGGCATCTACCTTGTAACGGGATAATTCCTCATGCAGGAAGTCTTGCCGCATGACAGAGTTTCGTTGTCTCTAACACAGCAGGAGTAAGAAGACCATTGCTGTAGAAGGACAGGTTCGTTAAATTGTACACACATATCCAGGTCCTACCTCACAGAGAACAAATTCCATCTCACCCACAAAAAGCGGTCAGTCAATGCTGTTTTGGGAAATAATCAGTGCTGATATTTAATAGTAGGTAACAGATTAAGTTAACTGTGTGTTAGAATGTGGATTTTTAAAAATGTGGCGTTAGTTGTTGCATGCGGTTAGCACGAGACTTACAAACTGTTGGCTGCGGAGTGTGTAAACGTCATAGGAAACGTCGAATTTGAAGACCAAAAGGAGATCAAAAGATAACATAAAGCGGAAATGCGAGATATGATTATTGTACAGCGATTTTTGGACCTGTTTCACCCTGAAGACAAAGGGAACAAACTCTTCCAAAACGTCAGTAGCTATTGTCAGTCAGCTCGGCGGGATAGCGCAGAAGACTCGAAATACTCATTAGGAAGCGACGTCCGAAAAATTGTAATGATGGGAGATACATTGGAACTGATTCAGCATAGTCCTTCCTGTCGAGCTGTGGTGTTGGAAGTGGTGCTGAGCCCAAAAGTTTGTTGTTACAATGCTAGTAAATGGACCATTACATCCCCACCCCCCAACCCCCCTCCGATCCCACCCACAACTATCACTACAACTGTTGCAGCGTAAGTAATTATATGGTGGATTATACTGTCAGCACGTCAAAGGCCGTTCAGACTCACCGCATGTTGTACTGAGGTGCAGCCATCCAACACGCGGGCTATTGAATAGGTATAATGAGCCTGACAAATACGTGGTCACCGGCAGCAACCACCGAGCGCCCACGTTTACTTTCGTGCACAGGTGAAGACTGTAACACCCTTCCATACGGTCAGAGGTGTAAAGGGATCTTAACATGTCTGCTTCTGCTTACAACAGCTAGAATTAATTACAAACTCGTGACTTCGGGATTCCGTCGCGAAGTAGATGATATCTCTTCCCTTCTGGGACATTACACAGCGTGTAGTGGCATTTCCTTACCGACGTTTCGGGACAACCGATCGGTCTCATCTTAAAGACCAAGAACCCACCGACATTTAGGGACCACCTGTCGGCCCCGAAACGTCGGTAAGGAATTACAACAATACGCGGCGTAATATCCCAGATCTCAGTTAGAAACTCATTACTCTATACGAATGCGTTTCCGACAGAAAGTGTGTCAACCTGGCACTTCCCCAAAACTCTGTTCTGCAGTGCAGCAGGTGAATGTGGCTCGAACAAGCCCAAACGTACGAGTTTATCTGCATTGAATGTGTGCAGGTCACCTGTCTTGGATAATTTATCACTCCTTTGTTACGTTTATGATTAGGTGGATCGTGTAATGTAGCGCGTGGGATGTTACTAAATGTTCACTCTTCTTTCGGCATGATCCTTCAGAGGTTGGCAGGGCATATATATATATATATAGACAGAAAGACAGACAGATAGATAGACAGATATATAGATAGACAGACAGACAGATAGACAGATAGATAGATAGATATCAGTTTATTGGAAGAAAGTAAGGGTCAGGTTTTTGCTGAATCATGTGCCATTCGAATCTTCCTGGCTATTGCCTGTGCTATTTTCAGGATTTTATTGTATCCCTCAACGTGATAGCTGGCCAGTTATTGAAATGTGTTGTGATTGTACTCCGTACGCCTGAGCGAATTCTAGAAAATTTCAGTGGTGTTTTTGTGATTTATTGGCTTTCTCTAAGCGAGTTCCCTGTTGTTTCTGTTCTTGTGGGTCGCTCTAAGTGAATTATATATATTTCCTCAAGTATCCTGTGGCGTTGTTTCTATTTCAGGAATTCTGGGTAGTTCTTGAATGTGTGTACTTTGTAATATTCTGCACATTTCCCAGACTTGGGTCATTTTCAAGGTCTGTTGACGCTGTTCGTTAAGAAATGTTTTCTGTAATGCAGCCGACAGCAGAATTAAACGTTAAGGGAGTGAAGTTTGAGTTTTTTTTCTTGGGGGGGGGGGGGCAGTTTGGATGCGCCTAGAGCGTGACGTTGGGACATTAGTATAAATTTCAAATGACTGAAAATAAATACCCTATTTGGATTAGAGAAGTACGAAATAGGCGAAAATTTTCAGTTTTCATTTAGCCTTATGTGTTTGTGCTTTTGATGTGCGTGTCACAATAAGAAATAATCATTTCCTTGTAACAGCTAACAAGGCGGTCCTTGTAATGGATACAGGCTGTTTGTGGGGTAGGAACTGAATGCACATAATTTAATTTTTTGGGAGAGGCCATTCCGTTGTGTATTATCAAATTTGTATAGTGTATTATGCACCGTCAATATACAACATGCATCAAACAAGATGCAATAATTGCAATTAGCTAATATTTGGCTACATGTTTCGGCCGTGACCGGCCATCTTCAGGTCAACCAAAACAACAGTTAAGGTATACTAAAAATAGTACTCAATGGGATCCCATATATATATATATATATATATATATATAACCTAATTGTAATTATTGCATCTTGTTTGATGTATGTTGTTTATTGACGGTGCATAATATATTATACAAAAAAGTACATAATTTAGTTTTCTTTTAATCTTCAGTGTGATAATGGGCAACGTGTAACAGCTATAACGTCGTTTGCAAAATTCGAAGTATTATCATAGAGGCGTCGAATTTAGGAAGCTACGATAGGTATGGAATGGAAGATACAGAGAATGCATCCACGTGCAGAGTGAAGACAACTGTGGTATAGATATGAAGGAAGTATGAGGCTGGAAAGGGTCTGGCTGAGGACTGTACTACACAGTGAGTTGCTTGAGTTACGGTAGAGTGAATATGCGATGGATTTCCAGTAAATAATGTGGTATCCGTCTCAAAATGTGCTCGAATTTTTCCAGTCATGAGGGGATACCAAGCCGAACTGCACAAATGTATCATTTGAAAGTTGTAAGACCAAATTCCTCATGCTCTTTGTTCGGAAGGTAGATGTGTTCTCGAATATCAGCACTTTGCACAGTGATCAGGCTTGCGATGAGGCACCGATTTTTTTTTTGTGTGCTTTTCTTCAGAGGGTCTAATGGCCTCTCAGCACCGAACTACGTAAACGGAAATGAACCTTTCCGTTTTGTTATGTCGGCCATTAGTCCTGAAAGGTGAACGCTGTCGTGTTGCAATGCACTTTATAACCCCATAGAACAGACAGTCCAACGGAGACTCTGCAGAATCATCAGATTCAAGCCCCCCTCCCTCTTTACTTTTCTGACGACGACTCTTTAATGAACTGATTGCTGCCGGAGCTGTTTTTTTGGATTCCGATATTAGAATCTGAATCGCTGTTTCAGAAACCAACACACCTTCTCACTTGTTGTTTTTTTAATACGAGAACAAAAAATCATCGAATTCTGTAAAGTAATGAAACAGGTCTGTCAAAGCCTAACTCGTGACGGATGATGATGATGATGGTGATGATATTTCCTAAATTACAGTCGTAACAAATAGTTCTTAACCCAAAAGTGGCGCAGCGGAATTGGACTTATTTACACACTTAAAAATCTGGCTTTGTATGTTTGTTTTCGCTTGGAAAATTCCTGTCGTACATTTTTCTCCTATGGCCGCGCCTTTCGGAAGTAATTACAAAGGGGTTGCACTGACGATTTGTTAGTTTGTTGGGCAGGCGTATAGATCTCCGCTTTTTTATGTACGCCGGAGAATATTTTACGTTTCATGCATACGAAGTTGCATAAACAGCCTGTATTCAGTACTTCGTACTCACAAGTCACACAGGGTGTCGTATATATGGAGGGGATACTTAATGTCTTACCTTGCAGACAACTAGCTACGACTTTCTGGAAATGAACTTTGTTTCGTCGGTTGGAGTAGGGCAGATATAGGTAGAAAAGTGGAGTTCGTGATGAACGAAATCGTTTGATATCAGGTAAAAATTTAAAATTAAAACAAAGCAGTAAATTTCAAAGAACATACAGCAGCCAGTACAGTGATAAGGCAGTGAGATTAGCTGAATAAGACGCAACACTTCATATTCGAAGGCGTTACATAGATTGTATGTAAGTAATTATGGCGTTGCTGGTGAGGGAATTGACAAGAGTCGAGATACATTGCCCTGTACGAAGAACACTCTTTTCGCGCAGTTTGTTTACAAAACTAAGACGTGTTGTGAAATTTCTGCAGTGACAAAAAGTGACTTGTTTTCGACAGGTGGTAGGTTCAAAACTCGACCAGGACACTGACTATACTGCCTGAGCGTTTTAGTGGTTTTACTAGGTCGTTCCAGGGAAATATCGGCGTAGTACCTCGGTTCGGCCATGAAATTTTCCTTCCTTTCCCAATTTGTTAGTCACAAGTTGTCCTATATAGTCAAAAACTACCAGTGGAATCGTGAAACACGCCTTAAGTAATGAACTGCAGCTCTTGAAGTGCGTTTTGTGAGATCACTTCACAGATTTTCACCCAGACACGATAGAGATGACAGAATGAACGCTGAACAAGACAGACAATATACGTATAACGCAACATTGAGGCTCTTTTGCGTAACCATTATTATCGTGGAAAAACAGTAATTGTTATGTATTCTGTGTATCTGTAGCCTTATTCATCCATAATGCAATGCGCATACGCCGTGTTATATGGTCATCTATGACCTGTTCGGCTGTACGTTATTTTCCCACATTATCTCGTTAACGGCACGACTTTCGGGGAGGGGGGGGGAGTGGAGTTCCTGGACATAAAATGTGTGTGCTTGACTTTCTGTACAACTTTTGTCCGAAACATGTCTCATTCTCAAAAGGATTCAGCGAGGTATTAGCACAAACGTAATTTGGTCTTCATGTACAGTAGCCATTATTCTTGTCTTATGTTAATGGAACTTGAATTTTCTCGACAAATGTTGAAAAATCCTCAAATGTGAAATTTAATGAAAATCTGTGAGGTGGGAGCTGAGTTGTTCCATGCGGACTGACTGACGGACGGACAGACAGAGAGACATGACGAAGCTAATGGTCACTGTTCGCAGTTCTGCGAACGCGCGTAAAAACAGACACTTAAGCTTGTCCGAACTTGTATCGGACAGTCGTAGGATGTGTGCTTTCGTAGGAATCAGAAGGTTGGACAGTTACAGGAGCAGGCCTGTTGAGGCTGTTTGCATTACGCAAGTGAAGGGAGCTGAATAGTAGGAATTGTTATAGATAGCAAACAGGATCCCGGGTTTGCTCCGACGGTATGATGACTGGGCTACCAACTACACTGTTGGGTTCGATTCCCGACAGTGGTAAGAGGCTTTTATCTTTTCCGAAATGTCCAGAGGTGCTGTCGGAGCCACCAGGCTTTTGTTCAGTAGGTACAAGCTACTCCTCACCCCGAGTTAAAACAGCCTGAGACTGAAGGTGACCACACCTCAATTTGTTGTGAAGCTTACGAATGCGCGGAGCTGCACCTGCAATCTTCCCATATACCGTCACTGCGTGGTGCGTAATTAAGGAGGAGATCAAATTCAGCTTATCTTGTATACACATAGAATTTCTAGGTTGCAGGAATAAATGGTTGGAGTATGCTGGGAAAATGGAAGGGACGTCGCAAAAGTACAGGAAGCTTAAAGTTAAGTTGTACCACAGAGAAGGCTCCAGCGTGAAACTTTCCAGATATATGCCATATAATTTACAATTTGTGCTAGCGTGCTCATTACAGGCTATTTTGATCCAGATATGGTGTCGAGACAACGTTGTGTCTGTAACAGTGAGCAACGTATCTGTGAAAGCACAGCGCGAGAAAAATTTGCCTTATGGATTTTTATCTCACGGGAAGTGGCCGGGCCTCGAACAAAGATCCGTTTTGTTGTGACATCATTGCAAAGCTGTTAGTGATAGTTGCTTAATTGCTATTGTTGAAGTCAAAGCAAATTTTTTTTTCTGTCTGAAATACGAGTGAATGGAAGCATTAATTATGCTACATTAATTTCATAATCATGTTTCTTAATGATACTCCTTTTACGTTTTAATTGGAAGCACTTGCGAATTGCCGGGAGCCGCAGATGTTATGCAATAAGGCGTCCAGGGTATGCAGTTAATGGCCTCTCTTCTTCCAAGGCCTGAGGTGTGGAGATGGAAGACCCATTGTGTTTTTCTACAAGCAGTACATCCACAAAACTCACACTGCTGGATGTAGATGTTAGAACACAGGAGAACCGGAGTAGCGCAGTCGGTATAACAACTAGGCCACGAACTCGCCGGTCTGGGGTACGAGTCCCGGCAGGGGCAAATGCTTCTTTGTGTACCACGGCTATTTCCCGGGGGTAATGCGGCCTGGGCGTGAAGTTAAGCACGCATTTTCGGTCCTGATCCGAGTTTAAAATTGAGTGGAGCACAGCAAGCTTGCACTTATACGCTCAGCATCTCAACATCGTAAACAAATCAATAATCCATCATTGTGATACAAAACTACAGTGTACAGCATTAATGATAACCAAATATACATTGGCAGTAACAAAAAACTACGATCAGAAACTGAAGAACATCCACAGTCACCATCTGTTATATCAACGTACGAAGAAAAGGAAAGGCCAAGATACTCGAAATACGTGCAAGAAAAAAACAACAAAAGAACTGAAAATGCGAAACTTGTGACAAGTGAAAAAACTCAGTAATAAACTTTGAAGTGTAAAATACGATATGTTTTAATTTCCATTTTACTGACCAACGACGATTAATTACCAGTAAAAAATCCCACACAGGTACACAACTACACAATGTTATGCAGTTTGTAATATTTTACATATACTTCAATGTAACTGTAAGTACTATGGGATCCCATGCTACATGATTGCACTGCATGTGCCTTAAGTTTCTGTAAGATGGCCAGACGATGGTCGGAAGGAATGAAACATGTCGCCATTAACATAGGGGAAAACTAATTGGACTGTTTTGTTTGACGGCAACTGTAAACAATTTATCTTGTATACCCCTACTCCTCGTATATGCCTTCATGGTGTGGACAGCGAAAACGTTACCTTTTTCTACTTTAGAGCGCAGAGAGGTGAGCGAAATTACTTGCCTTTGCGGTTACAGTGTCCGTCATGAAACACCACGCCTTTTGATTTTGAAACAGCAAAATCGGATATTATTGTGCAGGAAGCTGTGCACTGTGGTAACCAACTGCCAACAAAACCTTTGATAATATCTAACAAAGAACCAGTTTCCACAAATATTCTTTCCTAAATTTCTTGCAGAGTTACTTGGAGAAGAATCACGAATATTGCAATGACGTCGGCAATTTCGTTTGACTTGCTTGACACTTTCACATATCCAGTATGTGTTCAGAGTAAGCGCTTTCTGTTCTGAGCCAAACAAAACTAACTCGGAGAGCGGCTCTTTACGCAGGAGTGCTAACATCAGAAACGATGATTTCCTTCACACAAAGAAATGGAAATTTTAAGTAGTGGGTCTTTTTTTAGAAGACATCCTAATGATAGGCTTAGGATGATATGCATTTTGCATATTACGTATGTGAACTAAGACTACATTTTACTTTCACTTAGGATCAGTCCTATAAATAATGAAGTGTGCACTTCATAGGATTGGCCCTAAATGAAAGTTTAAATGTAGTTTCATTTTACATGTGCAGTACGCAAAATGCATGTAATCCTGGGAATAATAATGATAGGAATCTTCATGGTCATCGGTAGGGTTCACAGCAGTTCACATTTTGTGCTCGCGATGCTGCCTCACGATGGCGGACGTCTCATCTCCTGGTCACGCCTCAGTCTGTCCGTAACTCAGATCAGGGTCAAGAGTGGGCACTCGTTGCAAGAATGTATTTGTTGGTAATGTTGAAAGTTGCTTAAAATCTTAGCGGTTAATTGTTTAGAATTCATGTGACAGTTCTAGTTGACGACACTGAAAATATAATTGCAGTCAAGTACGGTACTGACGTCTCCGACTCAACGTATTTGCTGCTAACAGGTATATACAACACACTTCCAAAGAGGTGTAAAAGAAGAGTCTCTATTCGGCTGTGAAGTTTGCCTTCTTCTGTAATGTGACTCGGTCTGCTTTGGCAGGTAGGTTCTTCCGAAACGTACATAGATACCTGTCTACCAAACTACACGTCGTCACATCGCATAATACAGTGCCAACGTTCGTACAGAATTCAGATTATGAGGTTGGCCAACCTGACTGACGTAGTTAGTGGTTACCCCTCAATCCAGACATGCCGTGGGGTAAGTTTAGAAGAAGACCTGACGCCTTACCAATCCTCCTGCCGTCTCTACGTCTCTCCTTCAAGCGTTGTGTTGTCATTTCGAGACAGATCAGAAGTGCAGACAAAGCAGGCAACTTGATACAAAGGCAAATAGAGGCTCTTCTTTTATATCTCTTTGGAACAGTGTGTTGTATATACCTATTAGCATCAAATAAGTAAGACGGAGACGTCGGTATCGTACTTGACTGTGTGTGTGTGTGTGTGTGTGTGTGTGTGTATATATATACACACACACACACACACACACACACACATGTATATATATATATATATATATGTTCAGTGTCGTCAGTTGGAACCGGGTCCGACACCATTTTTCTCCCCAGAAGTTAACGTTTGCTGATTTTTTTAAATTCCATAGACATTTTTATGTTTTGTTGACCGTACATCCCTGTATAATCTTTTTCAAATGAAGCCAACTAGGTGCACACTACTTCTTAGTACATTTATTTCAGTTTCTGTACATGTTTCGGGCAACTGTGTGTCCATCGTCAGGAGAACTTACTGTATCTATGCGGCACAAGTATTTTTCACTCTGTATGGGTGGCTGTCTGGTCTGGTGCAGACCAGACAGCCATCCATCATCGTTACGTGTAACGATGATGAGATCTCAGCATCACCTCGCAATATAGGCAAATATATGATACTCTTTGAGCAAAACTGTAATAACCTGAAGATGGCCTCTATTGGCCGAAACATGTAGTTATTTATTATTTTTTGCTATTAAACACCATCATAAATCCATATTACCATAATTGTGTTTTCATGACTGATATTTACCTCGCCATTAGTCCGTTGCAAAGACCCGATTAATGCTGTTGAGGAAAATAGTTGTACGAAACACGTTAGTACGTTGTGTGGACAAATGCAGGCAGTTTTAATGTTAAAGTAGGTGGTACAAATAGTAATAAGTGTGCTTTGGAAGATGGAGAGAGTGACTGGCAAACAAGAATATAAAATATTAAAAACATTGGTTGAGGTGTTTGAGAGATAGAACACAGAGTTTCAGACCTCGCAATGTGTTTGAACGTGTATGGTACAGGTAGTTGACCTTTGTAACAGTTCATGTGATTGGAACGAATGAATAGCTAATCGCAAAACTGCAAGCAGTTGAAAAAAAACAGCTGGTTAACACTTCGCTGAATCATGTAATCACAGAAGAGGACGTAACAATGTGATCTGTACTTAATTTTTTACATGAAACCTGTACCATGTGACCAGCGAATTGAGACGGGGAAATAGCTTTTAAACTGCGAGAGGTTAGCTGATAAACCTTGATTTTTACAACACAAGACCCGAGCCACGAATTGAGGGGACACGCCGATGTGTTGCGTGAGATTTGAGTCGATTGTCGGGATGCTGTTACCTTTTTTTCGGAACTGTGATCCATCTGCTACAGCCTGACGTCACAGAAGACCTGAATTTTCGGTTGATATGTGATTGATTGATCTCTGTAAACGATAGGAGCGACATTGAGAGCGAGATTACGTGTGGCCTAGGATACGGCCCCGTGACTGCATCCTGTGAACACGTTGATGCTCCTTCTTGTTCCACAAAAGCTGAAGCATTTCTTGATCAGTTGAGCGACTGTAAGCTTCTGAAGATGTACTTTGCTTCTCTCAGTTACGTATTATTTTTTTTCCTCCTCCTACCCGAAAGGAAGCAAGCCGTGACTAAAGAATTTCTCATCTGGGGTAAAAAAAAAAGAAATATTTGCATTGGCTGTTACCTGAACGCTGTAATCAAAGGGTGAAGAAGAACGAAGACCATTTTCTATCTGAACTTGATTTCCCCTTTTTCGACATCCCGAGGCAAAACGAGCAAAGACCGCAGTGTCTGGCTGTTGGCCGATATGACTATAACTATACGCGCAACTTCTCCGAATCTTTCAAAACACGCATGAAAAATGTTTCTTTCCCCGAAGCGATCCACTTGCCTCAGTGTAATTAGTTCTTGTGGACAGCAGTGTGCCGCGTGTTACTGGTACAGACGTATAACAGTGATTTAAACCGGACTGTTTGCCTGGGGCTTAGGTTTCCCACCATCACAAAGACGACGGAGTTGAAGGGGGGGGGGTGTCCGCCCTACAGCATCACGTACAGATCACTGGTTTTTCCTCCCCTCCACCCCCCTCCTGTAACCCTTGTATGCAGGCTTCATAATTCATAATCACGCATTTGTGCAGTACTGCTGCTCCTGTGTATTGTCATTAAAGGCTCTGAAAAGACGTGGGAAATTTGTAAAGATTGAAACCGTTCGGAAGAGATAATGAAAACAAAGCTCCTGTCCATGTAAATTACTCCGCATAAATCATGATTTAATGTTGATTGAAAATCCGCTATCCCTCCCAGATCTCAGGAGGGTGTATTTAATGAAGTCTGTCACTTCCTTTCTTGTTACTGGAAAGTCGTCTGATTTGAACAGGCTAGGAAGTTCAGGCGTATTTGCACTGGGATGCGTAGCTGCGTATCATAAATCATTTTAACGTGTTTCATTATCTGGGAGCAAAGTAACTCGCAGGAGAGTCAGGATTAAAATATAAGGAGAATAAATTCGGAAATGGCTTATTATTTAGCGAGAAACTTGTCATCTAGTTTTCTTTCCAAAGATCAACGTACGGAAAGGTACAGCTATGCCTCTACTGGCCAGGACAGGGCCTTAGGGCTCCTGGAGGTTGAGGCTTACAGATTTCAAAACAATCGGCACACGAAGGTAGTAAGGTTGTCAGCCCTGTGCATCGGCCGCCTTTACCCCCCCCCCCCCCCCCCCCCCCCCCCC
>Ga0131853_10015563_pt1 | contig 13904 bp, 9 predicted proteins | sample TergutLab28metaG_FD_92764 | JGI IMG/M metagenome (GOLD analysis project Ga0131853, IMG submission 92764) | Labiotermes labralis P1 segment gut microbial communities from Petit-Saut dam, French Guiana - Lab288 P1 (version 2) (version 2) | ecosystem: Host-associated > Arthropoda: Insects >... | reverse complement strand
TACATGTTTCGGAGAGTTTCTCTGTCCATCATCAGGAGTTTTTCACTGTACACACGGCAATGGTTTATGTCATACAGGTTTGTTGACAGCTTGCTCACAAGCCGTCAACAAACCTGTATGACATATACTACTGTTGTGTGTACAGTGAAAAACTCCTGATGATGGAAAGAGTAACTGTCCGAAACATGTAGAGTTTTATTCCAAAAATAAACTTGAAAAATTAGTGCATCTAGTTGGTTTTATTACAAGAACCAACAGATTACCTTTAATTTTATTGGAGTACTTTTATTGTATTATCGTCGCCAACATGTTCCTGCCGGTGACGTGATAATAAGATGCAGTTGTAATTAAAATGTGTGTGAATCACTCCACAGTATTAAAAATTATGTAATTTCTGAGTACCCGAAATTACATAGTCCTCCACGCCCAGTCCACCGACCAATAAAATTGTTGCCAAGCCACTGACCAGCAGGAAGCGCAAAATGTGTTGCCGATACTGAGTGAGAGGAGCTAAGTGCAGCACGAATTGTTAAGTATATTCAAGTCGTGCCTTGTTGTGCCTCGGATTTACCTTACAGTCATTGTGCATGAGGGCAAATTATCATGTGACACTGTGACTAGACATGCAGTGTACATACTTACACATTTATCTTTCACAGAGACTCAAGTGACGCCATGTTCGCCGATGAGCGGTGGCGCCACCACGAGCCGCAGTCCGAGCCCAGTGGTAGAGCGCCAGAAGACGAGCAGTGGCGGCTCGTGCAAACGTATCCGCACTGCCTTCACGAGCACGCAGCTGTTGGAACTGGAGAGGGAGTTCGCCGCGAACATGTACCTGTCGCGCCTGCGCAGAATTGAGATCGCGTCCTGCCTCCGATTGTCAGAAAAACAGGTGTGTCTCGCAATACAGTGATACGACGGAAGTGTCTCTCGCTGTCGGGTGGTTTACGCACCTTCTTCTTTATCCGTAGTTGCCTTGGACCGGCTAATCTGAGGTATTTCGTGGTTTTTCTCAGTTCCAGGGAAATGCCTGGGTGCTACCTCAGGTTAGACCACGACCGTCTCCTTCCACATCCTTACCAGTTCATTATTTACTAATTATCTTGCAATTTGGCTCTTAGAGTCAGAACTGCCAGCGAGGCTGTAAATAAATGACATTTGATTCTCTTTCAGGTTAAGATTTGGTTTCAAAACCGGCGGGTTAAATACAAGAAAGAAGAGGATGGTGTGGGCGGGCAGGGACCACGATGTTGCTGTCTCAGGACTTGCTCTACCGCCAACAGGAAGCCAGCATCTCGTCATAGTCCAGGCAACAGCTCACAGTCTCACGATTCGTGACGCGGAGTGACTGGAACGGCGCTTTGGTATCCCTACAGGCCACATTCAGAAATTCGTCGCCGAGTCTTAAAGAAGTGGCATTTTGTTTGCTGCGTTTGTAACAAAGCACAGGCGATTCGCGAAGTAGAGAGCAATCAGAAAATTACCTGACTGGAGATATGCAGGAAGCGTTAATCTGACCGTCTGTCTGAATATGTCACGTGACATGCAGCTGATTGCGTAGACTAACGTGAACGGAGGTGACGTAGCAAACGTCGGACAGCCCAGTCAATATCAATACCTGTTTCAGGATTAAATTACATTTAAAGATCCAGTCCGTACCGCGCAGTAAACACTCTGCGTCTCGGTTAAAAGGACCAATCAGTTAATGTTGTGTAGGGAAATGATCGCTGTTTGTACTGGGGGTTATCAAGAGGACTTATATGCGCAAGTTTGGCATAATTTTGGGTTTATGAACTTTAAGCCTGGTGGTACACAATGTTACCACTGTACTGTAAAGGGTAATTCACGGCTTTAGTGTAAAAAGTGCGTTTATGTGTGGCCTGTATATTCTTTGCTGTTGGATGTGGTCACAACTGACAGTACACCATGTCATATGGGTGGGTGAATCAGTGGAGGTATAATCCCACATATTCTTGACCTCGGGATGGATTTTCACCTTCATTATCAGACAGCTGTACTCCCGGTGGCCATTCGTTAGGAGGCTGTTTGGGCCCCTGAGTCGGTATGCACGCCCTCAAAGCTAATTCGAACAGAGTCTTGTGAGTCCAATAGCAGAGCTGTCCTGGACCATGGCTATATTTTAGTGCCCAGGGTTTGTGGGAGCCATCCTGTTGCGTTTATTGTTACTTAAACCACGCGTGTTCAAACACAATGCACGCTTATTTTAGTTCAGTTTGTTAGCTTTACATGTCTCGAAGTTTTTAGATATTTCTTTGTAAGGTTTTTGTATTGGCATGCCTGAGGATGGCCGAAACATGTAGCGCACATGTAAAGCTAACAAACTGAATTGAAAATAAATCTTGTTTGTGTTCGGCTGAATAAATGTGATTTGTTTGGAACAAAACAGTGCCAACACAATAATTTGTAGCAATGACGGACACACGAGTTGCTATCACAAAAGTTTCCGTAATCACAAAATGTGTAGGTAAAATCTAGTCAAACACAACTTGGTTAATGTTTTTATTACTGAGACATTCTTTCATAGCTTCTCTCAACGACATGTTTCGGCCCTTCCACGGGCCATCTTCAGGTTGATCACTTTTTTCTTTGCATACGGCGCAAAAACATTTTCATCCACCTGAAAGTTGAATTAAACACATGGCACGTTGTGAGAATTTAGGTTCTCACAACGGTGTTGCTGAAGATTCATTCTTCTGACATGTTACGAATTGTCGTTGGGTAAACAGTTCTGGACGTTTCGAGAGATAGTGGTGCCTCATGTTCAGTGTCAGGAAGTTACTGCACTGCTTGACACTGGATATGAAGGCACTGCAACTCTTCGAAACGTCGGTAAATGTGTACCAAATGACGACTGTCACATCCCAGAAGATATGAATCGTCACAAAAATCCAACACGGTACATAGGACAATGGCCAGAATTGGCCGGAACACACAGCGACCAGTTTTAAGACTGATGTATTATATTGTGGCACTAAGTTCAGCACGGCCAGAAGTGTCTTGTATGCTAATTCTGGTTATTCTTTATTGGATGGTCCTCGTGCTCTGGCTCAGACTATTTCTTATGAAGTTAGATTGGCAAGGCAAACCATACAATTAGCAAAGCTAATTGTATGGTTTGCCTTGCAAAGAAAAAATGATCAACCTGAAGATGGCCCGTGGAAGGGCCGAAAAATGCCGTTGAGAGAAGCTATGTAAGTATGTCTTAGTCATATAAACATTAAACAAATTGTGTTTTGACTATATTTACCTATACATTTTGCGATTCTATGCAACACAACGGGGATATTGCTCCTGAAATGTTCCGTAATTTTCATCAGTTTGTATTATTTTCTCCAGAAGTTTATCAACATTGATTTATATAGGCCTGTTCTTTTTGCACTAAACCTTGTAATTACCAACTCAGTACGTGTTAGTGCGGAGTGGGAAGCTGCGTTGTTACCACAGCAGTTTCCGTTCCATTTCTCCAGTGACAGATATTGACAGTTGTAACAGCGTTCCCTTGCACGTCTAGACACACCGTGACAGACGGAAAGTGCGTCATTGTCAGTTGCCTGCAATACCGACAGGCGTTGCCATGACAACGAGTGCTTTATGGAAGTGCCATTTTGTTTATTTCTGTGTTACATCGAACTAAGTCACGTGCCATTTAACGCCGATTTGCCTTTGTGACGCCAATGCTTTATTTTTGTGCCTTGCAGCTGTAATTTTTTTCCCATTTATAAATAAGCAAACTTCTTCTCATTGAATTGTGTTGTTTATTAGGAGCGCTCACCAGCTTCTGCCTCCTGACCTTTGGCCAGTGCTGCTAATTACGAAGGAATATGATACTAAACATAAACTTTTAGATTTTGACAAGTTCTAACTTTTAATTATGCCGGTCCCAGTGGCCGCGCGGTCTAAGGCGTAGGTCTGCGGCCACTCGCCTGCTGAGATTGTGGGTTCGAATCCCACCGGGGGCATGGATGTATGTCTGTTTTGAGTGTTGTGTGTGTTGTCAGGTAGAGGTCTCTGCGACGCGCTGATCACTCGTCCAGAGAAGTCCTACCGACTGTGATGCGTCGTTGTGTGTGATCTAGAAACCTCAAGAATGAGGAGGCCATGGCCCGCGTTGGGCCGCAGCGCCACAGGAAAAGTAGTAGTAGTAGTAGTAGTAGTAGTAGTAGTAGTAGTAGTAGTAGTAGTAGTAGTGACGGTTCTAGTGGCCGTGCGGTCTAAGGCGTAGGTCTGCGGCCGCTCACCTGCTGAGATCGTGGGGTTCGAATCCCACCGGGGCATGAATGCTTGTCTGTTGTGAGTGTTGTGTGTGTTGTCAGGTAGAGGTCTCTGCGACGCACTGATCACTCGCCCAGAGGAGTCCTACCGACTGTGACGCGTCGTTGTGTGTGATCTAGAAACCTCAAGAAAGAGGAGGCCATGGCCCGCGTTGGGCCGCAGCGCCACAGGAAAAAAACTTTTGAGTGTAGTTTGTGTTAAATGAGTCATGCCAGTAGCATTTACAAGAGCTTTCTCCCTCGCCATAAAACTGCTCAAAACAGTAGCACCAATACCGCTACGTTCCGACAACACGTCACATTCGGAGCTCATGTAAATGCTGCTGATGTTTCCCGTGTACAACCATTGCCAAATATTTATAGCTTGCAGCAGTGTATGTTAATTGTATATAATTAAATTATGCTGTTAAGGAATTAAATGAAAATCAGCGTTGAATTGATTGATATATTTGGTTTGGGGGGTGATGACACCGAGCAAGGATTGGGAATGCACTTCACGTAGTGCGTTGAGGGTAACGGCCTGGAGTGCTTGAGTAAAACTGTTTGAAATGAAAGCTAGTGGAGAGCACAGAGCTTTTGTTCTCGATAAAATTAATATTTTGACAAATGGACCTTCACGCTGCGGTCGTCTTAATTTCTTGGTACGCACTGTGCATGGAACAACGGCAATGCCTGTCTCGGGATTCAAATCCGACCTCCTGTACTGAAGGCGGCAGATTTCAAGCGCCGTCATTTGATATCGTCTGTTGCTGCATATTGTCCGTGTCGTGCACGATATATGGGATTTGGTCTGAAATTGTTGTGGCGTTCTTCAAAGCCGGATGAAGGAGCAACTAGTGCTGTCTGAAGGCACTTCTGGCCGTGCTGAACTTAGTACCACAATATAATAAATCAAACAGTCTTAAAACTGGTCGCTGTGTTTTCCGGCCAATTCTGGTCATTGTTGGATTTTTGTGACGATTCAAATCTTCTGGGATGTGACACTCGTCATTTGTAACGCATTTACCGACGTTTCGAAGAGTTGCAGTGCCTTCATATCCAGTGTCAAGCAGTGCAGTAACTTCCTGACACTGAACATGAGGCACCACTATCCCTCGAAACGTCCAGAAATGTTTACCCAACGACATTTCGTAACATGTCAGAAGAATGAATCTTCAACAACACCGCTGTGAGAACCTAAATTCTCACAACGTGCCGTGTGTTTAATTCAACTTTCAGGTGGATGAAAATGTTTTTACACCGTTGTGTCTTTTGACATGGTACGTTCGTGTCGTTGGACATCGTACTGTTGCGACGATTGACATGGTACCGTTGTGTCCTTTGACATGGTACCGTTTTGTCGTTGGACATGGTACTGTTGTGTCTATTGACACGGTACCGTTGTGTCGTTGGACGTGGTACCCTTGTGTCTTTTGACATGGTACTATTGTGTCGATTGACATGGTACCATTGTGTCGCGTGACATGGTACCGTTTTCTCACATCTTTTCAAAATGTCTGGTTTCTTTTGTACAACTGTGATGTGGTGGCTCTATTCGTCAGCTAATCTGTCTTCTAATCCTGTGCTCAGTTCAGCCTCACCACATCCTCGCAAAATATTTCCGGTATTATACTCTTTATGTTTAATATATTTTCTGTGTTTTTATGCGCAACATTTATTGCGTATTAAACACGCATACTGTATGAAACAATGCGTCGTACTGAGTGATTTGCAGTTGCTCTTGTTAAGGGTTCCACCAGAGCAGGTGCATTTCCCGATTCCTGTCACCTGAAGTCGGAAGCAGAGCGGGTTTACCAAACGTTACGTTCCAATTGTATGTTAGACGGTGGATACAGTCCACCATGACAGCGGTTGTGTGTGTGTGTGTGTTTTACAGTCCAAGTTATGGTAAAATAAGCAAATCTTGAACCTTAAGCAAGTGAATTTCCTACTGCACTTCTTTTTGTTACTTTCATATGTAGAATATTTATTTGTGCGAATCTAGTGTTATGAATCATACTGGTAAGAAATATTCCCAGAATGCGGAAGGGTTTCTTCGCGAGGTGCGTCTCTTTGCTCATTACATCACCTCAATAGACCTATCAGTATCTGCGACTCGGCCGTGCACTGTCGTTAAGGCGTTCTAATAACCATGCCTTTCTTGTGATCTGGCTGTCAACAACGGCACGGAAATTTATGTGAATAAAATCGATAATCAGTATCGACTATATAAACTACTAGCAAAAGAACGCACCCCAGATTTTGATGTGCGCGGCATCTGTTTACGTCACATGGCCAAGTTGAATGAACTTGTCGCCAATATTCGTGTGTTTGTTATGCTTATGTAATTTTAACCGTGCGCCTTTCAGTTGTTACATTCCGTGTACGGTTGTCGTACGTAGTACCGGCAGATTATTATTATTGTTTTTGTTTTCTTTGCTTTAAATAAGCGGTCAAAGTAATAGGTTAACTACGACGCACATGAAGATCACGCCTGCTTGGAACTACACCAGAGCGCATGGCTGGTGTCTGTGGCGCCATCTTGTGAATTTGATAGTCGCCCTTGAGGTTAGAAGACAGGGAGTTTGGTTAAGTGGTGCCTGCAGTGTGTTAATTATTTCAAAGAACGCAGAAGCTTGGTTGTGGCTGTATGGCTGAAATAAGACGTTGTGTTTGAAGAGATATCGCTAGGTGACTGCGTAGTGAGTTGGCAGTATGTGACCAAGCTGTAGTGACTTGTGCTGTAAGATATCCTGCATTGGCGATGTTGAAGACCAATCGTGGGAAGTAACTGAGGTTGGTCAGGTGCATAGCCAGTATGAAGCAGGTGTGCTAACACTAGGCAACGGCATTCGGTAAGTGCACTGATAATGATGTCAATTCAGTTTCGTTCGTGTTTGCAAACCTGCTGACCCTACATCTTATTAGTAAATTTGAGCGTCAGTACTAACAAGATTATAACACAAATATCAAATAACACCATACAGGTTATGTTATGTTATTTATGTTATGTTATGTTATGTTATGTTATTTATCCTATGCTAGAGAACTGAAGGAAAACAAGATCCAGTAATGAACATGATGCAACTAAGAACAGCAAATAAAAAAATTGGTTTAGAGTATTAACTTGTTTTATAAATATATAACATTTGCATACTAATACTACTGCTACTACTACTACTAATAATAATAATTACTGAAACTGAAATTTAATTTATAAGGCGAGAAGTGCCTGCCCAAGCAGCCACCACCCTGCACCCCCAACCCCACCACCACAACACCAACAACGACCTATGACGTATTTACAATAACAAACTGGATCTTACTGTTGAGTTGTTTTGCTCCTTGTATTGTGTTTTGGAGATCCTGGGATCCATTCTCTTCCTGGAGACTGTATATAGTGACTGAGATTGTTTGGGGTGTTTCTGAACTTCCATGCCCATCTCACCTAAATGGAAACTAAAATATGATCATGACAAATTCTAAATCGTTTGCAATTCATTATTCATTCATCTTTTTTTTGTCATATGACGCCGTGCGATTTGGTGTGTTCAGTTATGTACATGTGGATTGATGGACACCTGAGTTATTAATAGTACAGAAGGTTGTGAATCACATTGATAACTCTGGTCAACTAAGATTTTGTCCCATGAGGGAAAATGTCTGTTTGTGATGTATTTTTAGACGCGGAATTCAAATATGTTCCCAGAATTTCTGTATCGCCCACACCTTTCGCTCCAGGTTAAAGGGCTGGAATCTTCTGCGTCAGGACACTAAGGTGTGTTTTCACCGTGGGCACCATGAAGAATACGAGGATTTCTTCCAGGAAGGTGGTGTCGTGTTTTGCAATGATGTTTGTTCCGTTATGAAAGTTCTTGGCCATGAACATAACCCAGATCAGTGGCGATTAATCATTGGTTCGTCAAAAGTGAGGTTGAACGTGGTTCAACTCCACAACGGAAATAGATTCCCCCCCTTTCCTTTGGCTCATGCAGCCAACACGAAGGAAAATTATAAAATTATGAAAGTTTGAAGCTAGTGTTGGGAAAGATTAAGTATGACGAATTTAAGTGGAAGTTATGTGATGATCTCAAGGTTGTGGCACTGTTACTCGGAATGCAACTCGGTTATACAAAATACTGCTGTTTCATGTGCGAGTGGAACAGCCGGGACAAGGAGAGTCACTATGTAAATAAACTGTGGCCTAAAAGAACATCACTGACGCCAGGGGAGAAAAATGTCGTCAATCCTGCTCTCGTTCTTCCGGAGAAAATGTATGTGCCCCATTTGCACATAAAGCTGGGCCTCTTGGAATACTTTGTGAAAGGTATGGGTAAAACCGGTCGTGGGTTCGTATATGTGAGGAATAAGTTCCCAAATGTGAGTGACGCAAAAATCGAGGAGGTTATATTTATAGGACCCCAGATCAGGGAACTGATGCAAGACAAACAGTTCGATGAAGACCTGAATGAGACTGAAAGAAATGCATGGTTGTCTTTTAAGAGGATTTGCAAGGATTTCTTAGGAAGTCACAAAGCAGCCAACTATCAGGATGTTGTGCAGGACCTGTTGACTTCGTACAAAGCTATGGGATGCAGTATGAGTCTGAAAATCCACTTTATGGAGTCACACTCCTATTTTTTGGCAGAAAATCTCGGCGAAGTCAGTGACGAACACGGTGAAAGATTTCACCAAGACATTATGACTAAGGAAAAGCGGTACCAAGGCAAGTGGACCTCAAGTATGTTGGCATACTATTGTTGGACACCGAAGATGGATGTACCTGACGCCAAATAACGGAGAATGTCATACGCCTCTACATTTTGTACGAAGGTTTCTGCCCTTTTTCATCAGCACGTAAAGTACTATTTTGCACATTTAAATTCCTCTGTATCTTTGAAATCCTGCCTGGTAGAAAAATTCTGTATACATGTCTGAATTCAGCATAAAACGTACTGCTAAGTTCATCTATTGAAGTTCGTGGGACAAAAAAAAAAGTTAAATTTTGTTGACCAGTGTTATTAATAGAACACCATCTCTGTACACTGTATTATTGTAATGAACTTTCGAATGTGTGTTTACGGTGCTATTTCCAACACGTCCTCAGCCATCTTCAGGGAAACAACTCCAATGTAACATGGGAAATTAGTGTTTGTTTTACATTTGTTTCGTACGTCTGAACAATCTGATATTCAGTAAGTTCTCATCGCGTTACTTAAGAATAGTGCCGTCAGGGAAATGGTGGAACTATCGACGCGACTGAAGGAATTGCTTGTGTAGCGTGCTTATGTCCATTCGAGATAGACAAAGATTAGGGGTGTCTGGTAGTGTTAGTGTCAGAGCGAAGTGTCTCGTGTCTCATATACACAGTGAAATGTGCCGGCTGATCTACCCACTTTGGTCACTCGCCGCCCGCCATGTTGAAAGATCGGTGACGGCACTGTTCTCCAGTAGATCCGTTCTTATAACTGACATTCATTTGCTTCATGAGTTTGCTGTTTTCTTGGATGTGAAACCGTGTGGTCTGGTGTACAGCTTTAAGAACGTATTTGAGAAAAATGTGGCAGGGAGTTGAGTTCATCGTTACACAGAAGGCTGTGAATCACGTTCGTTTCATTCACTTGTTTCACTGCTAGCGGACAGTTGCCTGACTGTGGACGCTGGAGGCAGTCTGATTGTTGCGTTGTCATCTGTAGCCGTCGAACGACTAAACAGGGACACGTGTGCGTGCGTGTCGGTGAGAGGGGGTGGGGGCTGGGTTCAGTTCCTGTGTCTTTGGGCAATGTTAGCTTCTGTGGTGTGGCTTGCATGTAAATTTTAAAGATACGATCCTTTTGCCAAAACGGAGCGTATCTGACGTTATAAGTAAACACAGTTTTACTGTTACATTGTTGTTGTATTAGTTTCCTGTTTACTAAAAAATTAACTAAATACAACTATTTGTTGTCACACATTCTGTTGTAAAATGTAAACAGTGCAGTGGGTGACGTCAAACAGGTATAAGTGTATTTCGTTGGGTTTTTAATAGTAAATATATTTTTAGTTTATATAATGATACAATACAAAATTGTACATGCGAATTCGTTTAAGCATGACTCTTCAATCCGTTGGAAATTTTAACTGATTGTGAGTCACTATTTTAATTGTTTCGTTTGTTTGCTTGTGAGATATTGCACGAGAAGATACACAGATACATAGCTACACAGATACATAGCTACATAGATACATAGCTACATAGATACATAGCTACATAGATACATAGCTACATAGATACATAGCTACATAGATACGCAGAAACATAGTCCCAGGATATAACGAAGAAATTTTAATCTAACATCTGAAAAATTGATCAACCAACTGTTGACTGTCAGTAACGAAGTGTGGATGTTGTATATATATATATATATATATATATATATATATATATATATATATACACAGTATATATATGTATGTATGTGTGTGTGTGTGGGTGTGTGTATGTGTGTGTCTGCACTTCATTACCCTGAGCAGGGATGTTGGCTCTAACGCTCTAGCTCCGTGTTTCCCAACATTTTTGCCACGGAGGAACCACTAAAGTAATTTTCCATACCCCAAGGTACCTCTAGCGGAGAAAAGGTTTACAAGGCAGAAAAGATCGGAAGCGGGGAGCGGTAAAGGTTGATAGCGAAGAGCGGTAAAGTTTGATAGTAGGTAGCGGTGTAGGCTGATAGCGGGGAGCGATGAAGGTTGTTAGCGGGGAGCGGTATAGGTTGACAGCTAGAAGCGGTGAATGTTGATAGCGGGGAGCGGTAAAGTTTGATAGTAGATAGCGGTGTAAGCTGATAACGGGGAGCGGTAAAGGGGGTTAGCGGGGAGCGGTATAGGTTGACAGCTAGAAGCGGTGAAGGTTGATAGCGGGGAGCGGTAAAGTTTGATAGTAGGTAGCGGTGTAGGCTGATAGCGGGGAGCGATGAAGGTTGTTAGCGGGGAGCGGTATAGGTTGACAGCTAGAAGCGATGAAGGTTGATAGCGGGGAGCCGTGAAGGTTGAGAGCGGGGAGCGGTAAATTTTGATCGCGGGGAGAACAATTGAATTACTGCGAAATTATTGTCTAGAAAATATGTTTGTAAAGAGATGGTTTATATGTTTGTATATATGGCATGTATATGTGTATATGACATGTCTATGTATATATGACATGTCTTTGTATATGCAGTAGAGCTTACATTGTAAGAATACAGGTATGCGTCACATAACGACGTTTCGGTCAACAACGTACCGCATATACGACGGTCGACCCATAAGATTATAATATAATATTATAATATAATATTATAATACTTACCATTGTGTTACAATTGCCTACAGTATTCAGTACAGCAACATGGTTTACAGGTTGTAGCCTAGGATCAGTAGGCTATGGCATATAGCCTAGGCGTGCAGTAGGCTATGCTTTACTATCTAGGTTTGTGGAAGTACACGTTCGCACAACGACGAAATCGCCTAACGACGCATTTCTCAGAACGTATCCCCGTCGGTAAGCGACGCATGACTGTACAGTGTTCCGGTTTGAAACGAACACAGCTAAATGTAACCTAAATACAAACTGACCGAAACAAAACAAAAAGCGAACTGGAAGCTCACGGGGATTACTCTAGTACTGCCACTTACCGGGGGAAAATATCCCCGTGATATTTAGATGGATATTTGGAAGTTCTCGCAACGTTTTGTAACATTTTAATTGCTTATTTACTCCACGATTCTTTGAAGCACCCGTAACAATGTTTTACGGAACCGTGGTTGGGAAAATGCTCTAGACTTTTGTTTGGGATGCAAGTATAAATGCTTCGAATCTTGATGAAGTTATCGTGTACCTTGAGATGTTTAGTGACACGCGTTAGTGTCCTCAGACAAATGCTGAGGTAGGAACTTGAAATCGGTCACGACCAATTCCTTAAACGTCTTAACAAATGACCATTCTCAGTCCATGACAATTATCCTAGATCGTGCGACATTACATGCCAGTACTGCATACAAGTAAATTGCGTTGTTATATCTGGTGCTCGGTAGGAAGAGCCTGAGTTAAAATAGCTGCAAAGAGCGTGTGTAGGTTCCGTTTTAATATAATTCTTTATAACTCGTGTCTTGCAAGTGCTTAATTAATCCTTATCGAAATGTCAGTAGGTAGAGCCTCTTACAATGGTCGTCACCAACGCCATCCTTTTAGCCAGACCGGTCAGCCCCAGGAATCAAACGCGGTCCCTCACCGTTACGGCGCTTTTTGCCCTGCAGTAAAGCAAAAGCTGTTCCAAACAAGACCAGTACAAGGTATGGGGGAGATTCGGAGGGGTGAAACAGGGTAATAAACGTCAGCCAGAGGGATGAATCGCCGGCTCGCATCTTGACAAGTATGAAATTGATGTGAAATATTTACTGCACAATGTAGCAGCCTCTATTGACAATTCATTACACACGGTACCCCTGACACTGCAGACGGCTCAGCCAGCACAAAAGCCCTCGAGTGCCCCACATCTTTTACACGTCTGTAGCATCAAGTCGCAGAGAGGCTTTAAGCATTTTAAAATTGTTTGTGACGACACAGCGTTGGGCTCTTGAGCTTCCGAATTTAATTCTTTGAGAAATGTTTATTTCTGGGAACAGCGGTAGCTCAGTCTGTATAGTGACTGTGTCCCCGGCTGAAAAAGGGTTCAATTCCCGACGGGGCAGAAAATTTCGTCTTCGTAACCGATTCGAGACGGCTGTGGAGTCCACCCAGAATCCTGTGCAGTCGTACCGGTAGTAAAGCGGCCGAAGCGTGAAGCTGGCCATCCACCTCACTCTGGTGCTGAGGTTTTGATTGGATGCAGTGACACCTCCCTGCCAAATTCGTCTGAATGGTGAGGTGTTTAGCGCTAAGAGACTATCATGAATTGTATAAACACTCAGTCCGTACCGCGCAGTAAACGATCTCCGCCTACGTTGTAAAAACCAGTCAATTAATGCTGTATAGTGAAATGATCGCTGTTTGTTCTCAGATCCACACAAACACACTGTGTGGGCAGAACGGAGAATGTCTGAATGTTAGCTGGAGCGACATATGTCGACAAATTTTTCGCAAAATTCGCAGTATAAAATTTCATGAAAGTCTGTCCGGTGGGAGCCGATGTGCTCCGTGACGTACGTATGGACGGAAGGACAGATAGACATATCGCAGCTAATAATCGTTTTTCTGTAATTTTTTGTAAATGCGCCGCACAATGATAACAGTCCGCTATGCCGAATGCACTGCTTACATAATCCTAGTGTTTTTTGCAACAAAGCAACAGCCATTTAATGTTGTGTCATCTCATCTCCTTTCATCGCATCTCATCTCATCTCATCTCAATCTCATCGCATCTCATCTCTTCTCAATCTCATCGCATATCATCTCATCTCATCTCATTTCATCTCATCTCATTTCATCGCATCTCATCTCATCTCCTTTCATCGCATCTCATCTCATCTCATCTTATCTAATTTAATCGCATTTCATCTCATCTCGTTCGCTTCCCGAATGATTTCGATAAATGTCCGTTTAAAGACCTTGAATCGAGTTCAGTGACATGTTCTGAAGACTTGTGTGTTAAATGGGGTTGTTTCTTAACTTTGTTT
>Ga0131853_10015562_pt1 | contig 13905 bp, 9 predicted proteins | sample TergutLab28metaG_FD_92764 | JGI IMG/M metagenome (GOLD analysis project Ga0131853, IMG submission 92764) | Labiotermes labralis P1 segment gut microbial communities from Petit-Saut dam, French Guiana - Lab288 P1 (version 2) (version 2) | ecosystem: Host-associated > Arthropoda: Insects >... | reverse complement strand
TTGCCTGTTGTTTTGTATGGGTGTGAAGCTTGGTTGCTGACATTGAGGGAGGAAAGGAAGCTGAGGGTGTTTGAGAATATGGTGTTGAGGAGAATATTTGGACCTAGGACGGACGAGGTAACGAGGGAATTGAGGAGACTGCATAACGAGGAGCTAAGTGATCTGTACTCCTCACCCAATATTGTGCGGGTGATAAAATCGAGAAGAATGAGATGAGCAGGGCATATGGCGCGTATGGGGGAGGAGAGGGGGGCTTATAGGGTCTTGGTGGGGAAACCGGAGGGAAAGTGACCACTTGGGAGACCTAGGCGTAGATGGGTGGATAATATTAGGATGGATCTCCAGGAGGTGGGAAGTGGGTATGTGGACTGGATTGGGTTGGTCCAGGATAGGGACAGGTGGCGTACGCTTGTGAGTACGGTAATGAACCTTCGGGTTCCGTGAAATGCGGGGAATTTCTTGACTAGCTGCAAACCAGTTAGCTTCTTAAGAAGGACTCTGCACCATGGAGTAAGTAAGTATGTAAGTAAGTAAATGTATAGAATTAAAACCGGATTGATTTTTGATTAGGAAATATGCACATATCTTTCTCATTAGAATAATTGTTTATTTATGTATTTATTTGTTTATTCCTCAGCTCCTACCTCATATTTTGAAGCAGTTGGTTTTCTACTAGGGTCTGATGCAGATACATAAACATTTAAAGTTTCACTGCTCTAATCAAGTAGTTCAGGAGCAATACATCCTCAAAGTTAGCGATTTTGACCGTTAAAGGAAAACACGTGTGAACAGCAGCACAAACGAAGGAAAATTTGCACCGTTTACATTTAAACTGTGTCAGTATAACAATTTTGGGTGCAAAGAAACTTTGGCACAGTTAAATCTGATCCCAAAGAAGGTTGCGAAGGAAGAGAAAATTATGTACGTTGAGCCACTGTTGCATTAAGCTTGGTTAGCGGACTCACTCATTCCATTGTCTGTCGGACGAAACATATATAAATATTCCAAATTCTGTTCCCCACAGAGTGCTAGCCAATGTTTCCTCTTTCAATTTCCAGTATCTTCTCTTTTCCCTGAGTCATCCACTAGCTGTTTACGTCTTCTTCCTCGTCTTTTCGTCACTTCCATTCTTCCCCCTACCTTCCCTTCAATAACGGGTTCTAGAAGGCAGTTCCAACACAAGATGTGACCAATCCAATTAGCCTTCCTTCTTTTTCTAGTATTAGGATATTCCTCTCATGTTTGGCTCTGTGTAACACTTCTCCATTTCTCACATGGTAGTCCAACTGATCTTCTCCATTCTTCTATAGTATCACATTTCAGAACTTCAAAGATATTTCTGAACGTACTTTCCAAAGGGTCCAAGTTTCACCATCGCACATTGTTATATTCCCACTGTACCATTCTACTCGTGTCTTTCTTGCATTTAAGTCCGATTTTCTGGTGAAAGAAACTTCTTGTTGAATGATGCTTTTGCCACGGCAATCCTGGATTTAATTTCACGTGTACATCTTGCATCATTCGTTATAATGCTACAAAAGTATTTGAAATATTTCACATTCTGCCGTTGTTTTTGATATATCGTAATCTGTGTCGGAGATTGTTGCTTCCAGATTCTCATTACCTTCGTTTTTTCCACATTCATTTCCAGTCCATTTCATCTTCTAATTTCAGTCAGTCTATCAGTCATGCCCCATAGCACAGTTTCTTTCTTAGCCAGTGCAGAAGGTCTTCTGTATACTTCACATTACGAATTGCCTCTCCTCTTATTTTGGAGTATCCAAAACCTACAAGAGCTTCCTTGGTAAGATATTCGCTGTACAAGTTGAATAGAATCAATGACACACTGCATCCTTGTCTAACGCCTCTTCCAGTCTTCACACTCCTTGTCTTCCCTTAATCCAGTCTTAGTTTGTCATTCTGATCCATGTACGCAAAAAATTTTAAATACGCCGCACGTACATTCGTATGTAGAATTATTTCAGGAAGCGATAATCACAAAATGTTGAAATTTTTACAGCAAAAATGAAAGTGACTTCTAACAAAGCAGACCATTATCACACAATCAAATCATTATCCCTAATGTGGTAATTTACATACTGATGATATAAAAATATGATTTTTTTTTTACATTCTTATCGTCATTTTTCGTCATTATTAAATACATATCCATGATAAGGTCTATTTTGCACATAGTCACATACTTAGTAATTGAAAAGTCGCATCTCTCCGCTGTAAATAGTTTTGGAGTTACAGAATTTCAAAGACGGAAAATGCTCACCATGGAATGCAGCACAGTATGCAGTCTACACGAACTTACCCCGCCTTCCTCACCGCACCAGTGCAGTTGAACGAAGCAGCAGCCGTACCTGTCTGCTTGGCACGGTACGGAGAGTTGTGGACGCTCTCTTCCTCGTCGCTGACTGCCGTCGTGAGGGACATCCGGTCGTCGTCTGACATCTGCAGACAGAAGCAACAGTAACCTCATGACGTGAACATGGCTAAGGAGTTAAACGACATGAACGATGGGGGTGTCAATTTCGAATCCCTTTCTCTGTTATCCTGTACATAGGTTACAGGGTAGCTGTATGTACCCCAGGAGGCAGTCTACGTGAAGTGTGAGGGGTATGTGAGGACGTGAAAATATGAAAGTGGACATTACTGAGATTACTGACATCTCGATTATGATGACGTGCAATATGGTTTCAGAGTGGCCCGAAGAGGAAAGATGCAGGTTTTCTAGGGACGTCGCAAGCCAGAAGACAGTAACATTGTCTCAGCGAGCAATCGATAGATGATTGTCACTGACATCATTGGGAGCGCGAAGTTTTCTATATGGCCAAGAGTTACGTGAAGTCTTACTGTGAAACCAAGAAATGCCTTTTGTTATTATTATTATTATTATTATTATTCACTCCATGGAGCAGAGTCCTTCATGAGAAGCTAACCGGTTTTAGCGAGTCAAAAAATTCCCCGCATTTTATGGTACCCGAAGGTTCATTACCGCATTCACAAGTGCCCGACACCTGTCCCTATCTTGAGCCAGATCGATCCAGCCCATGGACCCAAATCCCATTTCCTGATGATCCATCTTAATATTATCCTCACACCTATGCCTTTGTCTTCCAAGTGGTATTATTATTATTATTATAATAAATCAATAAAGAAAACCAACTCCGCTCTCCAGGTCATCTGTATGCAATGCCAGTTTATTTTCATTTTGGTCTATAAACACACAGTAATCGCGTGTAAGAAGTCCTGTAACCAGGCAGACTGAAAGTCATAGGTGTTGCTACCTACACATCTAAGCCAAGTTCACCGTTTAATTAACAATAACCGAACCGTACATTCACTCCATATTTGTTGCTGGAAACTTTTGGTGAAAACCGATTTCGTTTCAATGTCAGCAGCAGACTACACACCCAGACAAATCATGGCCATAATCAGAATAAATGCTTTGCGTTCTTGACAAACTAAAAACATTCGTATTTCCTTTAAATACCACTTCACTATAGTTATCGGACAATTCCGACTTTCAGATATGTTAATCCATAATAAAGTAGAGTTTGTATAAGGGACCGTGGGCTGTGATAGCTCAGTAGGTATACCGACTCGCTACGGGCAGGACGGTTAGGGGATCGAATCCCGGGGTGGGCGAGATTTTCTGCACCTGTCCAGACCGACCCTGGGTCCCACCCTGCCTCCCCTACAACGGTTGCTGCGTATTTTTACGGGAGTAAAACGACCGAGCCGTGGCGTAGATGTAGATTATATTGGGCCAAAATGACAAGCTACATAATACTTCCAATAGACGGATGACAGTTTGTGAAATGCCACCACAAGTGGGCTGTTGAAATCTGCCTTCATTTGGAGCACCTGATACTTCAGACAAGAGCGTATCCAAATAACAATGGTGACAAGAACACAGAGCCATAAGAAAGACAGGGAAGAGCAAGTGGGCTGTGCGCTCAGCAGGTTTTTACATAGACAAGGCCCTCTCTTGCACTGCACTGCATTCAGCATTTTTGACTAAACTAAAGCCGATTATCTAAGCAAGGAAAATTATTTGCCTCCTGGCTGCGTCTGCAATAGTCTGAATTAACCTTTTCAAGTTAAGTGGTTCATTTATATACCGCTAGACATAACAATCATTCTATGTTCTTCTCACCAAGTACACTTATGTTTTGCAACCCATTTTGAAACAGACGCCGATAAAGCACGTTGAAACAAGACTGCAATACCTGTCTAAAGCAAACTGATGGAAAGAATAACAAACAGTTCGGTGGGGAAACCTGAGGGGCATAGACTGGATTGATCTGGATCAGGACAGGGACAGGTGGCGGGCACTTGTGAATGCGGTAATGAACATTCGGGTTCCATAAACTGCGGGGAATGTCTTGACTGGCTGAGAACCTGTTAGCTTCTCAAGAAGGGCTGTGCTGCATGGAGTGAGTAGGTAAGTAATTAAGTAAGTAAGTAAGAGAGTAAGTAAGTAAGTAGGTCAGTAAAAGGTAAAGCAATCCCTGTACAGACCTGGAAGGGCCCTGAGGTTTCCAGGAGGTTAAGGCTCCCAGATATCAAGACAATCGGTACATGAAAGTTGGTCAGCCCTACGCACTGGCCAACTTTACCCCCCGAAAATATTCCTGCTACTCATTTCTGTTAGAGGCTGAGTGAAACCCAGGGCCATAGTGCGGCCGGAAGGATTATGTCAATGCAAAAGTCCAATGCCACCAACGGAAATCGAACCCGTGACCCGCCGGCTTGTAACGCTGTGCCTCAACCAACTGCGCCGCCGAAGCAGATCAATAGAAACAAAAAATGAAAAGCTAAACACAATTCATGTCTCTCAAGAACCCTATCTCTATGTTTCTGTGTAATTTTAACAGAATGTTATTTAAAATTGTTTCTGCATTATATTTAGTATGAAAGGTTCGGGTAATATATAGCCTCCGGGATATCCGTTACACCCAAGAAGAGCCACACTTTCTGTATTTCGAAATTCTGTCGCTAGAAAGAAGTCACGTGCGCATCCCATTGTTGGATTTGATAAGCGGAGAAACGTTAACGGATGTATTTCGCGTTCGTGATTGTTCCAGATTCACAGTTTATGATAAAGCCAATTAAATGTGGACATCTTACTGGTGAACTTGTATGGCGTTCTGATTACGTGTGCCACTGTCTTCGTGAAGTGTGTTTGTCACATCGGTGCGATTTTGATGGTTAATTAATGAACTCAGCATAAACTTTGTTTACGTTTCGGTCATACTGAATGTCGGTAAGCCGTGGAGGGAAGCGTAGCGTTGGTCCTTCTACAAGTGGTACACATGGTACAAATTTTCAAGGGAGAGTTCCCACGCCATAAAAGACATCTGTAAATACGAACCTCAAAGCATATGTGATCCGTAGATTTTTCGTCTGGGCGTTTAATGTACTTTAGCCTGATAAATGACAAGCATTTTTTTAAATTTATCTTCCTCCGAAGACATGTCACGAAGGTACAGCGATGTAACTCGGAAAATATGAGGCAAGCCATAAAATAGTTTCTGCAAGGCGATATTGGACTTAGAGACGCATCTAGACCTTACGGGATCCCAACCAGATCAGTCAAGAGACTACGGCAATCAGGCGATTTGGCGTACAGCCCAGAAGCACTGCGCGTGTTTGTACGTGGGACAGCCCAGAAACAGTGTGACGATAACAGCCGTCAGGAAAGTTAAAATCTTAATTAAGTTGTATGGTTTAAAGTGATATGTAGCGGCTCAAAATAAGAAGCCATCATCAGGCTGATAAAATAAAAAAATATCAATATGTAGATCGCATTATGCTATTTTACACCATCAATATGTACAGTCGAGATTCCATGTTAACAACTATCATGAGAGTACGACAAGCCGAGAAAAAATTAAATATTAAAAAATTGCATTTTTTCCGCAGAGATGTGACAACATTGACAAGTTAAAAAGTTATGGATTTAAAATAGTTAAAATTATAAATAGTAAACTATTACTTAGAACTGAAAGTGTGGGTTTTAGTCTGTATTATTCTGTATTATTCCTGGTACATACACTCGATTTAAGGAATGTTCATGATGTCAGTCATCATCCCTTGATTTTCTTTTCAATCTCTCTTCGCTTCTTCGTAAAATTGTGTAAGTAAATGCAAACCACCATTGTAAAACGTCCAAAGAAGGCTATGAACAAACGAACATTCTTCTGAAATAGCTTGAAATGCTAACTTGATGCCACAATGTAATTTTATTAATGTGTTCTTAGCTCGACATGTTTCGGGTACATACGTCCGTCATCAGGAGCATTAGATATTAAGTTGCAGAATATGGTTTTCTGCACAGAGTTTTTGGATGGGTGGTGGTCTTGAGATCCGCTGCGTGGGTCGTGTGTACGGTGCGGATGGTGCCGTGCGACCGTACACAGGACCTACGCAGCGGATCTCAGGACCACCACCCATCCAAAAACTCGGTGCAGAAAACCATATTCTGCAACTTAATATCTAATGCTCCTGATGACGGACGTATGTACCCGAAACATGTCGAGCTAAGAACACATTAATAAAATTACCTTGTGGCATCAAGTTGGCATTTCAAGCTATTTCATGAGGAAGATGCACGGTCGAACAACCCTCAAGAACATTCTTCTGTTGCAATGTTGTGGTTATATTCGATGCGTGAAGAATGCAAAGCAGTTGGAAGGTAATATCTTTCAAAAACCGGTAGGTATAATTTGCATTGTTGCCGGTGAAATAAATATACCACAAAAGCACTGTCGGTAACACTCATTATTTGTATACAGTTGACAGTTACATGTGACTCAACAACACACACTACATATTTTGTTGTGTTTCCAACGCAAATGTTTACACGAACGTACCAAAATTTTACGTAATACGCACCTTGCCTCTCTTTTATTTCAACTTACTATTAAAGTAAAGAAGGAAATAAATATTACGCCCAAATAATACAAATAGAATTAAAAGCAATGCAATTATTTAAAAATTACATTAAGGTTGCCGCCTGCCGGTATGTGACTCTCTGTAGTCTGGTAAAAACTGACAGGAAGCTTGGAGGCACTTTCTGCCTACATCTTCAGGATAAGGCGGTAGCACTGTGGTTAAGGTGCTGTGATACAAATCGGAAGATCGCTGGTTCGATCCCAGCTTGTGTCAGTGGATTTTTCATTGACATAAAAATCCTTTCGATCGCACTATGGCCCTGGGGTCGACTCAGCCTCTAACAGAAATAAGTACCAGGAGTATTTCCTGGGGGTAAAGGCAGCCGGTGCGTAAGGCTGACAACCTTCCACCATCCTGTGTCGTTGTCACGAAATCTGGGAACCTTAACTGCCTGAAACCCTCTGGGCCTGTCCAGGACTGTAATGGGACTGCTTTACCTTTTTGCCTTCAGGATAAGAGAATCAAGATCGGGTCCTTAGAAACGATGGTAAATTTCCACCAGACTGCACGGCGTCACATCTTACAAGATGGAAATCTTCTTACCGACCGCAGTTCGGTCGCTGATGGTTTCATGTATCAACAAATTTCTCACAAATATTTACATATTGCAAGGTAAGCCACGTGACATTAGCAGGACGTAGCCTCCATATATCGACGGTCATTTCTTTGCAGTACAGGCAACAAACGTCACGATAGGCACTTTTGTTGATGATACTGTCATCCTGACTTGCCATACTGATGTCCTTCGAACTTCCTTCTGCCTCCAAGAGTACCTAAAAACAGAGTGGGCCAAAAGTAGGTATCCTCGTACAGAGGATGCTATACTATATACCATATATACGATATACCTACTTTTGGCCCACTCTGTATACTTCAAAGCTGGCTCCACACGTGGAAAATCAAAATAAATGAGTCCAAGTCAACATACGTCACTTTTACACTACGACCTATCCCGACCCATCAATCTATTTAAATAATGTAGAAATACCCCCTCCCCCCATATAGTGGGTCCCTGGGACCACGGCATGACACGTCCTCAGGTTGCGGATAGAGGAACGGCCTCCGATAAGGAGGGTAACTGCGAATAAATTGAATAAGCAGTCGCGGACAGCCGACGAGGAGTGGTCCTCCAGCTTGGGGGTTGGGCGGGGTGCTAACATCTCCTCCTTGTAAAACACTTATGTTAAGAAACAGTCACAGGCAGGATGCTTGCTCTGGAGACAAAACAATCTGGAGGTTAACTATTCCCCATCGGATCTCCGGGGGGGGGGAGTGTTTCCAAGGGAAGCATCGCGCAGCAGGCAAAGAGGGATGAAAATAGGGACTTGGAACGTTAGGAGTCTTTATAGGACGGATCTCCAGGAGGTTGGATGTGGGTATATGGACTGGATTGGGCGAGCCCAGGATAGAGGCAGGTGGTGGATGCTTGTGAGTGCGGTACTGAACCTTCGGGTTCCGTGAAATGCGGGGAATTTCTTGACTAGCTGCAAACCAGTTAGCTTCTCAAGAAGGACTCTGTACCATGGAGTAAGTAAGTAAGTCAGTAAGAAATACCCCCAGCCACAACTGTAAAATATCTTGGATTGCATTTGGACAATAAGCTGAACTGGAAGGAATATATCATCAAGAAACGAAAACAGATGGACCTACGACACAAAGAACTCTATTGGGTACTTGGAAGGTCATCTCCTCTCTCGGTAGGCAATAAAATCTTCCTGTACAAATCTCTCATTGCTCCTATATGGACCTATGACATTGAATTATGTGGCTGTGCTTCCAAGTCCAACACTGCAATGATACAGAGATGCCAGTAGTACGAGCAACTGTTGACGCCCCATGGTGTGTCACCAATGCTATGATCCACGAAGACCTAGATATTCTAACTGTGCAAGAAGTCATCCACGCCAGAAGTGTCAAGCATTGTATAAAACTAGAAACTCACTCGAACCCTCTACTCCACCCCATTCCACGAGATAACGTCGTACGAAGACTGAAACGACGGTGGCCAGCTGACCTGTAATACGGTGAACGAGATCTCCTCGCAGGAGGGGACCTCATCACGCTTGCGCGTCCACAAGTTTGACTCATAGCCAGCCTATTAGCTTATAGAATACTCTGTATTCTGATTGCTGATTTCAAATTTTAAAAAAATCTTTGCAGTGACATGGTGTTCCTGCTTGGACCTCACAATAGAAAGACGGACGCACTTGAGGCTAGTTGCAGAATACGCATTTGACGGACACAATACAAAACAAAACCTTTACAGAAGGATAAAATACTCTGAATGCAATCATTGTGGTTTATAAACGTAAATACATAACAATTATTTAGAACGAACTACACGCTCTTTCCCAGTTTATTGTTTGAGTACATTCCAAACGGTAGGAGAAACCTAGGTCGAACACGATAACGACGGAGAAATCCATACCCATAAAAACATACGAGGGTTATCCAGAAAATAAGTTCCGTTTTGCGAATATGGCCTCTGCAGCGCTGCGGTCACGATGGTGCGCTTGGATGCTGAGCTTGTTGATACTGTGGCAAGGCACGGACGGGATTTGCAGGCATTCGAACAGTGTTTACGCATCGTGCTGTGTGTTTATAATGTTTAAGAAAATAGAGAATCCCGCCGCATGTGAAATGCGGCCTGTAATCCTTTCTTAAATGCAAAGAACATGATGCCGGCTGAAATTCATCGACAACTTTGTGACGTGTAAGGAGAACATGCCATGAGTAGTTCAATGGTATGGAGATGGGTGCGACTGTTTAATGAAGGACGCGAAAATGTGCATGATGATCCGCGGAGTGGCCGACCGTCTGTGGTGAATGAAGATTTGGTGCGTGCAGTTGAAGAGAAGATTAGGGAGAACAGATGATTCACCATTACGCCACTTTCCCTGCATTTTCCTCAAATTTCACGGTCACTTTTTCACAAAATTGTGTCTGAGGTCAAAGAAGCCGTTACCATTTGCTTTGCATCGCAGGCGGCATCATTTTACAATGAAGGGATACAAAAACTGGTGCAACGCTATGACAAGTGCCTCAACAATGGTGGAAACTATGTCGAAAGGTAGTATACGGTATGTACATCAAATGGCAATATACATGGTTTGTAATATATTCTTGTTTTTTTTCTTAATAGCCTATCGGAGCGTACACACTTTCTGGGTAACCCTCGTAGAAGCTAGAAAATGGCTCACATCCTGTTGTTGATGTTGATGAAGATGAAGATTTATTGATGAGGCATCTTCAGATTCATAAACAAAAGTGATGAAGTTATGGTTAGGACAGGCAATCGGCTGGCATCCACCGAGATTTAGGTTTCTGTGACCGTGCATCGCGAGCAAATTGTGAAGAGAGAGAGAGAGAAAACCAACAAGATGCAACAGTCAGATGTATATTATAAATTTCTGTCTCAACATGTTTCGGCCATCATTATGCCCATCTTCAGGAGAACAATGACCCTGTGTTACTGCATATGGTGTACTGCGCTGGTTCTGCTGGATGTGGTTGGTAGCGCCCCACAACCAGCGCAGTACACCAAATGCAGTAACACACGGTCCTTGTTCTCCTGAAGATGGGCATAATGATGCCCGAAACATGTTGAGACAGAAGTTGATAATATACATCTGATTGTTGCATCTTGTTGGTTTTCTCTCTCTTCACAATCCACCGAGATGTTTGCAGGCATGTGCTGATTCAACAGTTCACCGAGACGTATTCCTTTTTCCTATGACAAATATTTAGGCGGGTTTCCATAAATGCGAAGGCTTCGTCAAGTCTGTCTGTCTACATGAAACAACTCGACATCCAATGAACGCATTCCCATGAAATTTCATATTTAGGGATTTCTCGAAAATCAGTCGTGAAAATTCAAGCTTCATTAAAATATGACAATAATGACGAGTACTGTATTTGAAGTTCTATGTACATTTACGATAACATCTCATTCAATTCTTAGAATAAGAAATGTCTCAACGAAAATTATAGAGAAAAATTAAAACTCATTTTATGTGGAATACAGTACATGCCGTTTATGAGATAATGTGGAAAAATGTTATACAGTCAGACAGGCCACACATAGAAGTATAATACGGTGCAAAGAGTATATCATATAATAATATAAACAGCCATCTAGATGCAACGACAATAATTTTGTTAATAATTTCAATCGGCTCGACATGTTTCGGGCGATAATTTCGCCCATCCTCAGTAGCACTAGACTTTGTTTACAGCTTGTGGTATAAAGCACCGACGATGCTGCCTGCTGGTGAACAGGATGAGGTGGAACTGGACGAAATTATCGCCCGAAACATGTTGAGCTGATTGAAATTATTAATTATTATATATTCAAGCCATATACCTCAGGCATGAACCCTGATACAATGTCATGTCATGTTGCTTTTCCACGCAAATATTGTTAAGCCAAAGCGTCACAAACGTACGTTGTGCGTACATTTACATTGCATTTCTTTATGTCAGCTTGTTTACCACTCCAAATATCGTTAAGAATGGTTGCTCAGAAAAGAAGATTTGCAAGAAAACACGTCCAGTTGTTATCCTGTAGGCTATTTTTAACGGCTTAATACATAGACTAAAATACAAGAAAACGTTAAAAAAAGAAATCACGCCAGTTTATCTCGCTTTATAATCACACACAAATCAATAAATAACAATTGTGCTTGTTAAGCTATCCAATCGGCACTGGAGCAGTACCGAAAGATGGCAACGCAAAACTGATCAAACTATCGACTGCATCACAGAACCAAAACATTCACCATCCCTGTCAAATGGGACGAGGAACTGTGGCCAGAGTTGCTTGTGCGGGGCACACCATACAGACACATCCGAAGAGCTCCGAAATATTTATGGAGTTTCGCAGACAAAACACCACATGACCACCTGAACAATCACGTCTTTTTCGACCCCATTATCGAAGACTGGGGCTATTCAGTCACATTCTTTTGTCTCTATTTTTCTTCAGCCCAAAAGGTAAGAAATTACCAGTAATGGTGGAAAGTACTGAGTTCCTTCGTGTCATGAACCTAAATTCTGAACCATGGAACTCCATCTTTATTCGTATAAAATAATGTTAAAATGTCACTTTTAACATTCAAATGTCAATCCGTGATAAGTGGGCCTCTGTCACCACGGCATGGCGCGTCCTGAGCTTGCGGATGGAGGAACGGCCTCCGATAAGAAGGGTAGCTGCGAATATATTGAATAAGCAGAAGCGGATTGCCGATAAGGTGTGGTCCTCCAGCTTGGGGGTTGGGCGAGGTGTTGACAACTCCACACTGTAAAATGGGGTTTGTTACGAAACATGAAAACGTACAGCGGCCCTAGACTGAAATGTAAAAGGGACATGAGACTTGGTACCTGGAATTTTAGGAGCCTGAATAGAACAGGTTCACTTGCGGCAGTAGTGCGGGAATTAGCAAGATATAAATTAGATTTAGTGGGTGTGCTGGAGTTTAGGAGGGAAAGGGGGGGCATGGTAAGGGCAGGGGATTATAGTTTTTTATAATACGGAAAAGGAAACGAAATTCATTAATTCAATTGGGAACAGGATTTTTTGTACACCACAGAATAGTGTCAGCAGTTAAGAGAGTAAAGTTTGTTAGTGAAAGGATTTCATATATAGATCTGAGAAGTCGCTGGTGTAATATCACTGTTCTAAATGTGCATGCACCAAGTAAGAAGAAAAGTGATGATTCAAAAGACAGCTTGTTTGGGGAATTAGAGCAGGTTTTCGATAATTTTCCTAAGTACCATATAAAAATTCTAGTATGAAATTTAAATGCAAAAGTGGCGAAAGAATATTTTCAAACCGACAATTGGGAATGAGAGTCTACATTAGGATAGTAATGCTAATGGTGTTAGAATAGTAAACTTTGCCACAAAATCTGTGTTAAGAGCACGATGTTTCCGCACCTAAACATTCATAAGTACACCTGGATCTTTCCTGATGGGAAGACACACGCCCAGATTGATCACATATTGAAAGACAAGAGATGGCATTCGAGTATACTCGACGTCGATCTTTCAGAGGAGCTGACTGTGATACTCATACTATCTGGTGGTTGCAAACGTTAAGGAAATGTTGGCAGTAAGTAAACATACAGGATAGAAGTTTAATGTGGAAAGATTTAAATTCAGGAAGCTAAATGAGCTGGGAGTTAGGAAACAGTATCTGATTAATATTTGAAACACGTTTGCAGCTTCGGACAACTTTAAGTGATACCAACGACATACATAGGGCTTGGACGAACATAAGAGAAAATTCAAAATCCCATCTAAACAAAGTCTAGATCTGTACGAATTGAAGCAGCATAAATCATGGCTTGATTGAAAATGTTTACGTTTCTTAGATCAAAGGAAGCAGACCAATATGTATAGGTTACAGGAACCAAACCGAACCCATGTAGATAATCTAAACAACGTAAGACGTGAAGCTAGTAGACATGTCAGGGACAAACGAAGGAATATTCGAAAGCTAAAATTAATTAACTTGAAACTAGCAGTAAGATCAAAAATATCATAGACTTGTATAGGGGCTTCAATGACTTTAAGAAGGGTTATTGGCCTAGAACTAGTATAGTAAAGTATGAGAAAGGTGATCTGGTTACAGACTTCTATAGTATTTTGGTTAGGTGGAGGACCTATTTCTTTCAGCTGTTCAATGTACAGCACATAGGATAAATTATGCTAAGCAGATAGAAATATAGAAAGCGGTGCCTTTGAAGTTTAGATGGCTGTTGAAAAGCTAAATAGGCGTAAATCACAAGGTATTGATCAAATTCCAGTACAATTTATTTAAGCAAGAGGTAAGACAACTGTTTCTGAGATCCATAAACTCATTACTTCTATTTGTAATAAAGAGAAATTGCCTGAGGAGTGGAATGAGTCGATCATAGTACCTCTTTATACCAGGGG